>Ga0209935_1003204_pt1 | contig 17448 bp, 21 predicted proteins | sample ThiBio_1000_plan_2_FD_183958 | JGI IMG/M metagenome (GOLD analysis project Ga0209935, IMG submission 183958) | Wastewater bioreactor microbial communities from Cape Town, South Africa - Thiocy_cont_1000_plan (SPAdes) | ecosystem: Engineered > Bioreactor > Thiocyanate-remediating >... | reverse complement strand
CCGAGTACAGCTCGTAGCTGTGGTCGTTGAACGACGGGTCGACCTGCGGCACGTTGAACGAGCTCGGCACCTCGGTCGCGACGGCGCCCTCGCCTCGCGGCGCCACGAGCGACACCGTCACCAAGAGAGCCAGTAGCGCGACAGACAGGCTAGTGAGTCTCATGGTGAGTAGCTGGATGCGAGGTGGATGCGAGGCGCGGGCAGCAGACGAATGGTTATTGGATCGATGATGGCGCGATGGTGGTGTTGGGTGCGTGGTGGAGTGGGGCACGCAGTAGCGCGACGTCAAGCTCAACGCTGCTGTCGCGCGGTTCCTGTTGTTGTTGATGGTTTATGTAGTATTGGTTTCGGGGGAGGGACTGAGGAGGGTGGGGCCACGAACAAGAGCGAGCGACTACTGCACTCGAATCTTGTGGTGGCTCTCGACTCGGCGATTGGAGTCGGCGGTGATGGGCATGCCACATGGGGTACACATTCCGTTGCCGCTCGGAGGAGCGCTGCACCAGCTCGGTAGTGGGCACGTCTGTCGGCCGTATCAAGCGCACGCCGTGTGAGTGAGTGAGTGAGCGGGTGTGAGGGAGAGTACAGCCTCGTACGAATGAGTTGTTGCGCAGATCAACTTGGAAGATGGTCGGCGTGCTTTGCAGGAATGGCGGCAGTGGCGAAGCCAGTTGGTTGTTCTGGAGGTTCCTGTTGCACGAGAAGCCCAGGCGAGTTTATCCCTCGTGAGCGAGTTCCTTCAAGCCGATAGATGGTGAACGTACATGTACGTCAGTGGTAAGATAGAGCCGATCGATTCTGGGATGGTGCCAGTGAGTTGGTTGTTCTGGAGAAACCTGGTGATGGTGATTGAAGCCATTGTGAGCAACAAGTGGTGATTCTGGTGGTAGTGGTTGAAACGAGCGTACAGGTTCTCAAGCTTCTTGAGAGAACCGATCGATGACGGAATGGGGCCACTCAACTGATTTCCGTCGAGATACCTGTGCGACATCATGAGATGAGAATCAACCTCGAGTTCCTTCGATGGCGTGGTCGTACAGGAACTCAAGATTCACCAGCGATCCGATCGATGATGGAATGGTGCCAGTCAATCGATTGAGGTTGAAATCCCTGGTTGAAGGCACTCATGATACGTGAGAATCTGCAGGAACCAATGACTGACATGTCGCTTGATTCCGAGCATCGTACAGGTCGACAATCGCCGTCATATCCCCAATCGACGACGGAATCGGTCCGGTTACTTCATTGCCGGTTAACCACCTGTGGTTCAAGGCCAATATTCCACACACGAGTCATTGGCATGGATGCACATCAAGTACGACGATGATTGGCAATGTCGTTGGCAACGTACAAGTAGCGAACCCTCGCAAGAGAGCCGATCGAGGCCGGGATGGTTCCGCTCAACTGGTTGTAGGTAAGGTCTCTGGGCGCACCACAAACCGGTCACTTCCAATCGGCACCCTCCCCGAGCGAGGAGAGGATCAACGACGTACAAGACCTGAACCTTTGCAAGCGATCCAATCGAAGATGGGAGGGTTCCATTCAATTGATTGCCGCCGAGGGCCCTAGACCAACGCCGAAGAGCAGCTCGCTCAGTCCTCGCTCTCCACTCCGCAAGGACGAGTGGATTGCAACGTACAGGGATCGAACCTTGGCAAGCGAGCCAATCGAGGACGGAATGGTTCCGCTCAATTGGTTGTTGTCGAGCCTCCTGAGAAACGACAGACCGGAATGTGAGTTCCTGACTTTATGGAGAGGATGTCATTCGCCAATCGACGTACAAGACCTGGAGATTCACAAGCGAGCCGATCGATGACGGAATGGGTCCAGTCACTTGGTTGTTGTCAAGGAATCTGAAGACGGTCATCGTCGTCGTGGAAGACAATCCCCCGAATATCGTCAATAACAGGAGCGCTGACGACGTTTGGTGAAGGTGGTTGATTGACGTACAAGACCTCGAGATTCACGAGCGATCCGATCGATGATGGAATGGGTCCACTCAATTGATTCTGGTGGAGAAGCCTGATGACGATGGTCGTCGTCGTCGTGGAAGACAATCCCCGAATATCGTCAATAACAGGAGCGCTGACGACGTTTGGTGAAGGTGGTTGATTGACGTACAAGACCTCGAGATTCACGAGCGATCCGATCGATGATGGAATGGGTCCACTCAGTTGATTGTAGTAGAGATTGCTGGTAGACCGCGATCAACAATACAATATGGATTAGAGTGCCGTTCATGTTGCTTCAAGGGATAGTGTCACGTTCACGTACAGGTACCGAAGGTTCACGAGCGATCCGATCGATGACGGAATGGGACCACGAAATTGGTTGTAGTTGAGGTTCCTGGCTCGAGAACGCAATGAGCGTCATGGATGGACGGGAGAGCGCGAACGTGTGTTGAATGGTTACGTACAATCGCTTGAGGGTCACGAGAGACCCGAGCCATTCCGGCATAGTGCCAACCAGCCGATTGACGTGAAGATCCCTTGGTTGCAAGGAGCGATCACGATCAGTCGATTGACTTGCTTGGTTGCTTGGTTGGTTGGTACGTACAGTTGTTGGAGGTTCAAGAGCGACGCGAGCGACGATGGCATGGTGGAGTTCAGCCCGTTGTTGCTGAGATTCCTGTGAGTTCGAGCGACGATCGAGCGAGCGATCGGTTAGTGAGTTGCATGCCTTGGTGATTCACGGCTGACGTACAGCTCTCTGAGCCCACTAATAGCGCCGATCGATGCTGGAATGGGACCACTCAATATATTGTAGTCGAGATCGCTGGAGAGGAGCGAGGGCGAGCGAGACGATTGGTCAGACTGCGAGGATCGCAGCAGCGTGCTCGAGTTACTGAGGTACGCACATGCTCTGGAGATCTACGAGCGTGCCGATCGACAGTGGGAGGGTGCCGTTCAATCGATTGCTCCCGAGGTTCCTACGAGAGGAAGGGTGAGACGCGTGAGCTCGCGAGCTCGCTCGCTCGTTGTTGGCACAGGTGCGAGAGGCAGCAGCGCAGCTCGACGTACAGGCCGGTGATGGTGTCCTGCGCACCGCACTGCACGCCATACCAGTGATTGGAACACGGATCGCCAATGAGCCAGTTGGTACTCTTCACCCAGTAGCGGCCGAGAGTCGAGTTGTAGAGATCGACCAGAGTCTCTCCTGTCGATACAAGCGAGCGTCAGACCGAGAGAGCGAGCGATCGAGCAAGCGAGAGAGGCGTACGTTGGGCCGTGGGAACAGAGGCGCCTACTTGCAGCGCCACGGTACAGACCAAGACCAAGGTTATGAGGATGGAGAGAGTCAAGGAGCTCCATAGCCGCGGGTCGGCACGCTTCAGCGCCGCCCTCGTCATCATGCTGCTGCTGATGGTGGTGTGGGCTGGCGAGATGATGGCGAGCGGAAGAGGCGAGCAAGCGACAACGTGACACGCCGCCGACATTCGCGCCCATTCGCTTGTTCGCTTGTTGCTGCTCGCCGCTCTAGCGCGCTATCTATCGCTCGCTCTCCGATGGCTGGTACCGAGCAGGCCGAGGACGTGTTCGAGCACTACCACCATCAAGGAGAAGGTGCATTCGCATGTGCGATCAAGGATATCGTGGCTGGAAGTGCTCGTGGCATCGCGCAGGTCGTGTCGGGTCATCCGCTCGATACCATCAAGGTTCGCTTGCAGACGCAGCCTTTGGTGTCGAGCACCGCTGCTGCCGCTGCTGCTGCCGAGAGTACGCACTCGATCGCTCTCAAGTATGGAGGGCCGTTTGATTGTATCGCCAAGACGTTTGCCGAAGAGGGCGTACGTTGGTGGCGCTCGCGCGATCGCTTGCACATGTGCACAAGTACCGATAGCTGGCTCGCTCGCTCGATCGATCGGCGTATGTGCAGGTGTTCGGCTTCTACAAGGGAGCAGCATCGCCGCTGCTTGGATGCAGCCTCTACAGCGCCATTCTGTTCCTCGCCTACGGGCAATCGAAGCGCTTCTTCGACATGGACAAGGCCTGTACGGCATACATGCGAACGACACGCGAGCTTGTTTGCTTGGCTGGAGATTGATCGATTCGTGAGTGCAGCGATTCGTCCGTCGAGCGGCAGGAACGACCTGATGCTCAAGGAATGGCTGCAAGTGGGTGCCACGACTGGCGGTGCGGCGGCCTTCATCGAAGGCCCGATCGATGTCGCCAAGTCCAAGATGCAAGTGCAGTACCAACTCGACGCAGCCCACGGTGCCGATCGCGTCACCTTCACGCGATACAAGGTATGAAGCCGTCGTCGCTGCCACTCGTTGCTGCTGCTGCTAGTCGATTCTCATGTGGCAAGTGCAGAATACGTTCGAGTGTGTGCGGGACCTGATACGCGTCAATGGCATCCGAGGACCGTACCAAGGCTTCAGTGCCACGCTTGCGCGCAACATACCTGGCTCGGCCGTCTACTTTCCGTCGTACGCTCGTCGGTTGCGCTGCTCGATCGAGCTTGATCACGGCGCAGTAACTGACCCCCGAGAACTGCTACCAGATATGAGGTCATGCGCAACTACATGTCGCCCAACGACCCCGACGCTCACTGGGCCGTGCTGACCGCCGGTGGGCTCAGCGGCATGCTGTTCTGGCTGTCGATCTATCCAGTCGACGTCATCAAGAGCCACCTGATGACCGATGCGACGGCGCGAGACAAACGCAAGTATCGTGGCGTGCTCGATTGTACGCGACGAGTGTACGCTGCCGGTGGCATGCAGGCGCTGTGGCGCGGCTTCATACCGTGCATGGTGCGCGCGTTCCCGGTCAATGCCGTGACGTTCTTTGCATACGAGAAGACTCGAGCGCTGCTTGGTTAGGGTAGCGTCACACGCCTCGCCAATGCCACGATCGCGACCTGGTTTGCAGAGTTCGTTTCCTTCCATTCCAATCCGTGCCACTACGGACGAGATGTTGATATTATGCGCTTGGCTGCAAGTGCTCCTGTACCGTACAACCCAAACGACATCACTCTCACTCTATCTCTCACCCAATACATCCTGATTTAATACATCCTGATTTATCCAACTCCAACTCCACGAGAGGCCCCAACTCCACGAGAAGCCCCAGTACGATGATATTGCGTGGTTTCTTCTTCCACTCGACCGGCGAGCAGCAATCCGAAGATTCCACAGCGGCTTCTTCTCCATTCGATCTCTTTCGATCCGATTCGATCTCTCTCAGTCGCCTGCCTGCCCGCCCTCGCTCACGCCCTCGCTCCAACATGGCCGCTCGTAGTGGTACGTCCGCCGTACCGACGGCTACCACCTCGAGCCCCTCTGCCGCCACGCAGTACTACGCCGTCCCGATGCAATACTACGCGATGCAGCTCCCGCAACAACAGCAGCAGCAGATGGCCGTGTACCCAGCTGGCATGGTGATGCCGTCGTACCCTTACGGCATGCCGTTCATGCCCGCCATGGCGCCCGTGGCTCCCCTGCCCATGCCCGTGCCCATGCCCATGCCACAACCTCCCCAGCAGCCTCCCCAAGTACAGCGTCAACCGCCGGCCATGGTCGAGATGGCAGCGCCGGCGCACGACGCGCTGCCGCCGCTCATCACCAAGCACCTCGATGCGGCCAGCAGCGCCAGCACGACGGCCGAGGCTCCGGGCCAGATCGTGTTCCTGCTCAATGGCGTCAAGCAGACCGTCACGAACCCGAACCCCAAGATGCTTCTCAACAGCTACATTCGCTCGAAGCCGGGTCTCACCGGCACCAAGCACACGTGCGGCGAGGGCGGCTGCGGCGTGTGCACCGTCATGCTGAGCTACATCGACTCCGCCGGCAAGCAGGTCGACCGCGCCGTGAACTCGTGTCTTCGGCCGCTGTGCTCGGTCGATGGCATGTCGGTCACGACGATCGAGGGCGTCGGAAACCGCCAGCAGGGCTACCATCCGTTGCAGGAGAAGTTGGCTGCGTGCAATGGCTCGCAATGCGGTACGTGCCTCTGCGCGCGCTGGCTCTCTCGTGCGCTGGCTCGCTCTCTCGATCGATCACGAGCTGACGGCGCAACGATGCGCGTCCTGAAGGCTTCTGCAGCCCGGGTCAGGTCATGTCCATGTACTCGCTGCTTCAGAACAACGCGGCGCCCGAGCAGAAGCTCGTCGAGGATCACCTGTCGGGCAATCTGTGCCGCTGCACGGGCTACCGCCCGATCCTCGACGCGTTCCAGTCGTTCGCGAGCGACTACGATCCGTCGTCGCGTGCGTGCAAGAAGCCCGAGCCGCTGCGTGACATTGAGGACCTGTGCTGCGCGTCGGCCAAGCGTCCCGAGACGCAGGCGTTCGTGCGCGAGCAACGCCAGGCCAAGCATCTGTTGGCGCTCGAGCACCGCGCCGCCGCCGCCGCCGCCGCCGATTCGAGCACCACCATGTGGTTCCATCCGCTGAGCATCACGGCGCTGTTGCAGCTGATCGTCAAGTACCAGAGCTCGTGGCGCAAGCTGGTGGTCGGCAACACGAGCATCGGCATCTACAAGAACGACCACCCGTCGGTCTTCATCGACGTCAAGGACATTCCCGACCTGCTGGTGAGCAACGTCGAGTCGTCGGGCGTGCGCTTCGGTGCCGCGATGGCCATCACGGACCTCGTGATCTTCCTCGAGAACACCATCAAGTCGCAGCCGTCGCGCACCACCACCTGGTCCGCCATCGTCAAGCACATGATGCAGATGGCCAACTACCAAGGTACGATGAAATGAAACGAAATGAGCCGCCGCAGCAGCGAGAGAGCGTGACGATCTCACGGCGCTGACGTACTGCTGCAGTGCGCAACGTGGCTTGCTGGGCCGGCAATCTCATGCTGGTTCACCAGCATGCCGACTTCCAGTCCGACATGATGACGATCATGATGGGCGCCGGCGTACAACTGACACTGATCGACGCCGTGTCGGGCGTCACGACCGTCGTCGACACGACGACCTTCTTGAGCACCGACATGACCACCAAGGTGATCGTCAACGGCTTCCTGCCGTTCTCGCAGTCGCAGGAGCAGCTCAAGAGCTTCCGCGTCGCGATGCGCCACCAGAACGCGCACGCCTACGTCACGGCCTCGTTCCGCCTGCAGGTCGACAGCTCGCTCAAGGTCTACGGCACGCCGTCGATCGTGTACGGCGGTGTGGCCGCTCGCGCCGTGCACGCCTCCAAGACCGAGAGCCTGCTCGTCGGCAAGAGCCTCAACCAACTCTCAACGCTGCAGCAGGCGTGCCAGTCGCTGCTCTCCGAGCTGGTGGTCGATTCGGCACCTGGCTACGTCACCTACCGCACGTCGCTCATTACGGCCTTCTTCTATCGCTTCTACTTGACGCTGCTGCCCAACTTGCCACCCAACATTGCGCTCGCCGCCCAACAGTACGATCGTCCCATCAGTACCGGTTCGTACTCGTACGACGACAATCCTTTGGAGGTATCCACTCTCTCTCTCTCTCTCTCTCTCTCGCGTGAGTTCAATGAGTAGCGGCTGTGAATTTGGAACCAATCATTGGTGTCGGTGTAGTATCCAGTCTCCAAGGCCTTGCCCAAGGTCGATTCCATCTTGCAAACGAGCGGCGAGGCCAAGTACACCGATGACCTGCCGGTCGTTCCGGGTAGCGTGTACGGCAGCTACGTGACGTCGACGCAGGCGTACGCCGACATTGACTCGATCGATGCCTCGAGCGCGCTCGCGATGCCGGGCGTACTCGGCATCGTGACGGCGGCCGACATTGCTGGCGTCAACAATTGCGAGACGCTGCCCGTGCCGCCGTCGTTGCACGAGGAGGTGTTCGCCAGCAAGACCGTCTTCTGGTACGGCCAAGTGATCGCCATGGTGGTGGCCGAGTCGTGGCTGCAGGCCAGGGACGCCGCGGCAGCCGTCATCGTCAAGTACAAGAACGTGCGCAAGCCGCTGCTCACGATCGACGACGCCATCGCCGCCAAGTCCTTCTACCCGCCGCCGTACGTGCCGGCCGGACCTTACACGGTCGGCAACGTGCAGACGGCCTTCGATCGAGCCGACGTGGTCTTTACGGGCACCATCAACACGGGCAGCCAGTACCACTTTCATCTCGAGAGCCAGGCCACGATCGTCGAGCCGAACGAGGGCGGCTACCTGACGGTTCACACTTCGTGTCAGGTATGCGTGTCGCCAGAGACGCTCGCACATGTGCTACATTCGATAGCGTGCTGAGTATCGCCTCGCTTCGACAGTGGCCGTCAATGACGCAAGCCAAGATTGCTGAGGTTCTCAGCGTGCCTGCCAACATGGTCAACGTACAAATGATGCGTGCCGGTGGCTCGTATGGAAGCAAGGTGCGATTCGATCCGATTCGATTCAATTCAGAGTCGATTCACGAGTGCACTCACTAACGAATGTCGCATGCTTAGATTACGCGCAACATTCCGAACGCTTGCGCCGCTGCGGTGGCGGCACAAAAGTTCAACCGCCCAGTGCGTGCCGTCATGAACCTCAACCAGAACATGAACCTCGTCGGCAAGCGCCATCTGTTCCAGTGCCGCTACAAGGTCGGCGTCAGCTTTTCGGGCAAGATCACGGCGCTCGAGCTGCAGTACTACGACAACGGCGGCTGGACGGTCGACGCCTCGATCGGCACCATGGACATGGCGCTCAACACGGCCGACAACACCTACTTCTTCCCCAACTACTCGGTCACCGGCTACGCGTGCCGAACCAACCTGCCGACCAACACTTCGTGTCGTGCGCCCGGTTGCTTGCCGTCGCTCTTCTTCATCGAGCACATTATGGACCACGCCGCCGACGTCATTGCCATGGATCCGACCACCTTGCGTCAGGCGAACTTTTACACGCAGGGCCAGATTACGCCCTACGGCACTCCATTGGTTTGTATGTTGATATCCCTCTCGTCATCGTCATCTACGTGTACACACGTCACTCACAAGCTCGTCACCTCGCGCGTGTGTAGACTGGGAGATTCCTACCATCTGGAGCCAGTTGCAGGCCACCTCCGACTTCCAGGCGCGTCTCAAGAGCGTCACGCAGTTCAACAAGCAGAACCGCTGGACCAAGAAGGGCATCTCGTTGGTGCCGCTCAAGTATGGCATCGAGGAGGCCGGCGCGTACTACTCGGCTCTCGTCAACATCTACCAAGATGGCACGGTGCAAATCTCGCACGGCGGTTGCGAGACCGGTCAGGGCATCAACACCAAGGTGATCCAAGCGGCAGCCTACACCTTGGACCTGCCGATGGAGAGCTTTGTCGTCACCACGACCAACACCGAAAAGTCGCCCAACAGTGCGTTCACTCCCACCCGCGCAATCGTTCCCTCACTCACAACACTTGTTCGCTTGAAGATGGCGCAACTGGAGGCAGCATCACCAGCGAGATGTGCTGCCAAGCAGGTGTGTTTGCCTGCCCGCGCGTTCAATGTTGTGGGTTATGGCTCACGAGAGTGCGAAACACGCAGTGATGAACGCCTGCACGGCACTCAAGGAGCGTTTGGCTCCGGTGTACCGCGCGCTGCCCTCGAAGCCGAAGCCCGTGTGGAAGGAGGTCGTAGCGATGGCAGCCAAGATGGGCATCAACCTGCAGGTCAGTGCCAGCCACTTGGGTCCGACCGTGCCACAGGGACCGTTCCTCTACAACTCTTATGGAGCCTGGTAAGCAGATGACGTTGTGGGTCACTTGCTCTCATTCAATACTGACTCTGGCTCTCTCTCTCTCGTGCCGCAGTGTTACCGAGGTGCTGGTGAATGTACTCAGTGGCGAGGTCGAGATCCTTCGCAGCGATATGCTGTTTGACTGCGGAGTCAGCTTGAACCCGCTGATCGACATTGGCCAAGCCGAAGGAGGTTTCGTCATGGGCATTGGCTACTTTTTGACTGGTGCGTGCGTGCGTGTGTTTGATTGTTCGTGTGCCGCAAGTTGCTCACTCGCATCGCCTCGCATCGCACAGAGAAACTCGAATGGAATGCCAACGGCCAACTGACGACCGACGGCACCTGGGAGTACAAGCCGCCGTTCTCCAAGGACATTCCGATCGACTTTCGCATTGCACTGCTCAAGAACGCGCCGAATCCAAACGGTGTCTTGAGGTACCGCATGCGCACCATCTCCACGGTCTCTTGTGTGGGCCACCTCCTGACTTGCAACCTCGTTTCCACAGCTCGAAGGCTTCCGGTGAGCCGCCAATGTGCATGTCGTCGTCGGTGTTCCTCGCCGTGCACCAGGCGATCCAAGCGGCAAGAGCCGATGCCGGCCTGCCTGGCTTCTACATTATCGACCTGCCGGCGACGCCTGACAACATCCAGCAGGCTTGCGGAGTGTCGTACACGCAGTTCTCGATCTAAAGCTCTCGGACCTTCAGTGCCACTCGTGATCGTTGTGGCGATCGCTACTCGAATACATCACTCTCACTCACTCAGAATCGACTCTCGCGTTCATTCATACATCGAAGCGTTTGCGCTTGATGGCCTTCACCTGCTGACCACATTGCGGGCAGCAGTAGCCGGCGTCGGCCAGCAGGTTGCTCTTGACGCAGTAGTAGCAGAACAAGTGCGTGCAGTTGGCCTCGAACGCCACGTTCGGCGGCGAGGCATTGCACTCGGAGCACGACAGCGCGCGCGCCGCACTATCGCGTTGGTTGGGATGGAAGATGCGCTTCGATATGTGCCGCTGAATGAAGGCCTTGACCTTGTCGAGGCTCACCAGCGGCACCATGAACATGAGGAACTCCTGTTGTTGAGCGAGTGAGTGAGCGAGTGTGTGCGAGTGTGTGCGAGATTCGCCATACCGTCAAGCCAGTCCACACAAGGTTGCGGTTCATGTACTCGAAGCTCACTTGCCGTGGCAGCGAGCGGTACTTGTACACCATCCGCATGCCGAGCATGCGATCGATCAACGACATGTACTTGCCATTGTAGAGGAACAGCAGCAGATGGAAGAAGGCCATCACCTTGTAGCCGGTCTCGATGTGGTCCATCCAGTGCCACAGGCTGCGACGCCAATCGCCCTGTCACACGTACACGGCGTCAGTAATCGAGGCTGCTGCTGCTGCATTCGGTGATCGAGCGTACTTGCGGATAGCCACCCCAGTTGTTGGCGGTCGAGTACTTGTTGAGCCGCGCCCAAGCCCACGCTCCGCCAATGTGGAAGAAGGCCCACAGCACGCGCTGCATGTTTGAGGGTCCTACGTGCGCGATGCTGAACACTGCTCGTGTGCCCGCGTGTTTGATGAGTACGAGCTTGCTGGTGCTGCAGCTTGCTGGCTGGGATGGAGTACCCGGTGGTCGCGAAGGCTGCTTGTCGTAGTATTGATGAACGAACTCGTTGCGGTACGTGAGGTTCTGCAGCTGGCGGCCGTACGACGTGCCTTCGGGCCACACCGAGTAGTACCAGATCAAGAGTCGAACGGCGGCCTGGAGCTCGGGCTGCGCCGATGACACCCATCCGACGTTGAAGAACGCAAAGGCCTTGCTGAATTGATGTGTCAGGATCGAGGAGATCTCGAGGTCGAGCTGTTCGGCGTCGAGCTGGCTCACGCGCATGATGTTCATGGCTGGCTCGGCGTGCATCGAGTGTCGCTGCTGCAGCTGGGCCGCGATCGACTGTACGCTTTGCCATTGATCCTCCCATTCTTGTCGAGTGATGAGCTGTACATTGTCATTGAGTCCGCTTGGTGATGATTGAGGTGGTGTTGGTGGTTGAGGAGTTGAGACGCGAGCGACATCGTCGTGCTCGCCTGTCGAGGTGGAGCTAGCAGCAGCGGCTTGTTGTTGTTGTTGCGTTGCTGCTGTCGAAGCCATCGCTGGGATCGATGAATCTCGAGATTGGCGACCAGAACCACGACTAGCCACGACTAGAACACTGATACGGTCAGGTTCAACAAGCTAGTGTGTCGAGAGCGAGAGCGAGACGCGAGCACAACGAGGCAACCAAACGAATGAGCGAGTGGTAACCTGGCCCGACCCATCAGCAGCAGCAGCATTCGTTCATTCGCTCTCAACCTCACGCATCGCTCGCTCGCTCGCTCGCTGAGAAATGCCGGGCTTCCTAGGCTTCACGTGTTGCTTGTATCGTGCCGAGTGTTGTACTTGGACCACCTTCTGGGTCATGTTCAACACCTGCGTCGTGGGATTGGTGTTCGAGGCACGCAAGTCGAGAGGCCTCGCGCGTGTCTCGTGGCTCATGTGGGGCCCATTGATAGCGATCACGTTCTTGTTCTCGTTAGTGTACGCGCTCGTCGGCGTCGTGATCGACCTTGTGATCCTGATCATGTACGAGTGGAGTGCACGCACACCAGCTGCCATGTCGCGTATCATCGTCGCTGACTCGCTGTGGCTCTCGCGCGTGCGGCGCAGCTATCCTGGATGTTGGCTGTGCTGTCCGCCACAAAGATGGGGCTGCTACTACTACACGGCGGTTCCTGGTTCTCACCGAGTCCCGAAGCCCACGCTCCTGCGGTTCTCAGACGAGAATCTCTGGGAGGCGCTGCTACTCGCCGACACGCAGCTCGACTCGCGAGAGCGCAAGTCGCGCAGCAGCTCGCACTCGTTCTTCGAGCTGTGCCTCACCGAGGAGCAGATTGTGCGAGCCAATAGCCGGCCCGAGGCGCCCGAGGCGCCCGCAGGAGCTGCGTGAGTATCTCTCGTTGTCACTGCTGTTATTGGTTGTGAGCCGCACACAACCACTTGTCTTCTATCATTCGTGTATTACATAGATCATTCCCGAGCAAGCAGCGAGAGTGAGTGAGAGTGAGGTGGTGTGGTGTATCCATTTTTCGATTCCGCGTGGCATAGGGGCGTGCCTCAGTAGAAGGCGATTTTGCTTTTCCACTCGGTCGTCATTCTCGTCTTGCCGCCACACCACGCACACCACTCTCGCACTCGCTCGCACAACCACAACCCACATCAACAAGCGGCCCTATCTCTCCCACTCCCACCTCCTCGAACCTTGTCGTAGGCATAGTACTACACGATACGGTTGGTACAGCTCGGGTTCCCGGTTGGTTTGGTTGGGGTTGCTGCCACGCACACGCACACACACACGAACACTCGGCTCTCGTCGTGCGCCAAGTCCCACCATGGGTCAAGATGAATCGAAGCAAGCGATCGAGGAGCGTGTGCGCCAACAAGGCATGGCGCCACTACCTACCGAGCTCAGGAACAAGCTCGCTCGCGGCGTCAATCTCAATAGTATGCCCACAATACGCTCACGGGCTCTCAACTGGGGTAGACGCACACTCAATCGACTGCTCGCGTGTGCGTGTGTGGTGCTGGCTTCGCTCTCGTGTGCGTGTAGTGAAAGTCCTGATCAAGGGCGATCGCAACACGGGCAAGACCTGTCTGTGGAACATGCTCCAACGTCGGCGCTTCGTCGAGGAGTACATACCGACGCCCGAGATCCAGATCGCCAACATCGATTGGAGCTTCAAGTGTACGTTGCTTGCTCGCTCGCCGATCGATCGCGTGTGATGCTCAACCTCTTGCACGCTCGCTGGCTCGCTCGCCGGTGTAGTGAGCAACGTGACGGTCAAGGTCGAGGTGTGGGACGTGGTCGACAAGGGCAAGCCCAAAGGCAAGCCCGGAACGTTGCGCATCAACTTTGAGGAGGAGGTCAACGTGTCGGCAGTGTCGCCCAACGGCGCCGCCGGCGGCGACCTGCGCCTCGACGCCGAGACCATCGACGTCATGAAGGGCACGCACGCCGTGATCTTCATGGTCGATCCCACCAAGAAGTGGACCTTCGACTATGTCCGGCGCGAGATGCCCAAGGTGCCGCCAAACGTCTGGGTCCTCATCGTCGTATGTCGCCACCGGTCCTCTTGCTGCTGCTGCTGCTGCTGCTCACTCACTCACTCACTCACGCGCCTGCAAATCCCAGTCCAACTACAAGGACCTCGACGACAAGCGCGTCGTCACCGACTACGAGATCAAGGAGTTTGCACGTGAGTGTGGCTCGCACGTCGTTGCCGCTGAGGCCTCGATGCTGAACCGCTTCGGCGTCAAGGCCATCAAGACCTTCTTCAATCTGCCGTTCCTCCAGATGGAGGTACGTCGCGATCGAGCTCGAATGCATGCATTCAACCGCTTGGACCGGCAATCGATGGCTCACCGCCACCACTACCACCTCCTCTTCCACCACAGCGCAACATTCTCGAGGAGCAGCTCCGACGCAATCAGGAGGAGATCGCGCTCGCTGAGCAAGAGGTCTCGCTCATGATCAAGGAGCAGGACTATCCCTTGTACGTGCTGCTCCGCTGAATGCTGTCGTGCTGTGTGATGCCTGCCGCCTCACACGCCCTCGCCACCACAGCTACGTCGACTGGCTGAAACGGCAGTACGAGCAGCGCCTTCAAGAGGGCGGCTCGCTCAAGAGGACTGACCTGCAGGCTGGCACCAACGAGAGCCACGATCCACGCGTTTCGAGGGCTCCACCGCCCGCTGCTGCTGCCGGTGCCGGTGGTGCCACCGCCGCACCTCGGCAAGCACAACAACCCCCTGGTGCCGCCGCTGCTCCGCCTCCTGCTGCTGCCGCACCATCCCGCCAACCACAGCAGTCTCCTGCCGCTGGTGCCGCTTCGCGTCAACCACCGACGCTCCAACAAACGATCGAGGCGCGCAAGAAGCAAGAGGAAGCTGATCGACGAAGGCAGCACGAGCAGGCTCGTCGCAACACCCCTGCCAATCCCAAGCAAGTTGCTGCCAATGGTATGCACGCCCTTATCCCTGGCAACTCCCATCTCTCATCAATTAACCCTCTCTCTCTATCTCGATATTGTGTGAGTAGCGGAGGCTGAGCTCCGCGCTATGGCCAAGTCAGCCAAGACTGGCGCTCGTGTCGAGAGCCTCGACCTCGACTCGTTCGCCCCCGATGGCGACGACTCGTTCCTGGACGACGATGATGATGAGCCTGCGCCGCCCGCCGCCAAGGGCAAGGCCCCGCCTCCCAAGGCCGCCGCTCCAGCGCGCCCTGCACCCGACGATGACGACGATGACGACAACGGCAACCCGATGGTAGCCGCACTGCAGGACGAGCTGGATTCCGAGGACGAAACGCCGGTCGTGATTGCGCCCATCACTCGCGGTGCGCCCATCGCCGCTCCCTCGAAGCCGCGATCGGCGCCCGCGCCCGCACCGGCTGCTGCGCCCGTCAAGTTTGGCGCAGACGACGACTCGGACGACGATCAGCCCAACCCGCAAGTGGCCGCTCCTTCCGACGACCTTGACTCGGACGACGATCGGCCCGTGGCGGTGGCGGTGCCAAGCTCGCGCCCCGCCCACGTGGCACCTGCTCCAGCAGCGAAAAGCCCTACTACCGCCAAGCCCCAGCCCACCTTCGTCAAGACCTTTGGCGAGAGCGACAGCAGCGACGATGACCTGCCGGCTGCTGCCGCCAAGAAGCCCAAGGCCAACCCGATGGTGGCCAGCTTCTACGATGATGATGACGATTCGGACGACGAAGCCAACGGCAAGCCCAACCCACTAGTGGCGCAGATCGAGGGCGATGACGATTCGGACGACGACGACCTCCCGGCTGCTGCCATCAAGGCGAAGGCCGCCGCCGCTGCAGCTGCTGCCGCCGCCTCATCGGGCAGCCACGTCTCTCGCACATCCAGCTCGGGAAGCTCGGGTAGCTCGGGCTCCAAACGAACGGGCTCATCAGATGTACGTTCCCTGCGCTCGCTTCTCATTGCATGCTCTCGTTCGTGAATCACTTCTAACCTCGTTGTACTCGTGCGCAGAGCCTGGATGACGAGGCCAGACGCCATCGACGCCGCCACGACGACAAAGACCGCCACGAGCAATCGTCATCTTCACACAAGGACCGCAGCGACCGCGACCGAGATCGAGATCGAGACCGAGACCGAGACCGATCCTCCAAGGACCGTAGCGATCGAGATCGAGATCGAGACCGTGATCGTGATCGCAGTAGTCGATCGAGCGGTGAGCGCTCGTCACGAGACCGCGACCGCGATCGAGAGCGCAAGGACAAGAGATGATGAGAGCGCTTGATAGTGCGTGCGTGCGTGCGTGTGTTTGTGTGACTTGATGTGTTGGTGGTGTTCATCGACCCGTATCATAAAGTGATTGGTGCTGCTCAAGCAGACCAGCAGACTATTGCGGCTGATCGGCGACATTCCATCACTGCCACACTTCGCTCACACCTCTCGCGCTCTCTCGCTCTCTCGCTCTCGCAATGGCTTCGTCTTCATCCTCGCAGACCGTGCCTCACAAGTATGCCATCTCCACGCGTTTGGTTCATGCCGACGACAATTCCGAGTCAGCCATCACCGACATTGCGCCGCCGCTGCACGTCTCGACGACCTACTCGGTCACTGGCGGCCCCGCGAGCTTCACGTACTCGCGCTCCGACCATCCGACCCGCCGCCGAGTCGAGACCGTGCTCGAGACGCTGTGTGGCGGCCCGACCTTCTGCTTCGCGTCGGGCGTCGCTGCCGTGACGGCGGTGCTGTACGCCGCGCGGCCCAAGCGCTTGTTCACGATGCTGGGCTACTTTGGCTCGCGCGGCGCCGTGACCTCGTACCGCGCCATCGGACGCAACGAGCTCGCCGACACCATGTTCGAGCACGTCGAGCAGCTGCTGGAACAGGAGCTCGAGAGCGGCGACCTAGTGATGATCGAGTCGCCACGCAATCCCGATGCGCTGCTGGTCGACATCGAGCTCGTGGCGGCGCACGTTCGACGCTTCGCGAGTGTGCACCCGCCGCCGCTGTTGGCCATCGACAACACGTTCGCGACGCCGTACATTGTGCAGCCGCTGCTGCTGGGCGCCAACTTTGAGATCAACTCGTGCTCCAAGTGTATGACCCAACCACGTCGTCATCGTCGTTGTTGGTGCTGGCACACCTTCTCTCTCTCTCTTACACGCGCGCTTGTGGTCGTCGGCGTAGATCTCGCCGGCCACTCGGACGCCATCATGGGCACCGTGTCGGTGCGACCTGAGAGCCGCGGTCTGGCGCACGCCTTGAACGAGTACCGCACGTTCGCCGGCGCCGTACCGGGCTCGCTCGAGGTCTGGCTGCTGCTGCGCTCCATACGCACCTTGACGCTGCGCGTCGACCGCCAGACTCGCTCGGCCTTCCGAGTCGCGCACTGGCTCGCGCAGCACCCGGCCGTCACGTCGGTGCAGTGCCCGTGCATACCGACCGACCCGTCGCACGCCGTGTGGCCCAAGTACTACGCGGCCGATGCGGCACCTGCGTGCTTCTCGTTCAAGACGCCGTCTGCTGAGCGTCTGTCGCCATACTGTGAATTGTTTGCTGACTGCACGAGTCTCGGTGGTATCGAATCGAACCTCGATTGGTACGCGCCTGCTTGAGTCGACTCACTCGACTCGACTGACTCACCTGCCTGCGCTGGCCCGCAACAGGCGCTATCGCTGGGACTCGACGGCACCTCGCGATCTGATTCGCATTTCGATAGGTCTCGAGGAGCCCGACGACTTGATCGCTGATTTGGCGCAGGCG
>Ga0209935_1003201_pt1 | contig 17462 bp, 28 predicted proteins | sample ThiBio_1000_plan_2_FD_183958 | JGI IMG/M metagenome (GOLD analysis project Ga0209935, IMG submission 183958) | Wastewater bioreactor microbial communities from Cape Town, South Africa - Thiocy_cont_1000_plan (SPAdes) | ecosystem: Engineered > Bioreactor > Thiocyanate-remediating >... | reverse complement strand
GGTGCGGGTTCAGGCAGCGCGCGATGCGCCGCGTGATGTTGAGGTCCAGCAGGAAGTTCTGCGACAGCTCGCTCTTGGCCGACAGGCCGTACAGCCGTATGATCTCTGCCACCGACGGAAGCTGTGGGAGTCGTCGAACTGTCGAGGCCATGGCTTGATGGGTGTGGTTGTGCGAGGGGCAGCGAGCGAATGATGTCGAGGTCGATGTCGATGTCGAGAGGGTCTTTGCTTGGTTGCTGCTGCTGCTCGAGATCGATGGCTGACATGGATGCCGACGATACACACGATGACCAATACTACGAGGATCACGAGCAATACGATGATGGCGACGATGGCGACGAGTATCACGATGGAGACGCCGAGTACGACCACGAGGACGAGCAGGAGGAGCCGATAGCGCCAGGCACCAAGATATCGGTATCTCTCGCTGAAGCTGTGAGTGGCTCGCAGCCAAGTGCTGATTGTTGTTGTTGCTGTGCGCGAGTAGCTCGGCGCCATGGATTGGGACGACACGGAGCTCATAGCCGCGTACGACACGGCGATACAGGACTACCTGCAGCAGCACCACGCCGACGAGCTGCGCGCTCTCGAGCACCAGCAGCAGCACAGCAGCGCCAGCCCTTGGCCCTCGAAGACTCCTCGCGCACAAGCCACCGCCACGCGTTCGAGTCAGCAACCACAGCAACCCAACAAGAAGCCGCAGCAACAGCAGCAGGAACAGCAATCGGGTCCTGCACGATCCATGCAGACGCACAAGCGAGTGCGCTCGGACGCGAGCGAGCAGCAGCAGCCGTCAAAGCGCCGAGCACCGGCAACCGCGACGACCTCCTCGTCGCCCACGGCCTCATCGCGACGACCTTCGAGTGGCGCTGCTGCCTCGGCTTCGACGCCGACCGCGGCACCTTCTCGGGCAGCGCGAACGACACCTCGACGAGCACCGCCTCCACTGGCCGATGCCGAGCCATACGCCGCTCCCGATGCAAGCGCCACCACAGCAACAGCAGCGAACTCGTGGTGGCAGTATCCTGCCTACAACGCCGCGCCATCGCCCAGCTACGGCTCGTACGGATACGCGTACGGCTCGCAGCCATACATGCCGCAGCCTCCGATGCCATTTGGCCCCGCTGCTTTGTCAGGTATCGCCATCGCCGTGATTTGGTCGGATTGAATTGCGAACTGACTCGAGGCGAGCGGCATTCAGGCATGGCAGGGCAGTATCCACAGGCGCAGAGCGAAGAGTTCGCGTCGCTGTTGATGGCGTGGTACACGTCAGGCTACCACACCGGTCGCTACCACGCGCTGTACGGCCCCAATGCGCCGCCGCCGCCGCGATAGCCTCATCTGTGTTGTACTTGTGTTTCGACTCGATTCAATAGATATATTAGATTAGCTTAGATTACCTGCTGGTATGTACATCTACAATACTGCTACTATTGCTACTATTGCTGGTGGCAGTCGTCGTAGTGGTGGTGGTGGCAAGAGCAGGCTTGCAACCAGCACGAGGTGCGGCAGCAGACAGTGTGGCCGAGGCGTTGGCAGGCTGTGCTGCGGTCCACTCGATGACGGCCGTGCCAGCACGACGAGAGAAGCTCTGCGAGAGCGTTCCCGGTCGCTCGATGGTGATGCTCGTCGTCGAGACGAGGATCGAGCGCAGCTCGTGCAGGATGGCGCTCCATTCCGGCCGCTGCGCCGGGAGCTGGCTCCAGCAGCGCGAGATCAAGGCTGCCATGCGCGGCTCGATCGAGTCCGGCAGGCGCGGGCGGTCGCCCTTGATGACGCGCTTCGAGACGATGAACTCGAAGGAGTCGTCGTCGAACGGCACGCGGCCGGTCATGATCTCGAACAACACGACGCCGTAGCTGTAAATGTCGGCCTTGGTCGTGTACGGCTGGTACTGCAGCACCTCGGGCGCGGTCCAGCGCGGGTTGTCGTTGGGCCCGCGCGACTCGGTGCCCGTGAAGCGCGTGGCGAGGCCAAAGTCGCACAGCGCCGCCACGACTGCGCTCGTGGGCTCGAGGTCCTGCACGAGCACGTTGGCGCTCTTGAGGTCGCGGTGCAGGATCGGAATCGCGCGCGAGTGCATGAACTCGAGGCCCTGCGCGACGTCGATCGCACACCGCACTTGGAACTCCCACGTGAAGGCGGCCAGGCGCGGTTTCGAGTACAGCAACCGATCTATCGAGCCCAGAGGATAGAAGCCCGTAATGATCGATGGCGGTCGTGCATATGCATAGTACAGGCGAATGATGTTGGGATGAGCCAATTCACTACAGGATCAACGAGAGATCAGTGCCAAGGTCACTCACTCTCGGACTCTCGAAAGGACATACCGTAACACAGCCACTTCGTTCTGAAACTCGACCAACGTCATGAGCGAGACCATAAAGTATCGCAATTGCTTGATGGCCACATAGGTCGCAACGCGGCCAAGCATCTTCAACTTGACGCGCTTCACGACACCATACGAGCCCTCACCGAGTTTGGCACCGGCTTCAAATCCTGCCTTGCTCTATCGCGCGAGTGAATATCGATCTCCGGGCTTGCTTGTGCACAATCATAGGACATCGTACCTCATCAATCATACAATCTTCAGCGGTGCCGGCAAATGGATGGCGCAGCTCGGGCACGATCCACAGCACGTCGTTGGCGCCGCCACACTCAGGACACATGAAGCACTCGCACGAGTCGTCTTCCATGTACTCCTCGATGCACGTGGCGAGATCGAATGTGTGCTGCTCGGCTCGCTCGGATCGAATGCACGCGATGCAGCTGCCGCGCACCACGACTCGGTCTCGCAGCTTGGCGTACCAATCGCTGAACAGGCCCTCGAGCGCCTGCACCGCCCATCGGAACATGGTGGTAGGCGCCTGGCCCGAGCCAGTAAAGGCCGTCAGACGAATGAGCGCTCGCGCAATGCTGCTGCCATCCGGCTGGTCGAGGCTCTCAGCCAAGAGAAACTCCTCGTCCGAGCGCAGCAGGATGCCGCGTTTCCAGTTGACTTCGGGAATCGCAAACTACCAAACGAAGCGAGAGAGTCAATCACACAATTCGGGTGCTGCTACTGCTCCAGTCGTACCTGTAAACAACGAATGACGAATCGATCGTATAGGCCTTCAGGCAAGAACGGAAAGAAGTACCATCGCGACACCATGCCGGCTCGATAGGTCGAGTGCATGAGCTCGGCGGGACGTGCGCTGCTCAGCAGTCGCGGCACCAAGTATTGCTTCGTTGTTTGACGTTTTGGTTGATCGGACAAGAGCGAGCCGGCAGAATCGACCGGCAGAAACGACACGGCCGGCGTGGTGCTCGCTGGAGCGGCGAGGCTGCTCGAGAGCTGCGAGTGGTCGTTGTTAGACTTGAAGCGAAGACTGCGACGCGAGACCTTTTGGAACTCGGAGAAGAAGGACAGAGCGCCGCTGCCAGTCGTGGCTACCGAACTGCCGCTGGCGTCGTTGTTGTTGTTGTTGGAGTCGTTTCCAGAGTTGAAGCCGACACTTCGCGCAAACTGGTGGCTCGATGTCGCTGGCGTGCCGTAGCTCGATGGTGGGCCCGATGCCGACAGGCCCGCGCCGCCAACGCCGCCTTCGAAGGCCGGAGATCGAATCGAGAAGCGCATATACGCACGGCCTTCGTGCATTCGGTGCTCGGGAAGCTCCAGCAGCACCATGCGGCTCACGAGCAGGTCGGTGATGTACTCTTGCTGCCGGCTCGAGCAGCCGATCGCCGACCAGTTCATCTCGAGAATCGACTGCAGAATGATGCCGTTCTTGGCCTTGATGCGCTTGGTCGACGAGACTTGCGAGAGCAGCAACGGTACGCAGTGCGGATCGATGATGAGTTGCCGCGTCAGAGCATGGCCCACCTCACCCATTTCGCCAGTAGCCGAGGCGACGAACACCACAATGCCCCAATCCGTCAAGACCTGCCCACACCCACACAAGTCAGTGACAAGAAGGCCATTGCATGGGAGCATCGTCACGTACGTGAGCAACCTCAGGCAAGCAAGCTTCATCGATACCCAGCATTCGCCCCCAAGTTATCAGCTTGTTCCACGACACGATGGGAACCGATAACTCGCGGCGCTTATGAATAATGAGTTTCGCAAACTCGGTGTATAATCGCGGTACTACATCAATGACGATTACGAGTCAGTTGAGCGGAATAATGTGGCGGGATGATGAAGAGGAAGCCTGGCGTACCATATTGTGATGAAGCAGGATTGATCGACCGAGCGACTTGTAGATACTTTCGCTTCAACTGCGAGATGCCGCTACCTCGTGTGCCGCTCACGGGCCAGAAGACCAGCGGTCGTCGGCTACCATCGGCGGCCACGTAGTCTTCGCACCGATGCAGCGTAACGACGTGCGCGTTCTTTTGGATCAAGGTGGTCCACGATGTGTACAGGCGCTCGATCATCGAGTTCTGCGTCTGCAGGTACTCGTCGGTGCACTTCTTCAAGTCGTGGTGTGTGCCGACGAGGAAGACGTGCGAACGAGGCGAGTACTGTTGCACTGAGCTCAGCCAGAAGGTGATCTCCTTGATTTGTGATGGCTTTGAGAGATTGAACGTAATCATGTGCACCGAATGGTTGGCGAGAAAGAATTGATGTGACAAGCGGATATCACGATGTGAGCCCGAGAATTCTACATTACATTCATCAAGTCGTAAGTAATACTCTTTGCTGTGATCAAATTGAAAGTCATACCAAATACAGATGAGTGAATGGCACCACTTCCTGGCGTCGATAGTGAAGGGGAGCTGGGAGGACTGGCTGTGGTGCTCGCGGTGAACTCTCTCGGAATCGAAAGAGCAGGACTCGAGAGTGACGAACTGAGTGGCGGATGAGTGCTTCCACCTACTGGAGCCGTAGACGATGCTGCTTCTGTTATTGATGTTGGGGGTGCACCGGCAACAAGCAATGCCGTCGCGATGGTGGTGGGGATATTCGAGGGAGCAGTGGTCGAGGCAGCGAGGGTCGTTGTTGATGTGGCTGGTGTTGAGCTAGGGACCGTCGAGGATGGTGTCGTTGTTGTTGTGGCGGTTGTTGCGCTCTCGGCATCGAGGTCGGCGGCAGTAGTTGTGGTTGCACTCGCACTCGCGCCATCATCCCAGTAACGAATGGAGATCTTGCTGTCAATGTTGGAGTCGGTCTTGAAGATGGAGCGACCAGCAAACTTGTGGTACTTGGTGGCTGCGGCTGAACGCTTGCCAGAGGCGCTGGTCGAGGAATACACGCCGTCGGACGACGAGTGGCCTTCGTTGAGCGCTTGAATCAAGTGCGACTTGCCGGTCTTCTCCTCGCCGAGCACGAACAAGCGCACGCGCCGTGGCTCGGTGCACTCGTTCCGCAGCTCGCGCAAGTACGACAACAACGGCTGCGCGGTGCTGACGCTCGAGAGTTCGATCGGCATAAAGTCGAGCGGGTTGTTGTGCAGGTCAATCTCTTGCAGAAAGGTGCACGCCACCAGCGAGTATGGCAGGCTCGAGAGCTTGTTGTGCTGCAAGTTGAGGCTGCGCAACTCGGGCGGTGCTCCGAGCTCCGCCACCGAAACGAGTGCATTGTGCGACAGATCGAGTCGACGCAGGCTCGGCGGCGTGGCGCACACACTGCCGGCGGGTGTCGGTGGCAGGCGCACAAACCTGTTGTGGCTGAGATCGAGCTCGGCGAGCACCGGGAACGAGTTCACGAGGTCGAGCAGCACGTCGCTCAGCTGATTGCGCGCCAGTGACAGCCGCTGCAAGTTGGGGAACAGCGTCGTGTTGCTCGAGGAGTCGTCGCCCACCGACGAGGATGGCGAGCTCGACGAGTCATTGGCCGCTGCGGCCGCGGCGCCCTCTCCAGGCGCAGGAGCGATTCTCAGCACCTTCATGCAGTTCGACGCCATGGTCAGTGTGGCGAGAAGCGGCAGGTACGCGAGGGACAGCGGAATCGACTCGAACAAGCAGCCTTCGAGATCGAGGCTCATGAGCGACTCGAGGCGCTTGAAGTCGAACGGCAGCCGCAGCAGAGGATTGTTGGCGAGCTTCAAGTGGCGCAGCAGTGTCAGCAAGCAAAACTCATCGGGAATGTGCGAGATGTGCCGTGACGACAGGTCGAGCGACGTCAGGTGCATTAGGAATCGCTTGCGCTGTGGAGCGACGTTGACGAGTTTGTTGTTGGATAGCGCCACCATCAGCACCGTAGGCGGCGCCACGGCCGCTGCTGCAGCGGCTGCAATGCCGGGTACGGTCGGGAGCGAGAGCGGCGTGATGACCGATGCCGCGGCCGCAAGCGACGACGCAGACATGGAGGTCGGAGAGGTCGAGAGCGTCGACGAGTTGGACGAGGGAGACGATGATGAGGGAACGTCGACGGCGGTCGAGGTCGACGTGGAGGTGGTGACGTCGGCGGCAGAAGAGGCGGAGTCGGTGCCGTTCATGGCCGACGCGATTGTGCCAGGCACAGAGTCGGGTCTCGGCACGGTGGCCGTGGCGGCCGACGAGTAGGCGATCGGCGGAAAGATGACGAGCTCGTTGTTGCGCACATCGAGGTGCGAGAGACGCGTCAGGGCCGAGATCGACTCGGGCAGCGATGACAAGCGATTGTGGCTCAGCGACAGACGCAAGAGCGACTGGAGGCGCGTCACGCACTCGGGGAACGTGGCAAAGTCGTTGTTGTTGAGATAGAGCAGGCGCAAGTCGTGCAGCTCGCCGAACGTGTGCGGCAGGCCCGAGAGGCGGTTGTGCGAGAGGTTCAGCAGCTTCAAGTGGCGCAAGACGGCGATCTTGGGCGGAACGAGTGCGAGCTCGTTGTGCGAGAGATCAAGCAGCTCGAGCGGTGACGACGGATACATGAGCTCGGTCGGGAAGGTGACGAAGGCGTTGTGCGACAGGTTGAGGGTCACGAGATGGCGCAGGTCCTTGATGCGCGCCGGCAGCGACGACAGGTGGTTCCTGCTCAACGAGAGCTCACGCAGGTTGGCGATCTTGGAGATGGTGCGCACGGTGATCGGACGCAGAACCCACATGTTCATGCTGCCGAGGTCGAGCTCCACCACGGTCGTGTGCTGCTCCTCGATGCGTGTATGCAAGCGTGGTCGGACTTGCACGGCGCTGCTGGGTCGAATGCCACTTGCATCTTGAGGGACGTTGAAGCTGGTCGGAGGCTTGAGCTCGAATGGGTCCAAGAAGGTGTCGATCGTTGTTGTTGTTGCGGGAGATGGCGACGGGGTAGTCGATGAGTTGGTTGCTGCCTTGGAAGGCGACAGGGACGACGGTGCGTTGGTCGTGGCACGATGGTGCGTCGAGGCGCCGTCCGAGTTGAGAAAGAAAGACGGCGAGCTCGCAAAGAACGGAGAATCCTTGGTGCGCGCCAGCGGCACCTTGGCGTCGTTGGCTCCAGCATTGGAGGTGCGCTTCAACGGGGTGTTGGTGGTGCCGCCACTCGAGCCTCGCCCGCGGCCAGCCGATGATACTGCCGAGCCGGCGCCGATCGGCGTCGTGGTCGGAGACGACACCCACGAAGGAGAGGCTCCCTTGGGAGACGGCGAGCGGTCGTCGGAGGCGAGGCTGGCCGAGCGAGCAGTCGAGCTGGAGCCCCATGCACGCCGCGCCGCAGGCGACTGCTCGTCGCTCGATGGCGCACCAAAGAGCGGGAACGACGACGGCAGCTCCTCGACAACGTCAACCACTGGCTCGGGAATGTCGATCAACGACGTAGTAGCGGCGGAGTTTCGCGTCGAGCGAGTGGCGCCAGTCGAGGCAGGCGACGCGTCGTACTCGGGCACGTACGAGAGCTTTCGCTGCCGCAGGCCCTGGCTCGCTGCTCGAATCAACTGCGGCAATGCTGCAAGCCGACCGGGTCGCGTACTTCCGTTTGAGTTTGTTTGTGTGGTTGATGATGCCGATGATGGAGTTTGTGTGGGTACGCCAGTCGATGAATTGGATGATGTTGAGCTCGTGGGAGCAGGTGCGGCATTGACGTCACGCTCGCTCGAGAGCTCCTCCCAAGTGGCGATACAATGTGATGTAGCGAGAGGAACCACGAGCGATATCGGTGTCTCAGCTTCAGTCGAGCAGTTGGCTTCCATGTTCACACTGATGCAGGGGTGAGCTCAAGTGAGCAAGCGATCGGCAGCGAGTGTCGTCGTTGTGAGTGTACGTACTTGACTTCGAGCTCCTGCAACACCAGCACATGCGAGCCGACCATATTGAGTGTACGATTGACGGCCAATACGCTCAACAGGTCCTTGCGTGGCAGCATGCTGAGGATCACGGTCCACAGCGAGTACGGCAGCCATCGCGAGCAATCTACTTGCCATTCCAGCGTGAGTGAGTGAGTGCGATGACCGAGATTCGATAATGAAGACGACAACGAACCAAACTCAGTATCGACTCGGCAAAGGAATAGTGGCGGTGGTGGCAAGGCCGACGGCGGTGGATGCGGCGCCGAGTCATCAGGAGGCTTGCCGCGAGTGAGTGGCGCGAGCAAGCTCGAGGTCGAGGTCGAGGTCGTGCTCGGGAAGGTGCCGCTCGCGTCGTGGCTCGATGTGGCGTTGCTTCCAGCACTACTGCGGCGCTGGCCGGGCCTGAACGACCGCCGCCACTCGTTGCGCGACATTTACTCGCGCACCATAACCAACGAACTCGCGTCGGTGCTCGTTGTTAACACACGGAGCGAGAGAGCGCGATAGCGAGATATCGTATCCAATTTATCGCGCTCGGATCGATATCTCGAGTGTATCTGAGGTCTAATGATGATGGTGGTGAATACCTGCGACTATGATTCGATATCAGTCTATCTCTATCGGCTATCGCTCCGTGGTGGGTATATGAACGAGAATGCCCACCTCGAATACAAGGACGGAGATCGAGAGAGCGAGCAGCACCGACGACGAAGCCACCAAACAACAACAACACGATCTCGCGCTCGATCACTCGTCTCGTTGCCTGCTCTCGCTCGCATCACCCGATCGATCACTTGTCCATCGATCATCAAACACGATCAAAGTGGGCTTTAGAGTTAGGGCTATTTACGAGTTCACCGACCATGGCGATGCGAAGACAGAAGACCAAGGCCCGCGTCGGCGGTGCTCCAGGCGTGCAGACCTTCGCACTTCGTACGTCGTCGTCAGCTGCGTGATATCTCTCGTTGCTGACTGCCGGGTGGCATGTGTGATTGGGGGTGCAGAAAAGATGTACGGTCAGCATATCCTCAAGAACCCGATGATCGTGCAGAGCATCGTCGACAAGGCCGGCCTGCGTCCATCCGACGTCGTGCTCGAGATCGGACCCGGTACCGGTAACTTGACCGTCAAGGTACTCGCTCGCTGTATTGTTCGCGTGTTTCGTGGTGGTTGTTGTAGCTGACTCAGCTCGTATTGGCGGTGGATGCAGCTGCTGGAACACGCCAAGAAGGTGATCGTGGCCGAGGTCGATCTTCGCATGGTTGCCGAACTCAAGAAGCGTGTCGCTGGCTCGTATGTCGCGCTCGCGCTCGATTGAGCTCTTCAACGAAGCAACTGTTTACGCCTGGATCTGGATGTGGATAGCGAGCATGAATCGAAGCTGCAGATACTCGTGGGCGACGTGATCAAGATGGACCTGCCGTACTTTGACGTGTGCGTCGCCAACACGCCGTACCAGATCTCGTCGCCGCTGGTCTTCAAGCTGCTCGCGCACCGCCCGCTCTTCCGGTACACCTGCCGCCACCACCACCGCCAGCACTTGGGCACACATCGATGCTGATCGCTTGGGACGGCAGATGCGCGCTGCTGATGTTCCAGCGCGAGTTCGCGCTGCGCCTGCTGGCGTCGCCGGGCGACCAGCTGTACTGCCGCCTGTCGGCCAACACGCAGCTGCTCGCCAAGGTCACTCACGTGCTCAAGGTCGGCCGCAACAACTTTCGACCGCCGCCCAAGGTCGAGTCGTCTGTCGTGCGCATCACGCCGCACGATCCACCGCCGCCAATCAACTTTATCGTACGCTTCCGAGCCACTCGCGCCAGCTCTCGGCAGTTCTGCTTGTTTGCAAGCGCACTCACACGCCGCACAGGAATGGGACGGCTTGGTTCGACTCTGCTTCAATCGCAAGAACAAGACGCTGGGCGCCATCTTTCGGCAGTCGAACGTGCTGAAGCTGCTCGAGGAGAACTACAACACGTTCTTGGCACTGCGTGACAGCCTCGAGTCGCGCGGCGTCGACCTCAGCTCGGCCATCGCTGGCCTGGGAGCCGAAGGAGGCTTCGCAAGCAGCTCGAGGCCGTCGGCCTTGTTGCTGCCCGCTGCCACTTCTACGACATCGTCATCGTCATCGTCATCATCATCCGCTCGTGCCTCAGCGGGCGAGTTGGTTCCGTATGTCGAGGACGAAGGCAACGACGATGACGACGAGGCCGCCGAGATGGATGACGAGACTGCCGCACCAACGTCACGCTACGCTGCCATCAAGGAGCGCGTCACATCGATTCTGACAGCCACCGAGTTTATCGACAAGCGCTCGAGCAAGCTGTCGATCGATGACTTTCTGCGGTTGCTGGCGTCATTCAACGAAGCTGGAATCCACTTTACATAGATGGCTGACGATCGGGTGGCGCAGTTGGTGAGATGTACCGCAGCAGTCATCGTCATCGCCATCGCATAATAACAACAAAGAACAGTCTTACACCAACGAGCCATCATCACTTGGCAGGAGCATGTTTCAGCATGGCCAAGTAGTCCATGAGGCCGTACATGAGCTCGCGCGGCAGTGGTGTCAGCGCCTCGGTGCCGCCCTCTTGCCAGCAGGTCCAAAGCTCCTTGGTGATCTCGTGGAACTCGGGTCGGAACCACTTGTGCGTCTCGGGGCTCCACGGCTGTCGCTGGATGCGAACGCTCGATTGCAGCAGCACCGACAGCTCGGGCGTCCTGAGCGAGTAGCTCTTGATGCCGGCGCGAGCTCCAAGTGTCAGCGAGAGGTGGTTCAGTGGCGCGGCGCCACACACGTACCCACAGCGCCAGGCTCGAGATGGAGGCGTTGCATTGCAAGGCAGCGAGCACCTCGTCGAAGCCAGCGCGCGTGATGTTGTTTGCCTGTCGTTCAGAGGAGATTGTTGAGTTGTGCAGCTCGTCGTGAGTGCCAGCGGTCGAGAGAGAGAGAGAGAGAGGCAACCGCCGTACATGCAGGTAGACGGTGGTGAGCGTGGAGTTGTGCGGCAGTGCTCGCGCGAATGCCGAAGCGACAGCATCGCCGGCGCCGGTGCTGCCGAGATCGAGCGTCTCGAGCGTCCAGTTGTCTCGCTCGAGTGCCTCAAAGATTGCGGCGCTTGCGTCACGGAGAGGACAAGCCTGTAACGGTCATTGTCTCGTGCGATGAGCAACGAGTCGCTTCGCGCGCAATGAGTCGCGAGTAGCGAGCTCGAGCGTACGTGGAGGTTCAGAGTGCGCAGCGCTCGGTTGTGCCGCAGTGCGTGCGCCAACGCCAGCGCCGACTCAGCCTCGAGCTGCCGGTTCATTCGCAGGTTGAGCTGTTGCAGCGTCGAGTTCTTTGTGAGCAATGGCGCCAAGTGGATGACGCTCTGGTCCGAGAGGTGGTTCATCTGTCGAGCAGCAATGTGCGTCAGCTAGAGCGAGAGCGCGAGAGGCTCGCAGGCAGTGGTACCTCGAGATCGATCAGCTGGCACTGGGTGTCAGGTCGCAGTAGTGCATCGAATAGCGCGCAAGCTCCCTCGTGTCCGATATCGTTCGACTTGGCATCATGCGAGTGTCAGCTGTCGTTCGAGAGCGAGAGCGAGATCGAGAGCCGCGACGTACGCGCAGCACCAAGCGTCGGAAGCAGCGAATGCCCGCGAGTGTGTCGGCGAGGGCCAAGGCGCCGCGGTCTCCGATCGCGTTCACGCTCAGGTTGAGGCCCTGCAGCGTGCGGTGGTCGCGCAGCGCGTGGGCGAGCGCCACGGCGCCCGCGTCGCCGAGCAGGTTCTTGGACAGCGCCAGCGACGTCAGGCCCAGCGGCGGGCGCCGCGACACGCGCAACGCCGGCTGCAGCAGCAGCACGCCGGCCTCCGAGATGCGATTATCCTGCGCCACGTGTGCGTGTGCGTGTGCGAGTGTGGATGCCGCGGCGATCAGTGGCGGCGGGAAGGCACGGCACTCGGAGCGCGACGCACCGCGAGCGACACGACGGCGATCGTCGGGTTCGCGAGCAGCAGCGCCGAGATGGTGCCACAGGCGCCGTCGGTGATGTTGGTACGTTCGAGAGTCAGCTCGTTTATGCTATGCGCTGGGTGATCGAGCAGCGCCTGCGCCACGGTCGCGATGCCGTCATCGCCCAGCGGCCGCAACTGTGGAGAGCGCTCGTCAGTCAGCGCCTCCCACTCTGACATGGCGACGACGGGGCGTACTCGAAGGTTCAACGCCGTGACGTTCGACCTCAAGATCTCGGAAAGAAGATCAGCGAGCGACATGATGGTCGACGCGGGTGTGTGGCAGCTGCGAGGCAACGACGACACGAGGACAATGCTGGCGCGCGAGCACGAGAGCGAGGTCGTCGTTGTGTGCTGCCTCGCTGTCGCTCGCTGCTGCTGCTGCCCGCAACTGCAACCGCAAGCACAGCTACTCTCGCCAAGTCTGCAGCTCGCGCCTCGTGCTGCTTCATCTTCTCCGTTGGTGCCGTGGCTGAGGATCATGAATCAGGAGCAGACCGAGGAGATCGAGGCCCTCGAGGCCATCTTCATGGACGACCTTGTCGGTACGCGCGCCTGCTCTCCCGCGATGTGGCGCCTCGCCTCGCCTCGCCATTACGACTCGTACTCGAAGTGAGAGGCAGCCTGGATAATCGAGTGCGTGTGTGTATGTGGTGTACGTGCGACCGTGTGGTAGTCGAGGCACAAGATCCACCGACTCTCGCGATCCACATCGCATCATCGGATGATCGCGCGCGTACGTTCCTCGTGCTGGCTCTCTCGCGCCATCGCTCACTCGCGTGGTGTGATTGCGCAGTATCGATCAAACTGCGCATCACGTTCACAGCCGAGTATCCGGCCGCCGTGCCTGAGATCGAGCTGGCCGATGCCGAGGGCATCTCGGGCGCGCAAGAGTCGCAGCTGCGGCAGCAACTCGAGGACATGGCGCAGGAGCTCGTCGGCTCGGCCATGGTCTTTACGCTGGCCTCACACATTACCGAGTGGATCAACGAGTACATCAACAATGCCGAGGCAGCAGCGGCTGCCGCAGAGGCAGCGGCCGCAGAGGCAGCGCAAGCCGCCAAGGCTGCAGGGCCGACGGAGGAGGAGCGGCTCGCGGCACTGGTAGGTTTTTGGCGCCCACACACCGTATCAGGAGAGAGTGAGCGATTGGAGGATCATCTAACAATGAGCGCACTGGTGGCACTACAGCGAGCGAACGGCACGCCGGTGACGGTGGAGAGCTTCAAGGCGTGGAAGGCGGCATTCGATGCCGAGATGGCCGTCAACAAGGTGGCGGTCGTCAAGAACAAGAAGCCCACCGGTACGTCGAGCTGTGGTGGAGTGGCCGTCGCAGCGTGACATGACGTCGAATGTGATGGCGGTGCGCAGCCTGACACGCGCTGGTGGCACACAGGCAAGTACATATTCGAGCACGATGCGTCGCAGGTGTTCTTCGATGCCGATTCGGTCGCTGCCAGCGAGGGCTCCGACACGCCAGCGACTTCGACGTCAAGCACACAACAATAACAATGAAGCATGTATGGCAAGAGAGCGAGAGACACAACCAGAGAGCGAGAGACACAACCAGAGAGCCCCGCGAGATATTCCAGGTCTGGGTTATTTGGGGTTGGGGTCGACGGAACAGCAGCGAGACGAACGAAAAGTCGGGTTGGCGTTCGTGGTCGGTTGTTGTTGCTCTTCTCTCTTCTCTCAGTCGCTTCGTTGCTCGCTCTCGCTCTCGTGCTGCTCCGGTATCATGGCTCGTGCTTCGCTCTTGGTCCTTGGCCTCGTGGCCTTGTTGTGCTTGTCGACTACGGTCGATGCGTGGGGTTCGGACGGCCACAAGATCGTGGCGCAGATCGCACAGACCTTCCTGACGTCCGCGGCGCAGGCCGCCGTGCAGAAGCAGCTCGTATGTCGCCGCTACCGCCACCGCCGCCACTGACGCCGCGCTGCTCCACTACCGCCGCCTCCTTGCTGCCGCCGCTGTACATTCCAACCATGTGCATTGCGCTGCTTGGCTGTGATGGTTGTGTGGGAGCGCAGCCGCCGGGCGACACGCTGGCCGACATCGCCACGCTTCCCGACTCGTACGACCACAACTCGGGCGGCAGCTGGTCGAGCGACCTCCACTACGTCGACTTGCCTGGTACGTGAGCGCGCCCTGCACAACTCGCCGCCATAACCCAACGATTGAACGATGGCGGCGGTGGCGCAGACAACGCGACCTTCTTCCAGGTGTTCCCAGCGTGCAACGACGGCTGCGTCGTGACGGCGATCTTCAACTACTCGTCGATCCTCTACAAGAGCCGCTCCTCGATCAAGTCGGGCGTCTGCACCACCAGCACCACGGCCGAGCCGTGCGCCTTGTCGTTCGTCACGCACTTTGTCGGTGACGTTCACCAGCCGATGCACGTACGTTGCCAGCAGCGCTCGCTCTCGCGCATCGCCGTTAGTGCGGCGGCGGCGGTTGTGCTGAGTGGCTCGCTCGCTGGCGCAGGTGTCGTACGCGTCGGACAAGGGCGGCAACGGCTTCTCGGTCACGTTCTTCAACTCGAGCACCAACCTGCACTCCGTGTGGGACAGCTCGATGATCTCCAAGTACGAGGGCACGCTCGGCGGCGGCTGGCAACACTTTGCCACCGACTTGATCAACATCCTCAAGGCCAACCCGGCCTACGTGACGCTGTACGTCTGCTGTCATCGATGGCGCCACCACCATCGTCGCTGACACGGAGACTGTGTGTTTCGCACGCCAGCTTCGCCAACGAGACCAACCCGAGCCGATGGGCCAACGAGTCGTTCGTGTACACGCAGCAAGTGTGCTACAACTTTATGTACGACACACGGCCCGCGCGAGAGACCGCCACTACCCCGGCCGCTCAGCTAATGATCGCGACACACACACACACACACACACTGCTGCAGGCCCGGTACGGTTCCGATCCCGCTGTCGTGGCCCAAGCCGCGCCAGGATCCGCTGGCGCTTGAGAGCCGTGTGTTCAGCCCTCGCGGCGTGGCTAGCACTTGCGGTACGCAACTGGCTCACTCGGTCGGATTCGCGTGGCTGCTGCGACCGTGGCGCTGCTCACACGTCGTCGTGGTCTTGGTGCATCAGGCCCCGCTATCGGCAACCCCTACTACGACCGCAACCTGGTGATTGTGCAGCAGCGACTGGCAGCTGCCGGCATTCGTTTGGCGACGCTGCTCAACGACATTTATGCCTCGGACGCCGCCGCGGCCGCTCGCTGGGCGCTCAGCATGAGCTCCATGGAGCGCAGCTTGTACTAAGAAGCTGCATTACACCAGGCGTCACTCGCAGAGAGCTATATCGCTAGCTAGCTGGCTGTTCTTCGCGACGACGCTCCGTTTTGTTACCTCTGCTGTTGTTGTTGTTGCTGTTGTTGTTGTTGTTCGTTCGTTCCATTCGATTGGATTCCTCCTCCTCCTCCTCCTCCTCCTCCTCGTCCCCTCAACGTAAACCATTACATACCCACACGCGACTAGCTTGACAACCACGCACTACTCGGTTTATTCCTTGTTTCTCTAACTCGGACGAGCGGTGTGTGTGGAGAAGAAACGGCTTGAGGTTTACTCGTGGTCGGGAACGATCGAGACGTTTTGGACCTCTGCGTGTTCGAGTTCGTGTGCGAGTAAGCACACACATGATCGGAACGAGGATGGGAGTGGGAGTGGGAGTGGGAGTGGGAGTGGAGGCGAAGCATCGAGACGTACTGCCGTTCTGGTAGTAGGTGAGGAAGAGCGACACGCCGCCCAAGCGCGGGTAGTACGAGGTCGCGAGCGTGAGCGTGTTCCTGCCACCGTACGAGTAGCCGGGCCAGCCGTTCTGGTACAAGCCCGATGGCGAGGTCCAGAAGCTGCCGTCGCATTGCACGCCCCAAGAGCACGAGGCGCTTCGCGTGCGAGCGGGGACTACGCGCGCATCACACAGAGACAGAGGAACGGTTGGTGAGCGCAAGTAACAACCATGAGGCACCCCACGAAAGAGCGACTATACATACGCCTCACAGAGCCGACCTGGGTGCCGTCGAGCGTCGCGGTGATGGACGGAGCGACGCTGCTAGTGGTGTAGCACCAGTAGCTGCCAAACAACTGCACGTTCGCCTGCAAGAGCAGACTGGAGCGACGCAACACGGTAAACACGGTCAGTGAGCATGCCGATGAGCGTGCGCGCAGTGTGCGTGGGCAAAGACGTACGAGCCAGCGGGCAGCGGGTCATCGAAGCTGAACGAGATGGAGGAGCTCGTGTCGTAGCCGACCGAGTTGCAGACCTTGAAGTCGGTGTAGCGCGAAATGTCGGTGCGAGCGAGCGCGCCCTGCGTGCCTTGCAACGCTGTACACGGGGCCACGCGTATGATCAGCAAGCGCAGGAGCGGAACAGGAGGAGGAAGAAGGTTGCGCGCGACGTACGCGGAGGAGCCCACGAGGTCGTGATGTTGACGGCGTTGAGGCACACGCTGCCGCTAAGCACGTTGATCGTAATGTTGTTGCTGCCGCCGTACGAGTAGTACGGCAGGTTGAACGACGGGAAGGTGATCGAGTACACGAGCGAGCCATCGCACGTGTTGCACTGGCAGGCGTTCGAGCCTCCCGACTGCAGCGTGTTGACCGGAACGCCATTGATCGTCACGGCCAGGACGCTTGGCGTCCAGGTGCACGCGAACGAACCTGCACCACAAAGAGAGAGAGAGAACCGAGTGAGTGAGTACGAGCGAGACCCAATTGCGTGTATGCGTGAGGGTGTGAGGGAGTTGGGCGCGGTACCGATGAGCGCAACCTCGATGCCAGAGACCGCCGAGCCGGGCGCCACCGGGTCGCGGACCATGAAGTTCGACTGCCAGTTGCCGACGCCGCCGCTCGAGCAAGCGTACTGGCCCTGCGCACCGCACTGCGTGCAGAACGGAACGCCGCCGCTCAGGTAGAAGGTGTTGGTGAACGAGCCGCTCGATTGCGCGAACGCCACGACGGCGAGCGCGAGCACCACGACAAGAGTACGAAGCATGGCGAGGACGGGAGGTGGGTGAGGGGGAGGCGTGAGGGGCAGCGCGGCAGCAAGCGAATGAGAGGAGGAAGAGGAGCAGAGGAGAGAAACCACTACCAGACCGGAAACCTTTGTGGAAGATTCGCGACTGCTCGCCTCTCGCTGCTGGCCAGATATCCCTCCTCTCGCTCCTATCGTTTGCATCTCGCACTCCTCCAACCCTCCTCTCCTTGTTCCTCTTGTTCGTTGTTGTGAGCTTGTCGTTGCTGCTCCATCTCGCTATCGCTTTCGCGTTGGTTTGGATCGATTACACATCCCCGT
>Ga0209935_1003200_pt1 | contig 17469 bp, 19 predicted proteins | sample ThiBio_1000_plan_2_FD_183958 | JGI IMG/M metagenome (GOLD analysis project Ga0209935, IMG submission 183958) | Wastewater bioreactor microbial communities from Cape Town, South Africa - Thiocy_cont_1000_plan (SPAdes) | ecosystem: Engineered > Bioreactor > Thiocyanate-remediating >... | reverse complement strand
TCCTTCATTTTTACTTAAGGATTTATATGATAAGCGTTGAAACTATGTCGATTCAAAATAACGCATGTGAGCGATATTTTGCGTGTGTTTATATAACTTGGAATTTCCAGAAGTTAAAATCATTTTACTCCTCTGTCATAGAAAGAATGCAAAACATTATATAAACTCTAACCTATTTGTTACTTTTGTTTTGATTCGTAACACAGTGTCCTTAGAGAACGTTCTTTTTTTATTCGAGCACTTTTATCAGTAAGCCCGTTAACGAACGTCCTTCTGTTGTGACAACAACAACTATTAGTTCTGCAATAACCTTTGTGAACTTTGTTTTTATCAGCCAAGGCTTGTTTCATCTACATATATACACGATATTTTTCAAAATCCAGTATTACAATTTCTCTCACAAATAAAAAAATGGATCAGAGAAAATTTGCCATTACTGGTGATGTTTCTATCGAAGGAGTTCCACTCACCAGTTTATTTACTGCTGCTATGCGTGCAAAAGAATCGGCTAAATCTGATGATCAACGACAATTCAATGATCCATATGCTGCCAAATTGGCTCAACCTGCTCTAGCAGCATGGTCACAAGTAGCTAATGCACAGGAAGAAAATAAAACTCGTTTAGGTTTGAATGATTTTAAAATTTTGCAATATATGCTATCTTTGATTTTACAGAGTACTTCATGCGATTTTATAAATATGTCATTGATCGAACAGTTTATTTTGATAAAGCCATAGAAAATTATCTGGTTCAAAATCCAAATTGCAAGCAAATAGTTATTCTTGGTAATGGTATGGATGCACGTGCTTATCGAATGAATCTACCAATGGATTTGACCGTTTTCGAGATTGACTATGTAGTTATTCAGGATTATAAAACAAAAGTCTTGAAAGGTATAAATAAAACAATTTCTATTTTATTTTGCATTTCGTGTATCTTTATTTTCAGATGACAAACCAAATTGTCAACATGTTGTAATCAGAGCAGATATGGTCAAGGATGATTGGTCGAGTCTTCTTACGTCAACACATGAAGAATCAAGTCCAACATTTAATTCTACTCAGCCAACACTCTGGTTAGCCGAAGGTTTAACAATGTATATTCCAAAAACGAGCGTGCCTGAATATGTATCACTTGTGAATAAACTTTCAGCAAAAGATAGTGCATTTATCTTCGATGGTATGATCGATATTGATAGTTATATAAAAGATATACCTGATCTTCCATCGAACTTTTTGCATTCATCAGCCAATGATACTTTAGAACCATTGAATAGTTTAGGTTGGCAAATATCTAATCAAGTTGATTATTCTGATCACGGTGAAAGATTTTATACTGTATCAAAGCAATAATTAAATGATTGAAAATACATTCGTTTTTTTAATTTCAAAATAAAAGAATTCTTGAGGGTGTTGAGGGTGTTTGCGTATCAAAGGCAATTTATTCAGTCAATTCTTGTTTTATTTGGACACGTGTCCGGTTGCAAATCTCTGTAAGCAGGTGGAGTTGGAATTATAAGACCTCGAAATGTTTTTGATCCACCATAGAATGCCAAACGTTGAGCAGTATTGTAGAATTCTTGAAATTCAGCAGCAAATTCTGGTGTCCATTCGATACTAATCAACCAATTATACACTTGATCATCAGATGGTAATCTGAAAAAAAATATATAAGCAATGAGCTACCATTTTATTTGACGTACGTTGATATTTGCATGATTTTTTGCCATGCCGGATAATCAATCATCATACCACACATATACAAATTATCTATTCGAGGAAAATAAGTAAACATATGAAGACACATTTCATTTGTCGTCGAAGCACCTCCCTTTGCAGAAAACGAAATCAAATGAACAAAATTGAAGTACATCTAACTCACTAAAGTAATTGTATCTTTAGTTTTTGTTTGATAAATGCAACGCGTAGCAAATTCATCACCCTCAATATATGAAAATTCGTATATAAATCAAATATAGAATTTTCTTCTTACGGGATACAATTGAATTCTTTCCGGTAGAAGATTATTAAATTGATAATTGAAATCAAATGCATCAGCATTAAATAGATATTCAACAGCTGTATTATTCCGTATAACCTTAGTCCAGATGCTAGTACCTAGATTTCATCGAAAATAAACTGTTTTTTTTTATCATTTCGATTATGATAACATTAAACCTTGTAAATGTGTATGTGGAAATACAGCTGTGACAGTAATGCCTGATGCTGGGAGATTCTAATCGAATATATTTTGCAAAATGAAATTCGATTTTCATAGCAAAGAGAAATATTATACTTGAGTTGCATTACGTGGACAATATGAATCAACAATAAATTTATCAACATGCGGTGGAATAGCGATTGACAATGGAATTGATGTTGCACCGAAAGTTAAAAATCCGAGATCATATTGTCGCAATTGATTGCTGAGATAAAAACGAATACCGGAATTATCTCGATGACCTATAATTGAGAGCACATTCGATATATATATATATTCTTATCGAAGAAAAACAAATAAATTACCAGAAACTAGTGATGGATTATTGTAATGTGTTTCAAGTAAATAGTATTTGATATGAAAATCACCACCAATAGGATATCCAGCTTCTTCGGGAAATTCTAATAGCTATCGAAAGAAAAATAGTGTTGCGTATATAAGTCTGAATTTTAGTCATTTCTCGTTTACATAATCCGCTCCAACAGCCCAACCAGTTGCAATATTCGATGAGCAGAATTGAACTTTCTCTGCAATATTATCGCATATATCATCAGGCAAATTAGTATCATCAAAAATGGATGAAGGATCACATTCATATACAAGTAAATGATGAATAAGTTCGACATTATTTGGATCAATCAACATTTTATTCGCTATAGCGTGACGTTTTGTTGTAAATTGAGTTGGCGCTTTGAATATCTTACAATGATAAGTCGTTTTTTCTGCTGGAATAAGATACTATGAAACAAAATATGATCGAGAAAAGGGATCATCACACGAAAGATTTACATTATTCGAACGCCATTCAAATGTGTCTAAACCAGCAAATTTATCTTCCGATGGTGGATCATTGTATGAACGAAGTGGAATTGTGCGAGAACCACGTCGATCTTCATGATAGGTAATATCATCACCATCAGGATCAGCAAGACCAAAAGCAAAAATCAAATGATTTGTTCCAGACTAAATATCATTCCAAAACTATGCAGTTTATGTTCAAATTCGTATAGATTTTACCTTGATAGGATAGTCCATGATATCACATGTATCAAATGCACGTTTAAATCGAATAGCTGTCCATCCATTTTGTTGTCGACCTTGAAGAGCAAACCAATCTTGCGTTGTATTATCAACGACTGGTTTTGCTTGAGTAAATGCATGTCGATCCTATATTCAAAAACAACAAAAATCTAGTTTTAGAACTCAAATAAACAATGAAATATCGCACTTGAAAAAACATTTTGCCAGTTGAATCAATCCATCCAACTCCAATGTCTGCTCCTGTCATACCACCCGCTACAGTTTCATAATAGTATTCAATCAGTTAGAATGTTTTTTTTTTAATTTAATCTATTACCTGGACTAACTCCTAATGCAATCCAGCCTGTCGTATTGACATGTAATTCAAAAGTAATTTCTTTAGCCGTATCATTAGCTGTCCACCAAAGATCTGCTATACCGATTTGAAGTTCTATTGTATGGGAATAATTAACAAATGGTGTAATTGGACTTGATACACCATAGCATGACTGAATTAAGCAATAGAATACGATACAAATCGAAAAAATTTTATCTTTCCACATAGTTTCCATGAAGAAGTATATAGTCATGTTTGCTCTCTCTTCTATTTTTATATAGATATATCGAGATGAGTCATATCTTCTGTTTATTTTTGACTCATGGATAAGAAAGCTCAGATACCGAAGAAGAGGTATTTTCTGTTCTGTTCTCTTTTTCTTTTCGTGATAAAAAACAAACATATCATACAGTTTATTATACAATGACATCGAATTCAGAAGTATCGACTATATTGAAAGCTAATCAATCTTATGTTGATCAATTTGATAAAGGCAATTTACCGATGCCACCTGCACGAAAGGTAGCCATTGTTACTTGCATGGATGCACGTATTGATCCAGCTAAAATTCTTGGTTTAGAAATCGGAGATGTAAGTAGATAATAAAGGTCGTATTTCTTTGATTTTTCTTCATTGTCACACAGGCTCATGTAATTCGAAATGCTGGAGGTTCATTCTATTAAATCTTTTTTCTAATCTTTGAACTTGTTTTTTCGATTATTCGTACGTAGGTCGAGCTGCAGAAGCACTTCGATCATTAATCATAAGTCAACAATTACTTGGTACACGCGAAATTCTTGTTATTCATCATACCAATTGCGGTAGAGTTATTGACTATTATTCGATTGAGTACACGCATAAAACATTCGGGTCTCTGTTCTAGGTATGCTCACATTCAAAGATGCAAATTTACAAGAAAAATTGAAAAGTGAATTTCAATCAACTGCTGATCATATCGCATTTCTTTCGATTCGTAAACTCGAAAATTCTGTTATCGAAGACGTGAATTTTCTCAAAACAAATCCATTATTATTAAAAGATATTCCGATTACCGGTTGGATTTATGATGTTAATACAGGAAAATTAAATCAACTCGTTTAACATTCGATTTTGTTTTCTAATTATATATTATGAATAAAAATGTCTAGGTGAAGCACGCGCACAATCACGCATGCATCCATATAGTCTAAGCATAGATCGTTACAAAGTACAATATATTAGTTTTTATTTCGATTTTTGTTTTTGATCCGTCGAACGACATTGATAGATTAAACCATTGACAATCAATATGAATAAACTTGACCAAAAGAAGAACATTTTCAATAAACCAGCATAACAAGCTAAGCTCATTATTGTATCATGTCGATTCGGATAGATTTCTAGTACATATTTTTCAGCAAGATTTTCAATATAATCGGAAATCATGTACAGAAATGGTGCAATAATATATGCAGGTCCTTTGTTCATCGCTAAATTTGGTAAACTTAATGATAGAAAAAGAGATATTGGAAGAATGAAGTCAATGTAATTTAATAATCGATAAGCTTGACGACCTTGGTCACCTAAGTTTGAAAGAACTTCATAGCCATCGTCCGGTGTAAAATAATATAACGAATCAAGAACGATTGGAAATTTGTTTGAACCAATCGATGCACCATAGTCGAGTAATGGTTTACAGCAAAAATAAAAATTTAATACCGTCAATAACCATATAATTAAAATGTAATAACGATTAGCGAAAGGTTTTAATGTGTAATAAAGTTTCTTCATTGATGCTACGTTGCGAAAGATAAAAGAACACGAAGCACACCTCACTCTAGAGATTGATAACGAAAGAAGCAAAGCAAAGCAAAACTGAAGTATGTTTTATAGAATATTTTATAGGTTAATTGACATAAACCAATCGTTGAATTTGAGGACGTTTGCGTTTCTTTGCTTGCCGTTTTTGTCGTAGATACTCGCGATCTTCGGCAACTGGATCAATGCCAAAGCAATATTTTAGTACGTCCATAGTAACTATAAAAATAGCGAATAGAAGCATAATGAAAATAGCAAATGACGCGATGATTTTCGCGTAGATTCGATGACGGTTTATTTTGTTAGAAACAATTTCACAATTTGGACCTGAATAACTGTCGCTAATACATCGACATGTATAATTGAATTTTAGGGATTGACAGATTCCTTTGTTTTTGCAAGGATTATTAATACAATAGTTGATCTTTGTCTCGTACTCAGCTAGAAAGTTTAAAACAATGAATATCATTAGTTTGAGGATTTGAATAATTTACTAGATCGATGATCATTTTGACAACGAATACCATTGAAACCATGCTGACACGAACAATTATATCCACGACTACTACTTGTACAAATACCACGATTTCTGCAAGGTTGAAGCATCGAGCATAGATCATTGGTGACGGTGCAATTCGTGCCTATGTAACCTAATTTGTTGCAAAATGGTGGTGTAAAATATGCTGTTTTCATTATTGGTGTAGTAGTTGAAGTTGTCTCTATCAATAGAAAAGAATAAGATTAATCCGATACATATTAAACGCGGCTATGATACCTTCTTTTGTTGTTGTTGTCGTCATTTTTGTTGTCGTCATTTTTGTTGTTGTTGTCGTTGTTGTTGTTGTATCTGTCATGAAATGAGAGTGAGGATGTATAAGCAAACAATATTTTAAATAATACAATTTTACTGATACTGTTCATATTACATTAACCAACAAGAAGAAGCGGGCTACTATTCTAAAATTAGATGTACTTACGTTGAAAACATGATGCAGTTGTTTTGTTCGAGCAGACTCGTAATTCAATATCGTCGATGGCTACATCATTTCCATTCTCTCCACCGACGTTTGTAATTAGTAGTAATTTTACCGATTGGTTGGGAGCGCGAAATGACACAGCATATTTACACCAAGTCAGATCTCCGAATTGAGATATTTCACCAGTATTATACTGAGCAACTACTGAAGTATCATCTGTAGGCCGAACTTCAAATCGAATATTTGGTTTTGGGGAATCAAAAAGTTTTACTACATTTGCTAAATAAGCAGAGAATTCATAACATGTTCCAGTACATAGACCACCAATAGACATATTAAATAATTCACTATTCTTTACTCCTATATTGATTAAATACATATATCCATTACTGTCATTTGTGTGATCAGGACTTCCAGTATAAAAAACGTTACCAAACTCAGGAACTTTATTGACAAAGGCAAATTCACCATTATTTTTAGGAGGCATTACAAGTACACTTGTATGACCAGTATTACTAAAGTTGAAATCGTTTGGCATTTTATTGGCCTTTACTTCTGTACCATTTCCGAATGTAATTAAGAAGACTGGTTCGTCATTAGCTATGCCACTAGTCGAACACGATGCGTTACCCTCTATAGAAACATAAAGATATAAAATTTAATATAAGACAATTATTCATAATTGAGATTCACAAATACACAATTTTATAGAACCTAAATCAAATTCAAAGAATTTAATTCTTTCCAATCATTACCTGATATCTTATAAGATACAAAAAACATAATTAATCGTGTATAGAAAATTCTTGCCGACACCACCATTTCTATTTTGTATTAAAAATGTAACTTTTATGATACAGATATTAAGGAAAAAAGTCATATATATTCATTCTTCCAAGTATACAGAGTCACGTATCAACAATATTTGTTCCTTTTTTTTGGTCTTTAATCATATGGTAGTTCTGAATATCAAATATTCAATATTTACTGTCTATACAAGCCAATATTTGCACGATAAAATTTTGGTTTTTTTCTTCAATTTTTATTAACAGAAAATCGTTGAACTCGACTATGGTCTCTATCAACGACATAAAGATTATTCTCGACATCAAATGATAAACCTTCTAGAACATGAAACTGATTCAATCCGTCTCCGTTATCATTTCTAACAACAGCAACAACACGACCTTCCTCTGATCCCGATACCCAACACATAATTCGATTATTTCTAGAATCAGCCACATAAACATCGCCAACTTCATTCACAATCAATCCATTTGGATGATATAATTGTTTTAAACTATTTCCACATTTATATCCACCAGCAACAACAATCCCTTTGTCTGCATCTTTCAACCATTTCATCACACGATGATTTCCCCAATCCGAGATATAAACTGTTTCTTGACGATCGATGAAGATATACGCTGGTCGATTGAGTTGATCGAGTTTATCTCCTCGGCCATTTCCACCTGCAACAATTGTTCCTTCGTCTTTTTCACCTTTTCTCCATCTTCGAACTTCATCTTTCTCCGAATCAGACACAAATAAATCTCCATTTTCATTCATTTTCAATCCACAACATGAAATATTCTCAATGAGAATTTCTTTATCTTCCGAATTTTCTAATGACCATCGAACAACTCGTTTGTTTTCCCAATCGGCAATAATTAAAGATTTGTTATTTTCATCCACAATCACATCAATTGGTCCATTCAATTGATCGATTCTATTTCCTTTACCATTTCCATAAATAGCAATTTGTTCATCATGTCCACCTAATTCCCATCGAACAATACGATGATTTCCATAATCGGCAATATAAATCGATTGTTGTTGACGATCGACATAGATTCCTTGAGGAAAATCGAGTTGATTCAAATCGTTTCCTTGTCCATGTCCACCAGCAATTGTTTTTGAATTTATTTCCCATTTTATAGTTGATTGAACATAATCTACATATATCAAATTCTCCCAATCGACTCGATCACTCTGTTCGGAACGAAGTATAATGTCGGTAGTTTGTGTCGATTGTTTGATGTCGAACTTGAATTGATTGATCTGCTCATTCAATCGAACCAAATCGTTTTCAATGAAATCACCTGATTCTCTCAAGTCAGTCAATTCTTGAGACAAATTCTTAAAATCATTGCCAATCTTAGTTCGATTTGTGTTCAACAATTGAATGGTCTGTTGACGAGCAAATGCAGCTACGTTTTTAACTTTTTCAATAGTAGTTTTTTCCCATTCGTCAATGTCAATCATAACTGGATTGAACTGTATCGATCTATTAATTTCTTCTTGTAATTGATTACGATTTTCAACAATTTTTTCCAATTCACCAAACCAACTCTCTCGATGTCCTGTGAAATGTTTGTTACAAAAGTATTTGTCACAACCAATACAGTGCATTGGTACTGACGATTTTTTACACATATCACAGTGTCTCGACGATGCCATTCAATTTCTGATAAAAATGATTCTTGTAAATCAATCAATAACATGTCCAAAGAGAAAAACAAGAAAAAATGGAATCATTTGTGGATTGGCTGGTGCATTTGCTGACAACAATTAGTCGCTACATTCGCTTTGAAATAGAAGCACTCATTATGACAACGTTTTTTTTTCTCCGTCCTACGTGATAAGTTTCCCATACCTTGACTATGACTCACCGTATGCGTAGGTTATTTCTACGCAATATTAAAACATTTATAAATCGAACATCATTCGACTGTAAATAGTTCATTAAAAGAAATTAAAATGCATCAATTTATTTCAGTTATTCTATTTGTTACTGTCTTGCTGATTGCTACAATTCAAAGTGCATCATTAACAGACACTGACGATGCTGAACTTACACATCTTTTGAATCGTAATCAACGCGTTTTCAATCATGAACAACAACAATTTCAACAGCAAATGTTAGTTGCACATAACAAATATCGATCCTATCATCGTGTATCACCTCTTCAACTCGATGATAGTCTCAATAGTTTGGCACAAAATCATGCTGAAACTCTTGCACGACAAAATCAATTACAACATAGTGTAACACGAGCTGTTGGAGAAAATCTTGATCTTATAACAACATCTCAAAACACCACCAATATCGATGGTAAATAAGTCAAATTAAAAAACCAAAAGCTTCATATTATTATTTATGATTATTTGTCTTCTAGGTGCTTCGATTACTGATTTATGGTACGATGAAATTCAATTTTATAAATATGCTGATGGTGCTTTTTCAATGAAGACAGGTCGTTTTACACAAATTGTTTGGAAAGATTCACAAAAGCTTGGTGTTGGTTTTGCCTATAACAATGATAGTACGCAAGTCTATATTGTTGCTCAATATTCACCGTCGGGTAATTATATAGGACAATTTTTACGAAATGTTCTTGCACCAAGAACAGAATTGTAATTAATAAAACATATCATTATCAGAGAATGTTCTCAGTATCAAACAAAAAAATATTAGTCATATTCTGCACCGGGATTATGTATATACTCGAGACGCAATGTCTAGAATAATAATAATATAAACTAGAAACAAGGGGGAAACAACTGAGACTTCGCATCTGAAGTCATATGAAATCCATCTGAATCAATGAGATCTATTGAAGTCTCGCGATGGTTTTGAAGTCAATTGGACTATAATGAAGTCTCTTGAAGCCCATAAAAGTCTCCTTGCAATCCCTTGAAGTCACTTGAAGTCTCTTGAAGTCCCTTGAAGTCACTTGAAGTCCTTCGAAGTCCCTTGAAGTCTTTTAAATCTTGTAAAGTTATGCGAAGTCACTAAAGTCCCTTGAACTCTAATGAAATCTTAGAAGTTTCTGGAAGTCTTATGAAGTTCTTTGAACTCGTTTGAAGTCTCCAAAAGTCCTTCAAGTCTCTTGAAATCTATTTTAGTCTTTCGAAATCTTTTGAAGGCTTTAGAAGTCTTTCAAACTCTTCGAAGTTTATCAAGTCATTGGAAGTCTTACGAAGTATTGCGAAAAAAGTGAAGTCACATAGGGGGAGGTCTTTTGAAGTCTTTGAAGTCTTGAAGTCCGCTGTTTCCCCCTTGCTAGCAGACAATATCGCGATTTCACGCCCCGTAACGAGTGATCATCAGTTGGCATAGTTCTAATTTATCAACCGAAGTTAATAAAAACTAACTCAATTCCCAAGTTTGAGGACGAATTTATAAATGAGAATAAATAATTCGAAACAATCATAAGACATGTTTCGATAGTTGCTTAGGGTATTAGGAAACTATCAAGGATATATGAGCACATTGAAAGCTATTTTTTCCCTACAGAATTGCTCGAAAGATTTCTGTGGTTAGCTCACAAAGCTAATTAGTTTTCCTAACTGTCGAAAACCGTTTCGAATCCGTGTATATTACTGACGTAACAGTCTTAGGGGTGCTATTTTTATTTCTGATTTATTCATTAAAAGTAACTGTCTATGTTTACATACAGAAAAGCCGATCGTACATGTAGCGAAAGTATATTCAACAAACGATGAAACAAAATCCATCTTATATAGTGCATATAAGGAGCTCACGCACGAAGAGAGAAAGAACAAGAAGGAGAAAAAAAAAGAAGGAAAAATCCATTTCCTAATAAAAGTTAGGGATGCTACATTACTATTACTTCTTACTTTTGACCCTTACTATTCTTATTACTTTTTTCTAACTTTTTAAAGGTTTTTTTAAAAGTTTAGTGCAGGTTATAAGGCATAAGAATCATTATTTGTAACTATTAGTTGTTAATAGAGTCTGTTGTGTTTTATGATCCGTAATAAATTGAAAAAAAAAGAAAAAAAATAATAGAAGTAATAAGAAGTAATAAAAAGTAATGAGTAATAAGTAATAGTAATGTAGCACCCCTAATAAAAGTTTGACAGCAATGATATATGAAAAAGACGTGGCTCCAGAGTGTTGTTTTAACTGCTTGTAGGAATAAGCTTTTCATTGAAGCTCTATATACAGTGTTTGTAGTATTGTAATTAATCGACTCGAAATGCCATTGGTATATTGAATTTGTTTTGGCATGGCATGTGTAGCTTAGAAATATCATTAGGGACGGAGTATGCAATGAAACGAGGATCACTATCGAGCTTTAATTGTTCATATCTTTTTTGACATTCTGCAAACATTTGAGACGGTTTCATTCGTTCAATCGGATCAGACTCTAACATAAATTGTAACATATCATTAAAATCTTGCTGGCTCTGAATATGCGATGAAGTTTTATAATATTTGGGGAATTTTTGGTATAAGAACCAGTAAAACATAACTCCACTTGAATATACATCTGAAGAAACATACAAAGTGTTGCTGTTTTTTAATTCTGGAGGAGCATAATTATCTGTGTACACACGTTCGTCAACTTCAGCAGTTGGATTAACGTAATAAGACGTACCAAAATCACATAGTTTCAACGAAAATGGCGATTCTTCCGAAGCAACTAAAATATTTTCGGGTTTAATGTCACCATGAACAATTTGTAGTTTCTCGAGAAATGATAGAGCTCGGATAACATGAAAAAGTATTAAAAAAGCCATTTTCTGAACATATGATCTGTCTTGAGAATCGCGATGCTTGATCCAAAATGTGAAGAGATCAAATTGACATTTCTCAAGGGCCACATATGTTCCGCGACCAAGTTCAGAATATGATCCAAAATAATCAACTATTGGAATAAAGATAGACGTATTTTCAGACTTTACTTGTTTAGAAATTATTTCTAATAGTCTGCTCTCTTTTCGTATTTGTTTGTACGCTTGCTTTGACATTGAATGCTTAACAAATTTCACAGCAATGTATGTAGTGTTGTTTGTATTCTTATCTTTTGTCAAACTGTGTGCTTGATAAATTGTTGAAAATCCACCCGTATTAATCGTTTTCGTAATTCGATACTCTACGTTACTTATCGTTACAGATTTGCCACATTGATCTTGATTCATAGGCAGTATCTTTAAGCTTTTTTGGAATTCTTCCAATTGCTGACAGCGACGTTGTTGTCTTTTTAACTTTTCATCGATTCTAGTTAGTTCATTTAATGTTTGTTCGTGTTTCCTTTTCAAATCTTCAATAGCTACGCGACCTTCATCACTATTTCGCCGAGGAATACTTGTGGCTTTTCTGTCTAATTTAGAAGTTGACCATCTGGAACCCATATTAGAGAATTTTTATAACTAAATCCTTATATGTTAATATTAAAGGTTTCTTAGTGTGTCACTCTCTTTTTCTGCTTAACACGACGTTGATGTTTGTTTCTCTCATGGGAAAATTGTTGTATCCTTATCGCTTCTGCTGACGTTGGTTTTTTCGTTATCTACTGCCGACGTTGGTTTTTTCGTTATCTACTGTCGACGTTGGTTTTTTCGTTATCTACGGCCTTTGCTCATACATTTCATCATCACACCTTTGTATTACATACGCTGATGAAAGTTATTTCTACTATATATAGTTAAAGACTTTAAGAGTAACTTCTATCTAATATCAATCTTTTGCTGATCTTTTTATTTTTTTCAGAAACATAAGTGGCATAGTATATTTGAAAAGCAGAAACTCGAATATCTTGAAATTTTTTTATTGATACACAAGAAACATGGGTAATAGTTCAAGTGAGGTTGCACAATTAAGAGAACAAAATAAAATGCTCAGTGATGTCATAAGAAACGGTCAAAAGATTCAAGAACAACAACAAGCTCGATTAGAACAATGCATAAAAATGATGGACAAACACATCAATATGGTGAACGACATTGTAACTAAGTTGTATAGCGATCGATCATTCACTGAACCACATGGCGGTCCATCTTCCAACGGAAACGGTGGTGAACGCAGAACGACTGGTAAATACTAAATTCAATACTCTTAATCATATATATTGCATTCTTTGGAATATATGAGTTTCAAATAAAAGAATATCACGACACATGTTTCGTTCTCATTTCAAGGGCTCATCTTGGGGTGAGACAAGCTGCCTTGACACGTGTTTCGATCTTGCTCAAAGATCTCGTCAGAAGGCTTACTAACCTTAATCAAATAATATACAGCACATATATGATACATTCGAAAGTGAAGGTGAGAGTATTGTTTCTGACATAGTAGAACGACGAGAAAAACAATCAGTATCTTGAGGGGGTGAGGGTGAGCAGAGCAGCCATGATACCGGCATTTCACCTAAGCAACTAGGATCTTCAGATGACTACGTATAAATTTCAAGCCAAAGCTATAAATCAATACAATAATAATTCCGACTGTTACAGCAATAGTAATATCAGAATGGCGATACAGTGGTGAGAACAGCTACCGTAATCTCAAGGAGGGTGAGACAAGCTGCCTTGACCGGTTTCGACCTTGCCTCAAGAAACTGATCATTATGGATGGCAAATAATTTTCGATAGTAGAGTTATAGAATGAAAACTATCTTGATGAGATCGTTAAGCAATGTCACAACTCTCGTCAGAGTTTGTTTGAGGTACCGTCAAGATCTCGTTATCGTGAAGATATTATGTGTAGATTTCATCAAAGGTAAAAGATAGGATATATGGTTTTTTTTGTTATAGAAAAAAAATGGAAAAAATTTCCTTTTGTTGTTCGATATACATACTAAAAGCTTTTCGTATTGTTATCTATATAAAATAAAATGGAAAGAAAAACAATCCAACATAAATCATATCGTTTGGCAATGGGGCAACAGTATGAGTGTAGTTATCATCTGTAAATATTGGTCTTACATTCTATTATTTCACAATTGAGACTAAAAAAAAGAAATTGTCATTCAAGTTAGTGTATAAATAAGAATTGTGTATGCTGTAAATTTTCAGTCGGTCGGTCGGTCGGTCGACGAGAGAAATTGGGAAAATTACATTTCGTCTCACTTCTTCATTTCGAACTTCCAGTAGAGAAAAAAAACAAGGATGTTCGTAATCAAAGTGTGAGGGTGTCCGGTTTCCCGAACACGGGTGTTCGTTGAGGGTGAGACGAAACGTAGTTTACCCGAGAAATTATTGAAACATATCAAACAACATCAACTATGCCAACATACTCAACAATGCAACTTCCTTGTAAAGGACGAGCATGTTATCAGTGTGGTAAGTGTCGAGAATGGTACTTTAGTAGGGATGTAGCAACATGGGATTGGATCCGTAACTGGCCAAATTGGAATGAAACTGATAAGCAGCGTTGGAAAGATAATAAACTTGGGAACCTTTTCCAACGTCGTAATGGATGTACATGTACTGATTCTAATCATGGTATTTCGAGTTATAATCATCTTTGTCTCGCTGGTGCTAATGATTCGAATGGTTGTACTCATCATATGTGTATTTGTGAGGATAATAGTATTTGTTGATTGATTGTTGTTTTTTTTCTTCTTCTTCTTCTTCTTTTATTCTTTTCTTTTATAATAAATCAAGATACAGTTCGAACAGTTCGTTTTGTCTCTTGCAATGATAGAATTCGATCCGGTGGTATATTCAATTCTTAGCGGCATTTGAGAGTGAGTAAAGCAAACTCTACAAAATGAGATATTTGCTATTTTGAGAGTGGTGTGTAAAGCTATTAGAATACAGGTATTTCGATATTGCTGTAATGAGGGTGAGACAAGCTGCCTTGACCGGTTTCGACCTTGCTCAAGGGTCTCATGAGAAAGCTTACCAATCTGAATTAATAATTAATCCAAAACAGCAGCTATGGAGATCATCAGACGGTGAGCAGAGCAGCCATGACACATGTTATGGTCGTCGTCCTTGCGCTGCACAGAGTGACTTTCGCGTCAGATGGTAAATCATATCTTAATGATTTTACAATTACAAAAAGTAGACTATTATGAGTGGGATACATAAAATCAGAAGTAGTAGTAGTAGTAGTAGCTGACAATGAAGTCAAAAAAAATCTTTGTATGCATATATACATATAGATGATTTGTTCTGTGAACGGTATATAAAGCTTTAGTCGAATTGGGTGGCTGATGATCAACATCATCATCAATATTTACTTCGACATAAGTTCAAAGATCTGATGGAAAACGAAAAGGAAAAAAGTGGAAAACATCATCATCATGAATTCAATGATTGTGATATAAAAATTAGTGAAAATTATTGAAAAACAAATCAATGAAGTGTTGCATCATTATCCGGTGGTGAACGATCAATATCGACCACCAGCACCAGCACCACCATCTTTCTTGATATTGACTGGTCTATGAAAATGGTTCGATTGACTCTCTTCTTCATCTCAACATGTTATCTTCACACCTCAGGCAATAGACGACGACGACGATCATCCCGCCGAGCGTATGGAGAAACCTGGATGTACGGCTGTAATTTTCATGGATATACCATAGTGATTGATCATGTGAATAGAGAGAGAGAGAGAGCGAAATTGTAGAGTGTGCTTTTTTATTTATTGTGTGTGTGTGTTTTGTAATAAATAATGGCGAAGTTTTATACAGGCTCATATGGGTAAGAATGTAGATATGTATCTGTGTTTTGTTTTATGAGATGATGTATGTGTGTTTTGCTGTCCCCGGCTCAAGAAGAACTCTTTGGTTTTGAAATAAATAAATGAATTAATCTAATCTATGTTGTGAAGTGAGATCGGGTGTCAGGATGAGGACAAACGATATTATCAAGGAATTTATATTGTATTATCGTATTGGTAAAGATAATTTCAAGGGAATTCTACTTCGGTGTGTGCTATGTTGAGGAGAAAATATATGTTCTTGAGTGAATTATTGTTTGCTGAAGGATATAGAAGGTATATATCGTGGAGGAAATTAAACTTTGTTGTGCGGAAGAGAATATCGAGAGAAAGAGAGTTGTAGTTTCTTGTGGTGGCATAGAGAGAATATCTTGAGGGAATAATATTATCTAGTGCGCAAGAGAACATCGCGAGAGAGAGTGTCAGAGAGTGAGTTGTAGTTTCGTGTGGTGGCATAGAGAGAATATCTTGAAGGAATTCTAGTTTCATGTGGTGGCATAGAGAGAATATCTTGAAGGAATTCTAGTTTCATGTGGTGGCATAGAGAGAATATCTTGAAGGAATTCTAGTTTGTTGACCGCTCAGACGGCCTTCGGCCGCCTTCGCTAGCGTGTCTCTTCTCTACTATATGATAGAGACGTCATTGAGTAGATCCGCTGCATCCGCTAGATCCGCTGGAGGTCAGCGTTATTATAGAGTAATATTAGTTGAATAGCTGTAGCGGATGTCTATCTTCTATTATATCACTTTCTTTTCATTTTTATAGGCTTCTGTTACATTTAGTTATGCAAGTACTCATGTTTCTGATGACAATGCAATAACAGTATAGTTGCGATAACAATACGTTGCATCATTCATACTTCTCTATCAATTGATTTGAGGATGAGGGTGTTATACTGAAAGATATAAAAACAGACATAAAACGGCTTGTCCAGCTAACGGAAATGAGTGCGTTACAATTTGCGAGGATAGGGAACAATCGATCATAGTTTTTAATACCTTAATCAACACATACTGTCGAGTCTTTAAAACTACCGGTAAATTTGATTCTTAACTATAAGTTGTTTTGCGGCAATTAAATAAATTTTTGGTAACGCACTCACATTTTACGTGGACAAGCCGAAAAACTGTATTTCCTATTAAAATAATATGACGTGTATATGAAATCGACGAACTAAAATTATGAGCAGAGTATAGAGCAATGGGATTACAACAGAAGATTTTATAATTAGTTAAATCACACATGATACTTTCTTTTCTTCAAATTAAATTTGTTCTTGTCTCACAACAGTGATGGGAACGGTTCGTGTCTTTTACAAACCGAACCGAACTGAACCGAATTTAACCGAAAAAACTTCAAAAACGAATTAAATCTTATAGAGTATCCTGGTTCACCTCGTACTTAACACAGCCAGGTTCAGTTCGAGTAGCTTCTGTTAATTTTCGAAGGAGAGGAAGAATATTTTCAATTTGATCATTGGTCACTTGTGATATCCAATACGAATATACTTTCGAAATAGAATATTAACATTGAAAATGATCATTTTAGGACAATGTCGAAGTGAAAGATGTCGGAGCTTGATTTTACACAAATAGGAAGAATAAATATCATATAGTGTGATCCTCCTTTTATTCG
>Ga0209935_1003193_pt1 | contig 17509 bp, 27 predicted proteins | sample ThiBio_1000_plan_2_FD_183958 | JGI IMG/M metagenome (GOLD analysis project Ga0209935, IMG submission 183958) | Wastewater bioreactor microbial communities from Cape Town, South Africa - Thiocy_cont_1000_plan (SPAdes) | ecosystem: Engineered > Bioreactor > Thiocyanate-remediating >... | reverse complement strand
GTGGTGCGCTCATCCAGGGCATTGACTTGCTTCACAAGCACAAGAAGAAGAGCGTGCGTCGCACGCCCAAGAGCAACGACCCCTACCTCAAGCTCTTGGTCAAGGTACCGTACTCGAGTCTCTTGCGTCTGGCTGTCTCCTCCGTCTCCCCCTCTATTCGCTCGCTCGTGTCGTGTGTGCGGTGCATCGGTGATACGCAAGACGAGTCGATTGGGTAGCGAGTAGCGCTCGTTCCCTCTCTCTCTCTCTCTCGCATATCCGATCCCACCCACTCGCTCCCTGGCTCGCTCGCTCGTATACTCGTGCCTACGACTCCAGTAGTCTCTGTGGATGATGCGCGTCCAGTGCCTATCTCGCGCTCTCTCGCTCATACGTATCTCTCCTCTGCCTTCCGTTGTACACAGCTGTACCGCTTCCTTGCTCGCCGCACGAACTCCAAGTTCAACAAGCTCGTGCTCCACCGTCTGTGCATGAGCCGCGTCAACCGCCCGCCCGTCTCGACCTCCAAGCTTGCCGTCAACCTCGCCAACAAGAAGGAGGGCACCATCGGCGTCGTGGTCGGCACTGTCACCGATGATACGCGCTTGTTGGACGTTCCCAAGCTCCGCGTCGCTGCGCTGCACTTTACGGCCGGCGCCCGCGCCCGCATCCTCAAGGCTGGCGGCGAGGCCCTGACCTTCGACCAGCTCGCTCTGCGCTCCCCGACCGGCGCCAACACGGTGCTCCTCCGTGGCCGCAAGACTGCTCGCACTGCCACCAAGTACTTTGGCGCTGCTGGTGTTCCTGGCAGCAGCACTCGGTACGTCTCTCGTGCTCGTTGGCTCGTGCCATGTCCATGTCCAAGTCGCTCTCACCGTCGTTGCCGAATCGCGATACTGACCTCGTGTACTCCTACTATCGTTTGCTTGCTCCGGTTGCTTTGTCTCGATACACAGCCCTCGCGTACGAGCCGTGGGCCGCAAGTTCGAGCGTGCTCGCGGTCGCCGAAAGAGCTGCGGCTACAAGGTGTAACGCGGCTGTCCATTACAATCGATGCTATAAACCAAAGATTCCCTAAAACCCCCAATCCTCCTCATCATCAAGTCTGTGGGAGATCTATCGACAGAGAGCGCGCGTTATATTTGTTGGATCACACTACATTGCATTACTGCACAGTACGCGCGGTTGGCTCGTTAGTCGCCACCGCCGGCGCCAGCCGCTGCAGTGCCGACCGCGAGCGTCGACTCGAGAATGCGCGTCACCTCATCGGCCGACACTGCCAACCGGCGCCCGCCGTAGCACTGCGCAACCAGGTCCTCGTAGTGGCGAAACATTTGTGCCACTTGCTCGGATAGTGTGAGCCAAACCTCCTCGCGCAGTGCCGTGTTCGTCACAAAGAGCTTCTCGAGGCGTTTGCGGACGGAGTCGAATTTTTTCTCGAGCTGGAGGGTCGTGCGCGCGCGAGTGAGTGGATGGATGGCAGACAGCGCACCAGTCGATAACCTCCTTCACCCTCCCGACGTACCCTTGGTCCATTGTACTTGGTAGAAATACGCGCGAGCGCCGTATTCGAGTACGAGCTCTGGAACGGTATCTCCTCGGGAGCAATCGTTTGGAGCAGCTTGTCGATCTCCTCAAAGTATTTCTATCCATCGCCATAACGAAAAATCACAGCACATCACAAAACAACCACACCACAGAAAATCGCGGCATGATGACGAAGATGAAGAAGAAACGCAACACATAAGAGTCAGCGTGAAGCAAGCTTGCGCGCTCGTGGCTCGTCATGCGTACCATCAATCCATCGAGCTGCTTGCGCAGTAGGCTATCAATCAACACCGACAGGTTGGTGCGGAAGAGACTGAGCGCTTGCGTCACATATTGCACCAAGGCCGAGGCAGTCTTGCTCGAGAACTGCGTCGCAAAGTAGCGGTAGTTTTCGACGCGCGTCGCGTATTGCACGACCGCCTCGTCCGAGTCGCCGCTAACTGGCTTGTTCAGCCACGCAAAGATCGATAGCACCAACTTGTGGTATGCAAAATCAATCACCTCGCGCGACTCGTCGGTCAAGAAGCTCTCGATTCTCTCCACAAAGCCCTGCGACCGATCGAGACTCAATCAATCAATCAATTCATCGTCGCCACAAGCTTACCAACACCAACGCCACATACCGGTAGTCGTTGTAGATGTGGCAGGATACTGCTTCGTCGGTTCGATATACTCGAGTCTTTGATCGACGCCATCTCTTCGTCCTGAGACCCAATCGATCGCCAAAAATCAATCAATCAGCTAGCTCCAGGACCGATATCCACCACGACACGACGGCGCCTTACGACGTACGATAAACTTGTTAAATCGTTGCTTCGCCTCTTGTTGCGAAGCAGTGACGAGACCCACGACCACCGAGTTGGGGTCGCTCTTGTGCTCCATCACAAACTTGTGCGTTTGTGCGAGTATCGATATCGTACAACTGCAACGTACACGAGCACCAGAAAAATTAATACTGCACGCCAACTCGTTACGTCGTGCTTCGGGAGTGCGCAATTACAACGTACAAATGGTCAATCGCATCTGCTTCCTCGACAAATCCAACAAGCTCCGTAGCTGCCTCTTGAAAGATGTGGCTTACAACATGTGACGTCTCACTGCACAAATACACAAAAAAGCAAATATCAAGCCCACAGCTTGTGCATTAATCAATGGCTGCCTTGCACTCGTCGATCGTTCTTCTGGCTGATCGCAGGCGAGAGCGTACGTTTCAGAGAGTCGGAAGAGCATGGCGGTGAATTCACGTTCACGAAGTATCGCTTCGACACACGCCGTTAGGGCAAAGGCAAATATCTGTGTCGATGTACCGCAACATCAATACATTTATGCCGACACAAATAACAAACAACGCCAGACATCCATCATCATGACGATGATGATCAAAATACAATGATGCCAGTTTAGCGTCGAGGAGAGATAATGATGTTGCTCACACATATGAATCATACCTCATCCATTGGTGTCTTCTTACGAATACTCAACGGCGCTGGAGGAGTGCGATGGCCTCGTTCGACCAACGCTGCAATAAATAATCATAAGCAGCACATCGTTCCATATCAATATCAAATCTTACTCGTGAATAACTACTCCCTTCTCTACTATGCTCAATCGATCAATGTCGTAGGTAGGTACACGTACTACCGAGTTGCTCCTGTGCGATAAAGAATTTGGTATGCGTAAAGAATCGTCGAATCTCGGTGCGATACAGATTGCGCATCGATTGTTGATAGTTCTCGAGCAACGGAGCCAATGGCTTCTCGGACGCCTCGGCCGTATTTTCGATCCACTGAATAAACGGAGCGTAACGTGCCAGGAACAGCTGCGTTGCCTCCATCGACATGGAGAGATCCGTGCGGTACACCGGGCCCACGTCGACACTTTGATTATCCACATCTCGCTTTCGAATCTGGACCGTAATGCCATCGAATAAAAATCCCGGCGTCTCAGGAGGAGGAAGACGAGGAGGTTCGCACGTACTTGACCTTGTCGGCGCACTTGGAACTGTGTCGTCAAGAAATGCGTGAGCTTGTCACAAAATCGTATGCGAAGCTTGTTGATCTCGTCGCGTTGTTCTCTGCATTCCATAAAAATAGTCACAGCCCCAATAGAAATATATCTCGTGTAAGTACAAGAGAACAAATAATTGAAGGAGGATGATGACGTGTAAAATGTGTAATGCACACTAAAGCAAAGAAGAATCTAGATATTTCGAGTGTAATCGAACTCTCGCGCTCTCTCTCTCTCTCTCTCTGCCTCTCTCGCAATATTAAAACCCGAGAATAATAATAGTTGCTCGAACCTGACGGCCTTGGTTTCAGCCAACGAATGAGGTAGCTCACGTCGTAGAGCTTCCTCGATCCATTTGGCGAGATGCAGTGCCTTGGCACACTCATCGGCAGACACTAGATCATAGGAACAGATATTGCTCGTCTCCGGCGTAACTTCCAATGATCCCTTGTGATTCACGAGAGAGCGAGAGAGCGAGAGGATTTGTTCTTCTCGTAAGACGGCGGTCACAGGATGCGTTGCGTGCGTACGCACGAACGTACAAAGAGTGCGTCAGCAGCGTCGAGCAACCGCTGCATGTTACGAGTCGCAGTTTCGAGCGAGTTATTCTCGGCTTGTATGCTCGCGGCTATCTTGCGCACAGCCTGTCGGAATACCACCCAATTTACATGATGAGCGAACGAATGAATGAATACATGAGTGAACAGTCAAAGGTTCAGCACTCGGGGAGCACACGTACTCCAAGCTGGCGCGTGTACTCGACGAGCCATGCATCAGCCGATTCGAGTTGTTCCTCGGCTTGAAGTAATAGAGAAGCGAGCTCCTCGGTCGTGCGACCAGCTTCAACCATATCGCGAATGTTCTCCTGTGTACACGCATCTATACGTGTCAGTGCCCGAGGAGGAGTATATCGCGTCTCGCATCGTGCGGTGTGGTGCGTCATGTTACGATCGATTGGATCGTTCAATCGTTGGTTGGTTGGTTGGTTGGTTGGTCCACTCGTGGCGCAGTACCTCCTCGAGACGATGCAGCTTGGCATTGAGCGACGCAGCCAAGCGAGCAGTGTCGCCGCACTCGGCACACGCCTGCAGCAGCTCCTCGATCTCCTTCTCCTCGGCCGCATACGACGCATTGTCGATACTGCTGCCGCCGCTGCCTGACAGTCGCACGCTCGATCGCTTTCCACGTCGTCGCTGTTTGCGTTCCAGGTCGGCGTCGCTCGACACCTCGAGCGTGGGAGCACTCTCGCTCGTGAGCGCTCGAGCTCGTTGCTGTGCTGGCGGCGCTGGCGACTGCCGCGGTGAGGTCGCTGGACTGATCAGAGGAGCCGGCGACGGAGTCGCGAAGCGCCCCGCAGTCGGGAACCTGGCTGCAGCCATCACGCGCGAGACTACAAGTGTCGCTTGCTCGCGTGGTTCACATGCGCTGTCGAGGAGGGAGGAGATGGAAGGAACGATGGCAATGTCCAAACGAGTGGAGGGATAGAAGGAACGATGGCAATGTCCAAACGAGTGGGGAGATAGAAGGAACGATGGCAATGTCCAAACGAGTGGAGGGATAGAAGGAACGATGGCAATGTCCAAACGAGTGGGGAGATAGAAGGAACGACGGCAATGTCCAAACGAGTGGAGGGATAGAAGGAACGATGGCAATGTCCAAACGAGTGGGAAGATAGAAGGAACGATGGCAATGTCCAAACGAGTGGGAGCGGCCTCAGGCGTAGTCGCTCATTCTCCTCTCACCACCACCACCACGATCATGGCTGAGAACGCGTTGCGTACCGAGATCGCTGGTCTCCAGCGTCAAGTCGAGGAGTTGCGCGAGCAACTGCAGCAACAACAACGAGCAACCAACAAGGGTCGAAGCAAGATCGAGGTCATGAGCGGCGAGGTCGTCGACTCGAACCCGTACAGGTACGCGCACGTACCTGATGCGCGCGACACGGCTGCCGATCAGCGCGGTACTGACGCCTTGTTGACTCTGCTGCCGCCTACCGATAGCCGCTTGATGGCCCTCAAACGCATGGGCATCGTCGAGAACTACGCGGTATGTAGATATGGCAGCCATGGCGCTGCTTGCCGCTGCTGCTTGTGCTAACGAGACCCTCGACATCGACGATCTGCCTCTCGACACACCAAACACACACAGCGCATTCGAGACTTTAGTGTCTTGATCGTCGGTCTCGGTGGCGTCGGTAGCGTGGCGGCCGAGATGTTGTGTCGTTGTGGCATCGGCAAGTTGCTCCTCTTCGACTACGACAAGGTCGAGATCGCCAACATGAACCGCTTGTTCTTCCGACCCGACCAAGCCGGCATGACCAAGACCGACGCCGCCAAGCAGACGCTCGAAGAGATCAACCCCGACGTTATCTACGAGACCTACACCTACAACATTACGAGGTATATCGATCTCGAGCCTCCAGTCGCTCAGGGATGGTTGGTGAGCTAGTTTGCAAGGGGTGCCTAACTCGCTGGGCGATTCATCAGCGTCGATCATTACGACCACTTTATCGATCGCGTTCGTCACGGTGGAAAGGACAACCAATCGCCCGTCGATCTCGTGTTGGGCTGTGTCGATAACTTTGAGGCTCGCGTTGCAGTCAATCAGGTTTGTGGCGCTCAATCCAATCATCAATCACCAATCCAATCCAATCCAATCATCAATCCAATCATCCAATCCAATCCAATCCAATCCAATCCAATCCAATCCAATCCAATCATCAATCCAATCCAATCACCAATCCAATCCAATCCAATCCAATCCAATCCAATCCAATCATCAATCCAATCATCAATCCAGCTCAACAAGCTTGAACCTCTCGTTGCATTCGAAACAGGCTTGCCTCGAGCTTGGCCAACAGTGGATGGAGTCAGGTGTATCAGAGGATGCCATGTCGGGTCACATTCAATACATCATTCCTGGCGAGACGGCCTGCTTCCAGGTTCGAAGCTCCCTCCTGCCACGTGTGTGATTGGCTCGTGTATTGACCATGCGTTTGGTCTGCAGTGCGCTCCGCCGTTGATTGTCGCGAGTGGAATCGATGAGCGAACGCTCAAGCGAGAGGGAGTGTGTGCCGCTTCGCTGCCGACCACCATGTCGATGGTCGCCGGAATGCTCGTGCAAAACACGCTCAAGTACGTTCTCGCGCACCTACCACTGCGCCCTGGGCGATCTTGTATGATGACGGACGACGTTGCAGGGCATTGTTGTCGTTCGGCGAGGTGTCGTACTATCTTGGATACAATGCGATGCGAGACTTCTTCCCGCGATACACAATGAAGCCCAATCCGCAGTGCGAGAACAAGGGCTGCCTCAAGGCTCAAGCAGCATACCAGGTATCATTCACTCGCGTGCCCTTACTCGTTAGCTGACTCGTTCAGTGATGCGAATACTCAATATCAATGCATCCGTATCTCGAACAGGAGCGTAAGGCCAAAGAGCCTGTCGAGGTCGTGTCTAGCGAGACCCACGCACCCGTGTCGCACGACGACAACGAGTGGAACATCTGCGTTGTCGGCTCCTCCGAGGAGGAGGCCGAGTCTTCGTCGTCGTCGAGCTCTGGCTTGGTCGCTCCCGAGGGCACAAAGTTCCTCGACTACGGCAAAGCCGACGAGGCGCATCACGACGATCTGGTCAAGGTCAACGACGGCGACGACCTGGCTGCATTGATGAGCCAACTCAGCTCTCTCAACAAGTAATGCCACACGCGCTTTCGATCCAAATAGACTCATGCCATTCAATATCCCTCAACGAAGAATGACCCACACATGCGCACATTTACATGTGTGCGCATGTGTATGTCAGCCTTTCTATTCATCGGAATCAAGCGTCTCGCCTGGGAAGCGACTCTCTCGCCATTGCTCGTAGTTATACTGAAAGTCGTTGGTGCCAGCGTAGACCGTCTCGAGGTTCTCTGCGTCAATGTGCTCGAGGGTCGCCGAGCCGCTCTTGTCGGTAAAGATGATCTTGTTCGCCGTCACTGGGTCGAGGAAGCGCGAGATGATCTTCCAAAAGGCCGAGAAGATCCACGGCGGATTGATCATGAACGCGAGGCCCAAGCGCTGTTGCGAGTAGTACAGCGGCATAGGATGCCAGATGAGTGAGCAGAATCCATGACGAGCGTCGAGCGAACGAACAAACACTGTACCTCGGGATAGTGATTCTGCAAGATATTGAGCACATCGAGTGAGATCTGCGTATTCTCGACTCCAGCGAGTTTCTGGACATGACGTGTAGATACACATGCGAATCACGAGGTTAGTATCGACGATATCTAGACTACCAACAGAGTCGATGGCGATCATACGAATCCACAGCCGGTGTAGTCCACGAGAAGTGTAATCTTCTCGACGCCTGTTTCGCTGTAGTTGTTGTGGCGAATGGCCTAGCAAGATCGAGATCGAGAGAAAGTAGCACAATCGACATGTTAGAAGGCCTGATCGTTCAAGTGAGTCGAGCAGCCGTACATCCTCGACGATCATCACCAGGTACTTGACCTTCGACACACGGTCCGTCGTATCATCGAGGCCAGGTTTCATGTAGATAATCGATCGTCCTAACCACGCACGTAGTGGCCGATTGTTATTGGTCGAGCCAATCGATCAGAAGGGGCATCGATACCTTGCTTATCTCGAAAGGGCGAGACATACATCTTGCCAGTTCGTGCCTCGAGGTAGATATCCTTCAGAGAGATAGCCTCGGGATTGTACTGTATTCGAGGAGTACGAGGCATCGAGTGCGTGAGTGAGTGAGTGCGTGAGGGACCCCAGACATTCGCAACGACTCGTTGTATCCAGATATCTCGACGAGACGGACAGTTCGATGCGATACCTCGGTTCGCCACGTCAATGTGCCTGACAACATCTCGAAGGCCTTGTCGACGTTCCATGATCTCGCTCTACGATAGAGACTCAACCCGATTGTTGATATTTAGTATTTGGAGTGTGTGAGCGTGTGCTTGTGCGTGTAAGATACGCCAAGCATCGCTCGATCCAATGTGCGTGCGTGCGTGTGTACGTGGACCGAACGATACCGCAAGTAGCGCTCGATGCAAGCGACATCGACGAACGATCGTATCCTCTCAGGAATGGGAGCGTCTTGTTGTTGTTCTTGTAGAGCCCAGAGGTCCGAGATGCGTTGGTAGACCTCGGCGACCTTGGCCATGTGCTCCGGGTCAGTGTCGCGGAACGATGTCGCCACGGGCGCTGACTCTCGATCGTGCGGTGGTTCCGACGTTGTCGCGCTGCTGGCTGTGTCTTCCGCCATCTCTCGATGAGTCAATCAAGAGACCGAGATGAGATGAGATGAGATGAGAGTTGTGTCGGGGTTGGAGTGGATCGTGGAAGCTGCGCGAGGCACCGAGGCACGAAGCAAAGAGGAGCCAGACCGTGGTCTTGGTTGAGGTCGGTAATGATCGATCGATGGAGCGTGGTATCGTTGTCATCATGGTTGTATATTGAGTCGGTATCGTTGGTTCATCCACGACAGATGGGTGAGATATTATGGTTGGTTGGCGTTGTACTAGAACAGCGCTCGAACGATGCCGACCAACACAATGGCAACGATCGTCGACACGAAGAGGCAGGCGATACAGGCGTTGCACGCGTCATCAGCCAATCGCGCGGTCTCTGTCTTGGTCAGCGCCATAGAGCTCTGAATGTGTGAGAGAGATGTGTGCGCGCGTGTGCTCGCAGTAGGAGAGGAACGGACAGACACAGGGTCGGCGCTTGAGCTTGCCTGTGTGACTAGCGGGATCGGAAGGTGAGCGATTCTATGGATGAGCGAGCGACACTCGGCCTTGTGGCCTTGGCTTGGCTGGCGAGGCCGTCCTTGGAACTCAGCGATTGGTGCCATGTTCGAGGTCGATTGGCCATCTCGTGGTACTCGCTGTCGCCCTTGTGCTGCCTATCGTTCCTATCAATCGGCACGACTTCTCTCTATCGATCGATCACTCAAACAAGATTGGCGTCGATTAATTAATGAGAAGTGCATCGATAGGCGTAGAACGTCGAGATGGACTGCTTGCTTGTTTGTTTGAGATTGATAGTGAACGATACATCACATACAACGACGAGTGGGGCTTGAGGGTGCTCATCGAACGACGACTCCAGCGCTGGTCTACCAGAACAACACTCGCACGATACCGACCATCACACCGACGACGAGTACCGACACAAGAACGGGGCCGATACACATGAGGCATATGTCGGAGGCGAGTCGCTGGGTTTGGGCCTTGGTCAACGGCATGGTGCTCGGTGGGTCAGACAGACAAACAAACAATCACAGAGCGACAGACGGCTTGGATGGCTGTTGGCCGGAGGAGTGTTCAGATCGAAGGGTTGCGCGCGGGAGCTGGAAGAGATGGAACTAAGCGTTTGGCTCAGTTTGTTTTGATAGAAGTAAGGGGGAGAGGGGAGGTTGGTGTATATCGAGTGATGCGGGGCGGCTACCAGAACAGCACACGGACGATGCCGATGAACACGCCGACGACAACCACTGAGCCGACGACCACTCCGGCGCCCATGATACAGAGATTCAAGAGCAGTCGGCTGGATTCGGCTTGGGTTAGCGCCATCGTGAGCCGATCGAAGGAAGGAAGGAAGGAAGGGTTTTGGGGGTTCGAGGTCGAGATGAGTGTGGGGCTATGTTGGCAGAGAGCGAGTCTGGGGGATGAGTATCTATCGGTCGATCGATGAATTGATCGATGAATTGATCGATGAATTGATGGAATGGATGTGGCAGTGCACGAGCGAGCGAACGAGCGAACGAATGTCTCGTCGGCATCGGTTGCTGTCCGTTGTTGTTGCTTGCTGCCCTTCGCTCTGCTGCGTCTCTCCCTCTCACTCTCTCATTCATATGGCGACTCATTCAAACCCATCAACACCACCAACACCCTCAACAACCTCAACAACACCACCACCGCCACCACACCTTCCATCACCATGTAAGTATCCCATCTCGCGATACTACGATGCGGTACCCGACGAGTTTCTGTGTCCGCAATGTCGCAATCCATTCGTAGACGCCGTCTTGTGTCCTGGTTGTGGCACCTCGTTCTGTCGCGCTTGTCTCCAGCAAGCCATCTCGTTGACCGGTAGTTGTCCGCATGCATCGTGTCACTCGCTCGTCGGCGTCGCGCAGCTGGTTCCGATACGCGCCATCAACGACCACGTCAAGAGTCTGCGAGTTTTCTGCGCCAACCGCGCCGACGGCTGTGCGTGGTTCGGCGAGCGCCTCCTCGCCGAGCACCACGAGTCCGAGTGCGACTATCGCTCGCTCGCGTGCCGACACTGCCAGCTCTTGTCGAAGCAACGGTTCTTGGCCGCGCACGAGACTACGTGCAGTCATCGCGAGATCGCGTGCTCCAAGGGCTGCGGCGCTCGCTTCGAGGCTCGCACACTCGCGACGCACCTCGAGCTCTTCTGTCCGTTGCGATCGCTCGACGCCACGTACCAGCACTTTGAACGCAAGCTCGAGCTCGTGATGGGTGTCGTCGAGCGTCTCAGTCCGACTCTATCGAACGAGATTCGAGTGCAGCTGCAACACGACGACGCTCGCATTCGAGCCGAGGAGGCTGTCGAGCGAGATCGACGAGTGCGTGTCAGTGACGCGTGGCGCGACGAGCTGTATGCCGAGCGAGCGGTCGTGCTATCGTTCGGATCGCAGGGCGCCGACGACGGCCAATTCAACGAGCCGATCGGCGTGTGCTGCTACGGCGATCGCTTCATCGTGTGTGACTACTCGAATCACCGCGTGCAAGTGTTTGCGAGCGACGGACACTTCGTGGCCAAGTTCGGCGCTCCGGGCTCGGGCGAGGCGCAGCTCGACCATCCTCAGGGCGTAGCATGCGACCAATACGGCCGCATCGTGGTCGCCGACTCGAACAACCACCGCATTCAGATCTTCGCACCCGACGGTCGATTCGTGAGCAAGTTCGGATCGCAAGGCGCCGCCGACGGACAGTTCAATCAACCGTGGCGCGTCGCATGCGATCAGCTCGGCCGCATCATCGTCTCGGACTTTGCCAACCACCGCGTGCAGGTGTTCTCGAGCGACGGGCGATTCCTGTTCAAGTTTGGGTCCAAGGGCTCGCGAGACGGGCAGTTCGAGTATCCGTGTGGCATCGCGGTCGACGACCAACTCGGCCGCATCATCGTCTCCGACATTAACAACCACCGCGTGCAGGTGTTCTCGTCCAACGACGGCTCGTTCCTCTTCAAGTTTGGCGAGAAGGGCCAAGGCGACGGCATGTTCGAGTCACCGCGTGCGATTGCCGTCGACCGTCGACACCGCCTGATCGTGTGCGATCGAAACAACCACAACATTCAGATCTTTACGTCGGACGGTATCTTCTTGGCCAAGTTCGGAGCGCGAGGAGCTGGCCAGGGTCGATTCAAGTCGCCTTGCAGCGTTGCCATCGATCCAACGCGTCGCCATCTCGTCATCACTGAGCAGAATAACCACCGTGTACAAGTGGTCGCCGTCGACGAGGAGTTGCTCGAGAACTTGACTCGTGAGCGAGCACCCACCTTGTCTACAGCGGCCTCTTCTTACCGTAACACGAGTGATTAGTTAGTTGTACATAGGCAGGATCTCAGACCGATTGGTTCACCGTCTATCACACCGTGTTGTATCGTATCAAATCAAATCATGTCGAACCGAATCCTTGTATTTGAATGGATTGGAAGAAGCTTCAAATGTGCATGTCGAGTGTCCATCCAACTAACCAACTAACCACAACAACAGTTGCGTTTATTTGGCTTCGAGCCACGTGTCGGCCGAGTTAGCATCGACAACCAGCTCGACCTGCAAGGGCGGATCGACTGGATTGCGCATCGTGTTGACTACGAGCTGCATCGCTTCATCTCTCGTCTCTCGAGGTCCTTCGAGAATCAACTCGTCGTGAATCTGCAGCAAAATGTGCCAACCAAGCTGGCTGAGTCGCTCGTTGTGATGCAAGAGAAGCATCGCCTTCATGACAATGTCGGCAGCACCACCTTGGAGTGGAGTGTTGATGGCCGCTCGCTCGGCGTGTGCTCGCATTCGCGGACTGTACGCGTGCGTGTGTCAGCATGCGGTGTGAGAAGCAATCGTGAGGTGCCGTGTGCCTCGCACTAACATACTTGCGATTGTTAATGTCATCCAACTTTCGCCAGCGACCCATCAGAGTCTTGGTGTAGCCGGTTCTGCGAGCCTCTTCAATGGTCTCTCGTTGCCACTTGCGAACTTCGGGGCGGTCATTGTACCATCGCTCGACGGTCTCCTTGGCTTGGTCGAGTGATACGGCCCAATCCTTGGCGAGACCTGCCATCGCGATTCCGTGAGTGTGAATCATCGAACGAGCCTGGGGCTTGTAGATCGAATGCGATACCCATTGCGGTCTTGCCGTAGGCAATCGAAAAGTTGAGCATCTTGGCCTTGCGACGCTCGGTACTGTACACGTCCTTGAGCAACGGTGCAGGAGCTTGTCCCTTGGAAGAGTCCCACTCGAGGAGCACCTCTCCCGTTTCTAGCTTCTTGGCAATCTCGGGATACATTCCTAGTGGTAGTGGTCGAGCGAGCGGGAGCGAGAGAGAGAGAGAAATGAGGAAAGGCGAGAGCGAGCGTACACGCTGCTACTGGTCGAGTCCGACATACCCATTGCCGTTCGAGAATGAAAGTCACCACCAACGGCAAAGGCGTGAAGCATCGAGCGGCACGATGAAATGTGAGCCAGCAGGCGGAGCTCGAGTTGACCGTAATCAGCCACGATCAACGTGTTGCCAGGCTTGCACGTAAAGGCCTTTCGGATCTTGTAAATGTCCTTGTCCAATGCAGGCTACGGCACATATCCATCCATCCATCCATTCCAATCAATCCCAAGCCGCCACCATTGGTGCCACCACTTGATGAGGGACGTACTTGGTTCTGCAGGTTAGGGTTGCGGCAAGACAATCGACCCGTTTCAGTGTTGATGTTGAGCGATGCGTGCACGCGCGATTCGGCATCGACTTGTTGCTGCAACGGAAGAATGAAGGTATTGAGCAAGGTACTGATGGTCGATACATGGCACAACGAGCCGATTGCCTCACACGCCTCGCTGGTGATTGCGAGCAAGTATTCGTCAGGCTACCGATGAGATCGACACAGTGGAGGCTGCGACACTGATACATACGCGCCTTCATCGCCTCCTCCAAAGAACTCATAGGCAGGCCCATATTTCGGAGGAGAACCAGCGAGCTTGCGTAGCTCGGCCGCCGTGACAGCGGGCCATCCCGAAGCAGTGTACGCCACGGCCGGGATACCGAGGCCCTGCAGCGCGAGGTTCATATGCTTGAGAGCCTTCTTCTTGCCGTCCTCGACGATGCCGTGTACGTTCTCAATCTAGAGGACACAATGGCGTCATCGAACACATATGTGCACATTGAGAACCAACCAACGAACGAATGAGCATGATTGAGTGTCGTGTGTGATGGCGGCCTTGCTCGATGGCTGCTGCGATACCTTGAAGATACGCTCTCGTGGCCAAACTTCACCCGAGATTCGATTGGTCGCAGGAGCGAACAGAAAGTGCTGCTTCTGCGGACCGCTCGAGACGTTCATGTACTTGGCGGCCTCACAGTACTTGACGGCCCATTGACGAAAGCGCTCCTCGGCCACGCGAATGTCCTCGTTGGCCTTGGGCTCGAGTGACGCGAGATACTGCGTATCGACGTAGATTCCTCGATGCTCCATGTCGGTGAGCAGCTCGGCGAACGGCACCCAGTACTGCACGTAAAAGTCGTAGAGACTACGCGAGTCCTGCCACTGCATGTTGCGCAAACGAGTCTCGAGCTCGTTACGAAGCTCCCACGTCGCTTGTGCGTCGTACACACTGTACTCGATCCATTCGTTGCGTTGATTGGTCGTGTTGCGTTGCAGCTCCTCCAACGCAGGTACGATGATGGCCTTGCCCTCGCTGCCGTCCTTGAGCACGGCCGGCTTGCCGAACAGCTCCTTCATCGTGATCTTGGGTCGATTCAGCAAGGCGCCCGTGAGTGCCGAGAGGCTGTAGCCCTCCTTTTGTAATCGAGACGTGTCCCAGAGTCGAGCCATGTGGATCGTATCGGCACCGAGGCCATGAACCGCGAGTCCATGGTTCTGCAACACATGTCGATCGAAGCTGTAGTTGTGCCACACCTTGCGGATGCTCCTCGACGCAAAGTACTCGCTAAACTCTTGTAGTACACCGTCCTCACCATCCAAGGTATCTATCGAATCGATCCATTCAATCAATCGAATCCAATCGAATCGAATCGGATCGCATCAATCGGATCGAATCACATACCGACCCAAAGTCTCGGACCCGATCCAAAGTCAAGATGACTCCCAGCATAGAACGATACGCAAATCACACGACCATGTCCGACTACACTCTCGTTGTTGAGATCGAGATCAATGACCTCGGTATCGCATGCATGGTAGGCCGCATCGCCACGCTCCTTGGCATCGCGTTGCAGCAGCTCCACTGCTCGACGCGCTGCTGCTCGATCGGCAACCACCGTCACTCCTGGAGGCGGTGCATCATATTGAGTACCACCAGTAGCAGCAGTTACTGTTGATGTTGTTGTTGTCGTCGAGAACGAGGCCCCACCGATCGCTCGAGAGCGTGTCAGAAGCGTGGTGGTATCGTAGTGGCGCTGTGCTCGGCGTCGCACACTCGGCCCAAGTATCGTCCGTATCGACGACAACAACGGACGTTGTGCGCCGAGTAATAACGCACGATACATTTACTCGAGTTGGATTATGAGTGAGTGAGTGTGATTAAGTGTCTGTCGATGAGTGGATGGATGGATAAGTGGATGGATGGGTATCTTGGCGTGAGAGGTGCAGCGATGAGGAGGCTACCTGGAAATGACGACCTCGCTCATCCAGACATCGACAACGTATTCGAGACAATCGATCGATCGAGACCCCAGTGAATACGTACAATCCTACGCTGATAGGTCCTGTCTCGCAATATAACACTCCTGAACCCTGATTCATTGACGCTATCGCCAGCACACTAAAGTGTGGATAATCTCGAGACGTCGATTGATGGTTATGTGGCCAAACGATCCATCGATGCAGTAACGAATCGATCTCAGTGAGTCTATCTATTCGGCCTTGCCTTCCTTGGCAACGGGTGTGAATACAGTAGGAATTGGAGCTGCAGCAATGGTTGTGGAGGTGGTATGATCAGTGGCAGGCTCGATGATGCCACTGCTTTGCCGATCGACCGTGTGGAACATTGGAACTGCTGTTGGCGCCGCGGCGACGTTGGAGCTCGAGCTGCTCATGAACAAGCTCTCGGATGGCAGCATGTCCTCCATAGCGGTCGTCTTGCCAGCACCGCCGCTAGTTCGTATCCTCGAAGACGACGAGAACATGGGGATTCCCTTGCTGCTATTGAAAGCGACCGCCACGTGTCAGCAAGTGATCGAATGCACCTACAAGTCGCTCGAGAGATCGACGTACTCAACTGCTCCATACTGTGCAGCAACAAAAACGACGAGACATAGATTGATCAAGAATGCAGGCAGGAACATGGCCGTCATCGCCAACCCCGAGTCTTGCTCGAGATACTCCTCCCAGCTGTGTGCGAGTGAGTGAGTTCGAGTCAGCGTTTCGCTCTTGCAAGGCACAAACGAGCGTAGAATGAGTCGCATACTTATAGTGAATGATCACACGCTTGGTGGGTCGATGAACCTCTCCCTCGGGTGCAGTTTCGTCTGGCGACCGAATCGATGAGATTGATATGCTCTTGCGCGGTTGCGATTCACACTCACTCGAGGCACGTACAGTCAACGTTCCAGTCGATATCAATGATATCGTCACCTCGATACGTGAAGGTCAATGAAATATAGTTCAGGGTCGTTCGCTTGCCGTCGTTTACCATCAGCCATGGTGTCAACAAGCTGAGTATGCCACGCATTAGATGGGGACCATCAACACGACTCGATTGGCTGACTTGAGCCGCGATTGATTCGATGCCACATACCGGCCGTTGTTGATCGAGAACTGGAGCTTGAAACCCTTCTCTGCATGGTACTCGGAAGGATCCAGAGGCGGTAGTGTCACGACTCGGTTCTGCTTGAACCTTGGACAATGCTTGCTCAGCAGCTGTGTGAACTCGGATACGATCTACAAACGAGGCGTTGCTCGGGAGTGAGCGAGCGACACATCGATGCGCTGCGTCGATAGAGGAGAACGAGCCAGCGATTGATCGATCGATACCAGGTTGTACTGACTGCGCTTCTCGATGCGCACGACGTCTCCCGCACGATATGCATGAACCGAGAGCACGACACACAGCACCAACACGGCCGCCGTCGCGATGCTCAACAGATATCGCGCCATGATGGCCGCTCAAGCTTCTCCTTCTTGAATACAAAGCCGACCACCCTCGTATGCTCGTGTGTTGTACACTTGATCTCCTCTCCCCAATGCGATAGATACGTCTCCTGAGGAGCAGCGTTTGTGTTTGTGAGGAAGCAAGCAAGAGAGTGATTGATCGATCTGTGTGATCGAGAGTGGCCCACTTTACCCGCCCGTACCCCAAGCGTCAAAAGTGTACCCCGGAATGAGTAGAAAGTACTCTTTCGCTCGCTCACTCCTTCATTCGCTTTGCTTCCCTCGCCACATCACCCACCAAACACCCACCAACGCTCCTCCTTCGTCTAGAGAGCGTCGACTCTCTCTCTCTCTCTCTCTCTCTCTCTCTCTCTCTCTCAGCCATGCCGACGCTCAAGATTCGATTGATCGCCGCCAAGGCTCTTCTTGCCGCTGATGCAACAGGTACGCGCGAGATTGCTGCGACCTCCGTTGCTCAAGCGCACCAATCTCGTTCTCGTGGTGCGTATTTGATGCTCCAATCAGGCTCGAGCGATCCTTACGTGACGCTCACCGTGGGACCGTGGCGAGCTTCGAGTCGCGTCATCCCTGCGAATCTCAATCCTGTGTGGAACGAGAGCTTCAT
>Ga0209935_1003192_pt1 | contig 17521 bp, 33 predicted proteins | sample ThiBio_1000_plan_2_FD_183958 | JGI IMG/M metagenome (GOLD analysis project Ga0209935, IMG submission 183958) | Wastewater bioreactor microbial communities from Cape Town, South Africa - Thiocy_cont_1000_plan (SPAdes) | ecosystem: Engineered > Bioreactor > Thiocyanate-remediating >... | reverse complement strand
CGCATGTTCCGACACACACGTTGTTGGAGCATGACGGAATCGGCACATGGTTGCTCGAGCATCCGATGCCTTGGCAAGTCGAGGTGCTCGGGGCTGGCACGTTGCATCCGTTCGAGGTTTGAGTGGCAGTGCAAGGCAGAGCGCACGTCGGAGGGAGGATCGAGTTGGGCGTGTAAGTGCAGAACTGGAAGTCGACCGACACGGCAAAGTCTTGGCGGAACGAGGACGAGCTCGATGCTGCCATTCCTGGATACAATCGGAACACTGGACCTGGGCCTGCACACGAGTCGACCACAACACAAAAGAGACAGAATCATCAACATCACCAATCAAGCCAGTTGCTCGAGATTGGAGGCTTGAGAGCGAGCGAGAGAGACGAACCGAGGAGACCCTCATCCAAGAGAGGGAAGAACTGATCGAGCACTTTGACTCCATCGATCCACACAGTGAGTTGCTGGATGCCAGCTTGGAACTGCACAGCAAAGTAATGAATGTGCGTGTCGAACACTGAGACCAACGAGCTCTTGGGAGCATTGGTGTCCGGGAATCCGAGTTGGTTCGACGGCTGAACCACTGCCGCTCCGGCACTCACGTATCGAATCGACACTCCTGTCGATTGAGCTCGACCCACGACTCCTGCCGAGTTGCCAGCGAGGGCCTCGGATCGAGTGGGAGCTGCCGTCGTGATGACGAACGACAATCCTCCATCGTTGGCGTTGTTGATGTGAGTCGATGGAACAGAGCTCGACTCGAGCACTTGGAATCTGTTGAACGAAATTGAGAACGTGAGACTCGTTGCCGTAGAGAGCAAGAGAGAGAGAGATACAGAGCAAGCCACAAATTGCACACGATGCTGTGACACACGTACGAGCCACAAAAGTTGAAGCCATCCATGGTCCTGGTGTCGAACACGATCGGATTCGCTCGGAACCATCCTCCTGTCTGAGCTCCCGACACTCGACTCGTGAGAGCCACGAGTTGCGGCGAGCCTTTGCGTCCCGACGAGCTGATTTGCGATGCACTGCCAGTTGCCATTCCGATCGCACACTGGCCGGTCGGCTGCGAGGCACACGGGCATCTGTGGGTCGACAGCAAGCCAGGAACGTTGATCGTGGTCGACTTGATGTCGCTGTACAACGAACCATCGAAGGCCTTGACTCGCACAGTGTTGGTGCGAGTGGCCTCGGTGACGGCAGTCGTGTACGTGACCGTGGCGCCGACCTCGTTGCCATTCTGCGCCGAAGATCCGGTCTCGCCGAACACACCGTCGAGATCGAGATCCCACAAGACGGTGGGCGCCTTGCCTCCAGGATCAGAGGCTCGAGCCGTGAGCGTGGCCGAGGCGCCAGTGGTCGTGTAAGGACCGCCAGTCGAGTCGATCGATGGAGCGACGTTGGCGATCGTGACCGTGTTGCTGCCTTGCTCTTGGAGAGCTCCAGGCGACGAGTTGGTGGTGTACCACAACTGCACCGACACGGGCCACGAGCCAGCAGGGAGGCGAGAGCCATCGCGACCGACCGTCGTGAAGAGCACGAAGCGGCCAGTCTCGTCGCCGTGGTTGGCGCTGGGTCCGATCTCGCCGTAGTTGCCATCGGCGTCGAGATCCCACTTGTACTGGAGCGGGGAAAGCGAGGTGGCAGTGGGTTGGGCCTGGAGCGAGGTGGTGGCTCCTTCGTTGACAGAGCGAGGCACGTAGATCGTGGCGCCAAGACTCATTCCTGCACGAGGGCGAAAGAGAAGGAAGGAGGGAGGGAGCGCGCGATGAGCAAGGGTCTCTCATGTGCACACGGCGTGCATGCACAAACACAAACACACACAAACAATCGCGCGCTCGTGCTCCTGAACCTCGGGCGAGCGCTTGCTCACACACAACGTACCCACGAGAGACACAACGAGCAACAGCAGCAGCGATGCAGCCGACAGCCGCATCGCCGAGGCACGAGCAAGGACGTTCGAGCACATGTGGCGCGACTGTCCAAGACGAGCAGAGCAGGGAGAAGCAGAGTGGAGCAGAGCAGAGCAGAGGACAATGAGAAGAGCATAGCCGAGGTCGGGTGATCGGCGAACGGCCCAGCGGCCCAAGGCCATAGAGCTCACGAGCTCACGAGCAATCCTTACGACGAAGGCAGGTCTTCGGTGTTTCGCGACAATCCGCAAGACTGGAGCGCTCTTCCTCGTCTCGCTGCGTGCAGGTTGCTCGTGTATCTTGCTTGCAGCCGTGTTGCGACTTGCGAGTAGTGCGCCAAGCAGCGAATCATCAACTCATATCTCTCCCAGGAGGCTGGTTCTCGGCCGCACGCTTCTCTTTTGGATCGGTCGCTTCGGTAGTTCAGGCTGGCGACGAGCATAAGAAGATAGCATTTCATCTGGGTTGCCCCCGTTTCAGCGGAAGGCGCGCGCGGGGTTGTCCTCTGCATCGCCCTCCATCTCTCGACCGTCGTCCGACATCGAGGTGCTCAGCACGCGTTCTCTTCGAGAGCACCATCACGAAATAGTTCCACATCGCATCGCGGAAGCGGCGCTTGTATTGACTGCAGTGGCGAGATCACAATCGGTGCCTTGCCCTTCTCGTTGATCAGGCGCACCGACTTGACCCATGTCTCGAGTTGCTTGTCCCACGTGTATTGGCGCATGTAGTCTGTGCCATTGATACGCCACCAACATCGTGAGACCGCAGCCACAGCAAGAACCCCCACACACACGAGAGAGCGAGCGCGTGTTGAGATGAGCGAGTAGTGAGTCCCGGTCGCGCTGCCTCCAAGACCCAAGACACGCAAGTCACGCAGGCCACGCAGGCCAAGCAACACAAGCCAAACACAAGCCAAAAAAAGAGCTGGCAGATTGCGGCAGGTGACCCAGAGGAGCTCAGCCAGCGACACACACACGAGGTGTGCGCCACACGACCGAGCGGTTGGTGCTCCGAAGGAGCCGATGAACGAGGATATTATGTTGGGGGTTTGTTTTGTTTGTTGGCTTATTTGATGGTTTTTCGTGTTTTTTTGGGTGCCGTGTGTTGCTCTCGTGAGCGAGCGAGCAGGCGAGCAAGCGAGAGGTTCTTCCTCACTCACACGCACTCGAACGCTGCACGAGAGCAAGCAAGCAAGTCTCTTGTTGTTTCTTGTTTCGAATCGAACCGATGGTAATAACGAAGAACCACCAGACCTGAGCTGCCAAGCAATGTTCCTCTGGCTCGCGAGCGACCAAGAGCAGCGAGCGAGCAGCACCACCAACGAGCGATGGGAGGCGCCGAGGAAGAACGCAGAAGAGCTCAAGAAGAAACGATCGACCGGGGTACAGAAGACGGACCACGTGCCCCGGAGAGCTCGTTCCTCCCTCTCGTTATGGGAGAGGCCCGGATGGTTTCGGCGCATTGCGGCACAAAAAGCAGCCGCCGAACGCGCCGCAACAGCACCGCCGCCCACAAAACCACCACCGCAGCACCCACCAGCAGCATCACAGGCACCGCGAACGCCACGTGCACCAGCTCCCACGCTCTCTCTCGCACACACGCCTCTCTGCCCTCCTCGACACGCACGCTCGCACCTCTTGCCTCCTCAACAACCCACACACCGCCTCACATCGCACGCTCTGCTGGTGGTCGTCAGTGTCGCCGTGAGGTACGCGCAGAGGCAGCAGCAGCACGTGCTCGTTGGCTGCGTCGTCGCCGTTGTCGCCTCCACACCGCCAAGCTGTTGTTGTTGCTGTTGTTGTTCGATCGATCGATCGCCCGTTTGATCGCTGGCATTGCATCACTCACCGCACGAGCCTTGCGTTTGGTGTGCCACAGTCATCAGCACCATCAGCACCATCGAATCGAACGGACAGCAACAGCACGACGACGATCGCACGAGCACTGCTGTCATCGACATCATCGTCTCTCGCGCTGGGCCTCGCGTGCCTCTCCAACCGCCACACCTCCTCTCCTCTCCTTGATTGATCGTGATCGTCGTCACGGTCGCTCGATCTCTCTCGCGCAAGACACGAGATGTCGCTCACATCAGTGAGAGCGCTCGCGCGCCATCTCTCTGGCACTGCCAATCGCTCCGAAAAGCCCCCTACCGACAACCTCGCCGATGCCGCGCCAGCGTTGTATTTTCGCGACGTGTCATGCACGGTGACATCGCGCAGCCTCTTTCAATGCCCTCCATTGAAGAAGAACACGATCCAGATCATCGGCGACTGCAGTGGATACATCAACGTACGACGCACATGCTCGCCATCATCATCGCGCATCGTGATCGCGCACTCTCTCTCTCTCTCTTGGATGTCCAACACATCGACTGACATTGCTCTCACACGATTCCAGAAAGGTGAAGTCGCCTGCATCCTCGGAGGCAGTGGAGCAGGCAAGACGACGCTGCTCGACATCCTCTCGAAGCGCAAGAACAACGGCCACATCGGAGGCGAGGTGCTGTACAACGGCCGCCACCACAAAGGCAAGTCGCTGCCGACCGTGATGGCAGGATACGTGCGACAAGACGACTACCACATCGGCGCGCTGACGGTGTATCAGACCCTCAAGTATGCAGCAAAGCTTCGATGCCATCACATTCCCGAGTCAGAATGGCAAGAACGAGTACGTCGCCATCCGTCATCATCGTCGTCATCGTCCTCGTCATCGTTGTCATGATCATCGTCGCAACAAGAGAGCGTCTGGCTGACTGGATGGAATCACAGATCAAGAAGCTGCTGGTCGCATTGAACTTGAATCACAAGAAACATCAACTGGTCGGAGACAAGCTGATTCGAGGTCTGAGTGGAGGAGAGTCTCGTCGTCTCTCGATCGCAGTCGAGATGCTCAACGATCCCGAGATCTTGTTCCTCGACGAACCTACCAGTGGTTTGGATTCATCGTCGTCCTTGAGTGTGGCAGCATTGCTGCAGAGGCTCGTTCGCACTCGAAACACAGCAGCTCTTTGGTATGCATCTCTCTCTCGCTCTCGCTCTCGTTCTTCTTCTCCTCCTGCTCTCTCTCTCTCTCTGTCAGTCTCATCCACCACACGACAACCACCACCAAGAGAGAGAGAGAGAGAGAGAGAGAGAGAGAGATTAAGAGGAGAAGCACACACACACGCCAGAGAAGGAACCAATATGTGACATGAACATCATCAGCACTATCTCTCTCTCTCTCTCTCACGCCCTTTCAAACATCATCATCATCATCGTCAACAACAATCTCCTTCAACTCGTCATCACCGTCATCGACATTAGTTTCGTTCTCAAGTTGTGTTGTGAATGGTTGATGAGGTTGGAGCATTGCTTCTTCTATTTTCAGAGATCTATGTCCATCGATCTGTCTGTCTGTTTGATTGATTGTGCACGAGAGCTGACACTGGCACTGTGTGTGTGATACAACCAGCACGATCCATCAACCTTCACGAGAAGTATTCGCATACTTTGACAAATGCATCGTGTTGGCCAAGGTTCCAGGCAGCTATGGTCGTATCGTCTACTTTGGTCCTACGTCAGCACTCGAGAACTACTTGAGCAGCATCGACTATCCTCTTCCTCGAGGAGCCAACATTGCCGACTTTGTGAGTACGTCTCTCTCTCTCTCACACACACACAATCTAATCAACACCAATCAACCCAAATCAACTCACCAATCAACTCACCAATCAACTCATGAATGAATGGGAGAATAGTTCAACTTTGCAGTGTGAAGAAGGATCCAGCATTGTTGGACATTTTTGGAGCAGCACTCGAGGGCACACCAGGACGACCTCATCATCGCACACCAGCTCGAGTTTCGATGGAGGAGCATCGCTCGGACGTGGTGCAGATTGAAGACGACGACAGCTCCAGCGACAAGTCGGGTGACAAGGCGGGTGACTCGTCTGCGTCCGCAAATGCGGCCGACAAGAGCACTGTGGCAGGCGAGGACGCCGAGTCGGTGCGCAACGTCACTGAGGCGTGGCTCGAATCGTCCGAGCGCAAGATTTTGATGCAAGAGCTCGAGGCGGCCAAGGAGAAGCCACCGGCCACATCGACGTATGCCAAGTGGAAGCCGCCGCCGCTGTATCTCCAACTGTGGGTGTTGTGGCTGCGTCGAATGCAAGCCGTGCTCAACAACCGAGAGGCCACCTTCGCGCCAATCATCATCTTTCTGGTCTTGTACACGATCATTGCTACGTACGTGGCCCAGTCGTTCTTCTTCTTCACGTGAATCAACCAACTAACCAATGACTGGAATGGATGGAATGGAATGGCTGAACGCAGTGGTTTCTGGCGAATGGGCCACGGTGCGAATGACGTCCAGAACCGAGTATCGCTCATTTTCTTCTTGATGATCATGTCGTTCTTGACCGCGCAGCCGTACCTGAATATGAGTACGTCGTCGTCGTAGCCTCGACGATGCACGCCGATCCATCGCACTCACTTTTGACTGGTGCGCTTGCGCTCTATAGTCATCAACGAGCGAGTACTGTTTATACACGAAAAGACTGCCAAGCTGTACAGCGCGTTACCCTACTACCTATCGATCCTATTCGCCTCGATGCCCGTTATCATGATCATCCAGACCATCTACACGATCGTACGTGCCCAAGCTCCTCCTCGTCGTCATCATCATCTTCATCGCCATCACCGCTCGCTATCGTTCTTCGTGCTCACTTGGCATCGTTTCTTTGGAACGGTACACCACAGGCGTTGTATTGGGCCACGAACCTCAACAACGATCCAGGTCGATTCTTCATCTTTTTGCTTGTATATCTGCTGTGCGTGATTATGATGATGCACTATACGTTGGCTCTCGGGTACGTCGTACTGGCATATTATTGGCCGATTCTCCCCATGCCCTCTCACCAAGAACACGGTGGTATCATCGATGAACAGTGCCGCGTGCCCGACCGAGGAGGCAGCCATGGGCTTGTCGTCGATTCTCTTTAGCATCTTCATTCTGTTCAACGGCTTCTTTATTCTCAACAGCTCGATTCGCGACTGGTGGATCTGGGCCAACTGGATCTCGCCCTTCAAATACGTCTTTTACGTCGGCATCAACAACGAGTTCCGCGGCGTCAAGTTTGATTGCTACTACAGCAACAGCACCGACTGCGGCTTCAAGACTGGCCAAGAGCTGCTGGACTTTTATGACGTTTCGAACAGCGACTTGATTGTACGTGAGATGATGCCTCACTGCATTGTGGCGGTCAGGGCGGTGTTCTTGCGAGTATTGGAATACTGATGGCAGTCGTCCTTGTGCATCGTGTAGTGGCCGTACATTTCGGTAGTGTTTGGCTTCTTGGTACTCTTTGCATCGATCACGGTATTCTCGTTGCGCTACTTCCGCTTCGACAAGCACTAGCTCACAACCCCACTGCAGCATATGTGTGTTCGTCACATTGCTGCACCGCCATCATACCTCCTCCCTCACAATGCAATCTCCTTGTACCACTTATGCAACAAAAACAACAACGCTTCATTATTTCTCGCACCAATCTAATCCAATCTGACCTGACCTGATAATACCAATCGTCGTCAAGTGTACACAACATCGTGGACTGGAATAGGTCGAAGGTTTTAATCGAGGCCGAGAGCGAGAGAGAGAGAGAGGTGGAGATTGGTATGTAAAGCAATTGCAAAGTGAATGATGGACTGACTGACTGAATGAGTGAAATGAATGAATGATATGAATGAATAGTTGAAGAGACAGATAGCAAGAGTCAGATAGATGTAAAGATATAAAAGTAATCAAGCTACAAGGTCGCAAGTGAAAGACGAATCATGTCTCTTGCAACGAATATCGATCGATCGACGAGTGATGCAAACGAATAGGCTTTAGAATCCCATTCGTTACGTTTGTTGTTGTTGTTGTTGTTGTTGTTAATCTTTGAGCGGGTTTCGAGGATCAAAGAACCTACACGTAGACGCCCACACACACAATCAATGGATTGATCGGTCGAATATCCTGAGCGCATGCACTGTACGTACACAAACTTGAAACCATCGTCCGGTGGGTATCGCTGGAGCACTTCCTGTATGATATCGGCATCCGCGAGCTTGATAATTTCTACTCGCGCGCGCGAGCGAGCGATCGATCGATCACGCGAACCGATACGAGTTGATCCCATGTTACGATATGCATGATGGCAGCACGATGGCGCACGCACACGAGAGAATACGCGAGACGAGCATACCTTTCGAGCCCTTGTAGACGTACAGGTTAAAGTGCGAGGCTTCGATGGGCTTGAGCTTCCTCGTGACCTTTGCTCGAATCTCGATGATGGGCGTAGGCTCGTCGTATGGAGCATCGACACTCTTGAAGCGATTTCCCTCGGGGTTTAGGAAGATACGAATCACAATCTATCGATGGCGCGTATGCGGATGATGACGATGATGATGAGCCAAAGTGACCGAGTGCGCGAGCAGAGATGTAAGTGCCGAGCGATAGCGTACGCGTTGGCCCATGTGCTTCGAGGCGATGAACTCGACGGGGTTGGCACCGAACGACTTGGCGGCCGTGTCGGGAGATGGCATTGCTGCGGCAGGCGGCGGCTCCTCGACCACGGCCGGTGGCGTGACGATTAAGCCTTGGATCACGGTGCCGTCGGGCGCCTTCTTGGCCAGCACGAAGGCATCGACGTCGGGTGCCTCGTCGTGTGAGTCGAGGATGTCGAGCGTGTCGGTGGCCGACAGCGCGAACGACACTGACGCGCGAACCAATCGCTTGCGCTTGAGAGCTTCCTCGGCGGCTGATAATGCGGCCGGAGATGCGGATTTCGAGGCCGTCGGAGTATCTGGCGTCGTCTTGGATGTAGTGGACGATGCTGGATTCGACGACGTGGCCGTGACCGTCGACGCTGCGGCGGCGGCGGCAGCGGCGGCGGCGGAGGAGTCGGCGTCGTCTACCAGGATGCCATGCTCGCGCTTGTACTTGTCCCAATCGAACGTCGAGCCTGATGAGCTGGTGTGAGTGTCGTCATCGTCATCATCATCCGATTCATCGTAGTCATCGTCTTCATCGTCGTCGTCGTCGTCGTCCGACGACTTGCGCTTCGGCGGCTTCGTTACGGTGGCTGCTGGTTTCACTGTCGCCGCACTCGATGCACCGCCGACAGTCGCTGTTGCAGCTGCTGAATCGCTTGGATTCAGGGGTGTTGTTGACGATGGGATTGAAGGTGTTGTTGGTGTTGTTGTTGTTGTTGTGGTAGATGATGCCGCAGTCGATGGTGTCGCGGCTGTAGAGGTCGATTGTACAGTGGATGCAGATGCTATTTGAATGTTCGATGATACAGGAGTCTTGCTCGTGATCGATGATACCTCAGTGTTGGTAGTCGATGCTTCGGGCGGTAGCGCAGTGGTAGCAGCAGCAGTAGCAGCAGTGGTTGCAGGAGTCTTGGCGTCGCTTGACGAGACGACCTGCACATCGACCATGGTCTCCTCCTCCATGGTCAACTCGAGCTCCAGGTCCTCGATCTCGTTCTCTGTCGAATGTAGTTGTACAGTGCTCGTATTGGTCGTTGGTGTTGGTTGTGTTGTTGTTGTTGATGACGATGATGATGATATTGTTGTTGTTGAATCAGACGAGCTGGTTGGCTTCGTAGCATTGAGCCGCGCGCGCTCCTTCAGATACTTGATACGATCATCTTCGTCCTCCATTGATGCTGCTTGGTGGCTTTACAACACCGAGAGAGAGATCGAGCGAGTCGACGATCAAACACCTCCCTCTCTCTCTCTCTATCACGCACACGCGCAAAAGGATCGAGAGCCCGAGAGATCGGTGGCAGGAGCAGAGCCAATGGTGCGCGCGGTAGAGGGAGAGTGAGCGAATGAACGAATGAGTGAGTGGAATGATGAGCTGGCGTGTGTGCTCTCGTGTCATTTTAGCGCGAGCGCAATGGCTGCGTTTGGTTTATCAGTCCAACATGAGCCACCATTGAATCTCTCTCTCTCTCTCTCTCTCTGCGCCGTAGAGGAGAGTAATGGAAGTGACGGGGCGTTCATCGCAAGAGCAAGTGGACAGGAGATTGAGGGAAGCAGAGTGACTTTATAGTGCAGGTGGGAGAGTGCCAGCTTAGCGCTTGTCGTATCGGATGCACTTGAGTGCCATCAGCGTAATGAACAAGAACAACAAGCCATAACCGAAGGACACGGCAATATACGGATACTACATTGGCAAGAGAGAGAGAGAGAGAGAACGCGCGCGCCTAAGTGTCAGAAGCTTACTGGGAGTATCAACAACGCGAAGCCCGCGGCAACCATACCAAGAGCGTGTGATTATCGGCACGGTAAAAGCTCAACAGATCATCTCCAGTCTTGTAGCGGCAACTAGTGCTGTTCGATGACGAGGAGGACATGGTGGCGTTGGCAAACGCGGTAAAGATGCTTCGAGCCGACATGGTCGAGTTGCCGGCTGACATGGTCGAGTTGCTGGCAACCATGGTGCTATTGGTGGAGGTCGAGTTGCGGCCGCAATCGAATACCACTCCCGTGAACTCGTTGTTGATGCCAGCATAAAACACATAGGTGAGCGGCGATGCCCAATGGGCCCAGATCCACCAGCCGGGGATGGCGCTCGTCAGCAAAAAGAAGCCATTGAACAGCAAGAAGACGGTAAAGAAGATGGACGACAAGCCCATCGCTGTCGGGAGCGACGGAGCCAAGGCACTGTATGGATGTAAGCGAGCCAAGAGTGTCAGTGGTACGAGTGATATGAGAGAGAGAGAGAGAGAGAACAACAACAACATACCCAAGTGCTAGACAGAAATGCATCATGATAAAGACGCAAATCATGTAGAGAAGCAAAAAGGTGAAGAACTGTCCTGCACCTGAGTTGAGACCCGCGATCCAGTACACGCATGTAACAAAGATCACTTGGTAGATCAAGCTCAGTGGAATGAACGACGTCAAGATGCCCATGTAGTATGGCTGTACACAAGGCCGTGAGGTAAGTAGCTAGCTAGGTTCACGCGCACTCACGATGCGAGACAGAGGTCACGTACAAGGGTGCCATATAGTTGAGCATCCTGCTCGTGGTAGGTTAACACACGCTCTTTCTCGACTGGAGAGACACGGCCAAATTTGACACGGTCAGAACCCTTGGTGCGCGTGCACTAAGCCACCACCCTCGAGGCTACGACGTACTAAGCATCAAGTACGGCTGGGCACTAATGTACGCCATGATCAACAGGTAGAACAACAGCGAAACGCGATTCTGCACGTCGGCTTGGCTGTAGTCCAGTCCCAAGAAGGCTCTGCAGGCATTTACAACGACGGGTCAGCATCATCAACAGGCTGATTCGACAAATACTCGCAAGAATAGGAGGGGGCTGGATAGCTTGGTACGCACGTCGAAATGATGAGCCCGAGGCAGAAGAAGACGATGAGCGGTGCAAACGTCTGCTGGCGGTCGTTCTTGATGACAATCATACGGCGCATGAAGAGCACGTAGACTTGCACCCAGAGCGGCGGCGGCTTCCAGTTGGCAGCGCGCAAGTCGGCGGACGACTTGGTCTTGGCCGTTTCAAGCGTTCTAAGCAGCTCGGCCTTCTCTGGCGAGTTCTGCCATGCCTCGACGAGGTCGGCAACCGTGTCGGTGTCGGATGAAAAGTGTGCATGCTGTCCGCCGGCCTCCTCGTCTTGCTCGGAGCGTAGCGGCGACGACGGTGCCGTCTTGCTCTTGTCCGTTCCGTCTCCGTCGTCTTCGTCAATCACTACCACGTCCGAGCGATGCTCCTCCATCGAAACTCGAGCTGGTGTGCGATGATGAGGTCGTCCTGGTGTGCCTCCGAGTGCTGCCCCAAAAATGTCCAACAATGCTGGATCCTTCTTCACACTGCAAAGTTGAACTATTCTCCCATTCATTCATGAATTTGAGTTGATTGGTGAGTTGATTTGAGTTGTTTGGTGTTTGATTCGATTGTGCGAGATCTTGGGTTGATTCGATTGTGTGCGCGCGCGCGCGCGCGAGAGAGAGAGAGAGAGAGAGAGAGAGAGAGACGTACTCACAAAGTCGGCAATGTTGGCTCCTCGAGGAAGAGGATAGTCGATGCTGCTCAAGTAGTTCTCGAGTGTCGCTGCAGGACCAAAGTAAACGACGCGGCCATAGCTGCCTGGAACCTTGGCCAACACGATGCATTTGTCAAAGTATGCGAATACTTCTCGTGAAGGTTGATGGATCGTGCTGGTTGTATCACACACACAGTGCCAGTATCAGCTCTCGTGCACAATCAATCAAACAGACAGACAGACAGATCGATGGACATAGATCTCTGAAAATAGAAGAAGCAATGCTCCAACCTCATCAACCATTCACAACACAACTCGAGAACGAAACAAATGTCGATGATGGTGATGACGGTGATGACGAATTGAAGGAGGGAGATTTGTTGTTGACGATGATGATGTTTGAAAGGGCGTGATAGATAGAGAGAGAGAGAGAGAGAGAGATAGATAGATAGAGAGAGAGATAGATAGAGAGAGAGAGAGAGAGAGAGAGATAGTGCTGATGATGTTCATGTCACATATTGGTTCCTTCTCTGGCGTGTGTGTGCTTCTCCTCTTAATCTCTCTTTTGGTTGGTGGTTGTCGTGTGGTGGATGAGACTGACAGAGAGAGAGAGAGAGAGAGCAGGAGGAGAAGAAGAACGAGAGCGAGAGAGATGCATACCAAAGAGCTGCTGTGTTTCGAGTGCGAACGAGCCTCTGCAGCAATGCTGCCACGCACAAAGCAGAGCTGGAATCCAAGCCGGTGGTAGGTTCGTCGAGGAACAAGATCTCGGGATCGTTGAGCATCTCGACTGCGATCGAGAGACGACGAGACTCTCCTCCACTCAGACCTCGAATCAGCTTGTCTCCGACCAGTTGATGTTTCTTGTGATTCAAGTTCAATGCGACCAGCAGCTTCTTGATCTGTGATTCCATCCAGTCAGCCAGACGCTCTCTTGTTGCGACGATGATCATGACAACGATGACGAGGACGATGACGACGATGATGACGGATGGCGACGTACTCGTTCTTGCCATTCTGACTCGGGAATGTGATGGCATCGAAGCTTTGCTGCATACTTGAGGGTCTGATACACCGTCAGCGCGCCGATGTGGTAGTCGTCTTGTCGCACGTATCCTGCCATCACGGTCGGCAGCGACTTGCCTTTGTGGTGGCGGCCGTTGTACAGCACCTCGCCTCCGATGTGGCCGTTGTTCTTGCGCTTCGAGAGGATGTCGAGCAGCGTCGTCTTGCCTGCTCCACTGCCTCCGAGGATGCAGGCGACTTCACCTTTCTGGAATCGTGAGAGCACAATGTCAGTCGATGTGTTGGACATCCGAGAGAGAGAGTGCGCGATCACGATGTGCGATGATGGAGAGCACGTGCGCCGTACCTCGATGTATCCACTGCAGTCGCCGATGATCTGGATCGTGTTCTTCTTCAACGGAGGGCATTGGAAGAGGCTGCGCGATGTCACCGTGCACGACACGTCGTGGAACAACAGCGCTGGCGCGATGCCTTCGGTGACGACTTGCGGCTTTTCGGAGCGATTGGCAGTGCCAGAGAGATGGCGCGCGAGCGCTCTCACTGATGTGAGCGACATCTCGTGTCTTGCGCGAGAGATCGAGCGACCGCGACGATGACGACGATCAATCAACGAGTGGAGAGGAGAGGTCGGTGTGGCGGTTGGAGAGGCACGCGAGGCCCAGCGCGAGAGACGATGATGATGATGACAGCAGTGCTCGTGCGATCGTCGTCGTCGTGCTGTTGCTGTCCGTTCGATTCAATGGTGCTGATGGTGCTGATGACTGTGGCACACCAAACGCAAGGTTCGTGCGGTGAGTGATGCGATGCCAGCGATCAAACGATCGATCGATCGATCGAGCCAACAGCTTGGCGGTGTGAAGGCGACAACGGCGACGACGCAGCCAACGAGCACGTGCTGCTGCTGCCTCTGCGCGTACCTCACGGCGACACTGACGACCACCAGCAGAGCGTGCGATGTGAGGCGGTGTGTGGGTTGTTGAGGAGGCAAGAGGTGCGAGCGTGCGTGTCGAGGAGGGCAGAGAGGCGTGTGTGCGAGAGAGAGCGTGGGAGCTGGTGCACGTGGCGTTCGCGGTGCCTGTGATGCTGCTGGTGGGTGCTGCGGTGGTGGTTTTGTGGGCGGCGGTGCTGTTGCGGCGCGTTCGGCGGCTGCTTTTTGTGCCGCAATGCGCCGAAACCATCCGGGCCTCTCCCATAACGAGAGGGAGGAACGAGCTCTCCGGGGCACGTGGTCCGTCTTCTGTACCCCGGTCGAGCGTTTCTTCTTGAGCTCTTCTGCGTTCTTCCTCGGCGCCTCCCATCGCTCGTTGGCGGTGCTGCTCGCTCGCTGCTCTTGGTCGCTCGCGAGCCAGAGGAACATCGCTTGGCAGCTCAGGTCTGGTGGTTCTTCGTTATTACCATCGGTTCGATTCGAAACAAGAAACAACAAGAGACTTGCTTGCTTGCTCTCGTGCAGCGTTCGAGTGGGGAGTGAGTGAGGAAGAACCTCTCGCTTGCTCGCCTGCTCGCTCGCTCACGAGAGCAACACACGGCACCCAAAAAAACACGAAAACCCATCAAATAAGCCAACAAACAAAACAAACCCCCAACATATCCTCGTTCATCGGCTCCTTCGGAGCACCAACCGCTCGGTCGTGTGGCACACACCTCGTGTGTGTGTCGCTGGCTGAGCTCCTCTGGGTCACCTGCCGCAATCTGCCAGCTCTTTTTTGGCTTGTGTTTGGCTTGTGTTTGGCTTGTTTGGCTTGTGTTTGGCTTGTGTTGCGTAGCTCGCTTGGCTTGGTTCTGCACCGATCGAAGGAGAACAGGATCGTAGTTCGCGGCATTTGTTTGCTGGACGGCGAGAGCGCGAGCCACAGCACCGAAAAGGAATACCACAAACTCGATCCGGGAATCTCATTCGAGTCACAGCCACAGCCACGCGTTCAAGTGCGCCTCGCTCTCCTCTCCGTCCGTTAGTCTTTGCCTTACCTCGTCCCTGCCACGTGTTCGCGACCACGCTCGTACTCGTTCACGACGCGCGTATCTTGGCCGTCGCCCAGCACCGCGTGCAATCTTTGTCTTGTCTCTCGAGAGGCTTGCGAGCGAGCGAGCGATAGATATCCCGCCTCCGCCTGAGCACATCCCCGCCGAATTACCTGACCCGCCATTACCCGCCACATTCCCTCGTCCCATGACGCTGGCTCGTCTCTCGAATACCACCACCGCGTCACCGATGCCCGGTGCTGGTGGTGCGTGCGACGATAGCTCCGCTCGTAGCAAGCGTATGTGCTTGCTCGAGCTCCAACAACTCTTCCGCCCTGTGCGAGGCATCTCGGTTCCGTCGATCGCCTCGCCGCTGTCTCCGACGCGACCCACGAGCTCGTTCTCCGACTCGTCGATCACTCGCTCGTTGTCGACCTCCGCCAACGAGCTCGCCACGCTCTTCCCCGAGCTCGTTGGCCACGCCACCTACGAGGCCGTGTCGTTGATTGGCGGTGGCGCCTACGCGCAGGTCTGGTACGTACCTAGTAGCAGTGTGAAGCCGCCACGCATTCGCCGTTCGCCATTCGCCGCGTACTCACTTTTGCATACAGCGCCGCACGCAACAAGCTCTCGGGTCAGATGGTGGCCATCAAGCGTATCGAGAGTGTCTTTTGTGATTCGCGTGAGGCTGCTCGCACGATCCGTGAGGTGCAGCTACTGCGCCACTTTCGAGACTCGTCTCATGTACGTAACCTCAGCGTGTTGGTCGCTCTCGCTCTCGCTCTTGTTGTTCGGGAGTTTGCTGACTCTACGCGTACACAGATTGTCCAGTTGCTCGATATCATCCATTCCAAGGATCTGAATAACCTGTACGTTAATCCCCCGGAAGAAGAGCTCTCGGTCTTGGTGGTAGAATGCGACTCACACGCTCATGGTTGATTGACTGATTGGCGTAGTTTGCTGGTGTTCGAGCTTCTCGATGGCACACTACATCAACAAATCTACAACGGCAGCACGAGCTCGTCGTCGGAAGCTCGCCGTAACTACCTCGCACAACTGCTGTTGGCTCTGCGCGAGCTGCACTCGGTGCAGGTGGTGCATCGCGACCTGCGACCCAAGAACGTCCTGGTTCAAGGCAAGCGCCTCAAGCTGTGCGACTTTGGCATGGCGCGCGCCATCAGCCTCCGAATGTCGCTGCTCCAAAACACGACCACCACCTCGTACTGCGCTCCCGAGGGTCTGTTGAACCACACGCGATACACCACGGCCTCCGACATGTGGAGTCTCGGCATCATCATGGCCGAGATGATCCACGGCTCGGTGCTCTTCCGTGGCATGTCGGAGATCGACCAGTTGCGCCAGATCTTCCAAGCACTCGGTCGTCCGTGTGACGAACAGCTCCGACTCATGACTACCGAGCTGGTACGCGTGACTCACTACTCTATGCTACACACACTCACTCACTCACTCGGGCACGATCTAACGGGAACGCGTGGTTGCTCCGACGTAGCAATTCGAGATGCTCCAAGACTCGCCAGTACAACCTGTGCAATCGCTCGAGTCTCGCTTGCCCGGAGCCACCGACTTGGAGCTCGATCTCTTGAAGCAGCTGCTCTCGATCGATCCCGAGCGCCGCATCACTGCTGAACAAGCGCTGATGCACCCGCTGTTCGCTGGCATGGAGCTCGAGCCCTTGAGCACCATCGCTCCGCCACCGGCCGAGTTCGCCGTGTGCATGAGCTCCCCGACGACGACCGTCGACTTGCGTGCCAAGCTGGCCGTCGAGATCGCTCTCGCGCGCCAACCTCGTGAGAGTCCTGTCGGATGCTGATGCCATGTGCGAGGCCATCTCCCACGATCACTTGTCAATATGTAGTAGTGCCACTGTTTGTTTGTTTGTTTGATTGCTTGATTTCTGTTTCGTTGTTGTAGTCATTGCTGTTGTTGTGATGTGTTGTAAATATCTCGAACTCGTTGTTGTGTGTTCGCCACTTACTCAGGATATCTAACGTGCACGTATCTATCGTTCTATTTAACATACAAACCAATACAAATCGAGTACCAACAAAATATCTAGATATTATCCACGTATCAACCATGAGAATCCCAATCTCTCTCTTACGTGTCTCATTCTCCTCGCTGCCCCATCACACCACGCACCTTACGTTACACCTCGCTGAGTGGAAGAGGTCCTGATGGAGTCTGAGAAGAAGCAGAGTCTCCTGGCGCTCTCGCGTACGATCCAAGACCAAGCAGCCGTGCAATGGCCGCCTGATGCGATTGCGCCATTGTTCCTCGAGTGGCAGCGTAATCTTCTTGATGTACTTGAGGCCCATGCGCGTCTCATAGCCAGGTACGCTCTCTCTCTCTCTCTCTCAGCCTTGTGGTCGAGTGTCGATTGAGTTCGAATGGATCCGATAGGATGATGCACGAGCCACATCTGCAACTCGAGAGCGTCGCCGAGTTCATCCAACCGATCGAGAGCAATCAATTGGTGGCAGTGTTGGAGCTCACGCAACTCAGCGGCCTGGGAGAGCGTCATCTACTCGAGTCGATACTCGAGCGAGTGTTCCACTTTGTGCATGCC
>Ga0209935_1003188_pt1 | contig 17551 bp, 5 predicted proteins | sample ThiBio_1000_plan_2_FD_183958 | JGI IMG/M metagenome (GOLD analysis project Ga0209935, IMG submission 183958) | Wastewater bioreactor microbial communities from Cape Town, South Africa - Thiocy_cont_1000_plan (SPAdes) | ecosystem: Engineered > Bioreactor > Thiocyanate-remediating >... | reverse complement strand
GCTCGTCGGTGTACGTGTCGCCGCTCGGCGGCACGTCGTCGCTCGCGTTCTCGAGCTCGTCGTCATTGTTGGTCGATTCGTACTCGAACCTCACGCTCGCATCGGGAGGCGGAGTGACGTCGCTCGGTCTCGCGAACGCCGCCAACAGCACGATCTCCGGCAACTCGTTGCTTCTGACCGGCGTCGGCTCGGTGGTGACGCTCACCGACATGGCCGCCCTCACGCTCACCGGCACCAGTACGTGGAACTCGCTCGGTAGCTCGACGCTCTCGGTGTCGGCCGGTCTGTCGGTGCTCGCGGGCTCGACGGTCAACGTGCAAGCGGGCTCGACGCAGTTGCAGAACGCGGCACACCTCACGGTCGACTCGTCGATCGTCTCGGTCACGGGCTCGGGAGCGAGCTTGAGCATCAGCAGCACGGGCGCCATCACGCTCTCGAACTCGGCCACCATGCAGGCGCTCGGTAGCAGCACCTCGATCGTCATCAACGGCTCGCCGTCGCCGGTCTCGCTCACCGGCGGCTCGACCTTGAGTGCCAGCGGTGCCTCGTCGTCGTTCACGCTCTCGGGCTCGTCGACGCTCGGCGTCTCGTCGTCGTCGGGCCTCGTGGCCTCGTCGGGCGGTGCGTTGGTGTTTGGTGGCTCGTCGATGACGACGGTCGACACGCAGTCGAGCGTCATGCTCTCGAGCGGTGCCAGCATGCAGGTCGGCGGTTCGGCGAGCATCACGCTCTCGGGCGCCGCGTGGAGTTCGTCGGCGTCATCGATCACGACCTCGGGCTCGGCGCACGTGACCTTCACGTCGAGTTCGTTGCTCGATCAAAGCGGCTCGTCGTTCCTCTTCTCGGGCGGTTCGGTGGTGTCGATCTCGGGCGCCAACTCGACCGTCTCGCTGCAGAGCTCGACGATCGCGCTCGACACGACGGCGCATCTGACGGTGCTCGGCGTCGCGATCGCCGGTAACTCGACCACCATCTCGCTCGCCAACTCGGCCGTCGCCACGCTCACGTCGGTCAACGCCTTGTCGCTCACCGGCACCGGTAGCGCCATCACGCTGCACGATACGGCTCATCTGCAAGCGAGCGCGAGCTCGATCTCGATTCCGCAGGGCGACTTTACGCTCGCCGACTCGTCGAACGCCACCATGAGCGACTCGACGCTCTCGATCTCGGGCACGCTCGCCGTCTACACCTCGAGCTCGCTCTCGGCCACCAACACCTCGATCTCGGTCACGGGTCTGGCGGCGTTCGCCAACTCGTCGACCGTCACGCTCACGACCGGCTCGCTCACGCTCGACGGCTCGCTGGTCATCAGCGGCACGACGCACGCGAGCCTCTCCAACCTCTCGTCGGTGTTGCTCGTCACCGGTGCCTCGTTGACGGCCACCGACAACTCGGTGACCGTGCTCTCGTCGACGCCAATCTCGACGCTGCCCGGAGCGTCGTTGTTCGTGTCGTCGGCGGCGCAGTGGAGCTACACCGCTGGCACGGCGCAAATCTTCGGAACGGCGACCTTCTCGGGCTCGTCGTCGTCGTCGTGGAACTCGGCCTCGTTGCAGCTCGGTACGGTCGGCAACTCGAGCTCGACCATCTTGTTCACCGGCTCGTCCAACAACACCTTCACGGCCTCGAGCGTACAGCTGCTCGCCGGTGGCGCACAACTGCTCGCCGACCAGAACACGATGCTCACGCTCGTGAGCGGCTCGAGTCTCGCAATCACCAACGGCCAGATGCTGACACAGGGCTCGACGCGCGTGACGGCCAGCAACTCGGCGCTCTCGGTCAGCGCCGGCTCGATGCTCTTCTCGGGTGCGACGCACCTCTCGGCCACGAGCTGCGCGCTCACGGTCAGCGGTGGCTCGATGGGCTTCTCGAACACGACGGCGGCGACGCTCAACGGCGGCTCGCTCGCCGTCAAGAGCACGGGCAACGCCGAGCTCTCGGTCTCGAACTCGGCCTCGCTGCTCGCCAGCGCGGTCACCATCAGTGTCGGCGGTAATGTGCTGTTGTACGACATGGCCAACGTGACGTTCAACGGCGGCACGACGCTCAACGTCACCAACGGTGGCGTGAGTCTCTTGGGTGCCTCGAGCCTCAGCCTCACGAGCGGCAGTGCCACGATCCTCGGCGGTGCCGTGTCGGCCTCCAACGGCTCGCTCGTCAGCTTCTCGAGCACCAGCGTCACGATCGACGGCGGCAACCTCGTTCTCGACAACACGGCGCACGTGCTGGTCGACTCGATGACGACCGTGGCGCTCGTGTCGGGCTCGGTCGTCGGCCACGGCCACTCGGTCATGGTGGTGTCGGGCTCGTCGACCATGAGCATCAGCGGCAGCGTCATGTTCGATACATCGGCCTCGCTGTCGCTCACCGGCTCCTCGAGCGCCACCGTCTCGGGTTCGATGGTCTTTGGCGGTGCGGCGCTCTTTAACGTCTCGAGCACCTCGCACGTCAGCGTCTCGGGCGGCTCGGTCACGACCTCCGGCACCGTGATGGCGAAGCTCATCGGCGGTTCGACGCTCACGGTCACGATGGGCAACGTCGGCTTCTCGGGCTCGTCGTCGTTCGCCGTCTCGAGCGCCTCGCACATCACGGTCTCGGGCGGCTCGGTGACGGCCGACACGATGGCCGCCGTCTCGCTCTCGGGCTCGTCGACCATCACGGTCACGACCGGTAACGTCGGTTTCTCGGGCGCCGCAACGTTGGATCTCACGAGCGCCTCGTCGATCACGGTCTCGGGCGGCTCGGTCACGACCTCGGGCACCGTCAACGCGACGCTCGCCGGCTCGTCGATTCTCGACGTCACGATGGGCAACGTCGGCTTCTCGGGCTTGTCGACGCTCGGCGTCTCGGGCTCGTCGTCGATCACGGTCTCGGGCGGCTCGGTGACGGCCGACACGATGGCCGCCGTCTCGCTCTCGGGCTCGTCGAATCTCGCCATCTCGAACGGCAACGTCGGTTTCTCGGGCTCGTCGACGCTCGGCGTCTCGGGCTCATCGAACGTCACGGTCTCGGGCGGTTCGGTGACGGCCGACACGATGGCCGGCGTCTCGCTCTCGGGCTCGTCGAATCTCGCCATCTCGAACGGCAACGTGGCGTTCTCGAACTCGGCATCACTCACGTCCGACATGTCGCACACGCACGTCTCGGGCGGTACGGTGTCGGCCGCCGACTTGGCGCCGCTGCAGTTCCTGGCGAGCTCGAGCCTGCTGATCTCGAACGGCTCGTTGACGCTCGACAACCACGCGTCACTCACGGTCTCGGGCTCGTCGTCGGCCTCGGTGACCGGCGGCTCGGTGGCGGCACACACCTCGAGCTCGATCGTCATCTCGGTCGCGTCGACGCTCTCGGTCTCGAACGGCAACGTGGCGCTCGACGGCTCGGCGTCGCTGTCGTCCACCGTCGGCTCGAGCGTACTCGTGTCGGGAGGCTCGATCGTCGCCTCGGCCACGAGCTCGATCTCGAGCACGAGCGGCGTGCTGTCGGTCACGACCGGCACGTTGCAGGTGCTCGGTGGCGCGAGCTTCACGGCATCCGCGAGCGCGTCGTCGGTCTCGGGCGGCTCGGTGACCTTTGGCGGCACGGGTGCCTCGTCGGTCTCGGGCGGCTCGTTCTCGGTCTCGGGCGGCTCGGTGCTGCTCACCGACTCGCGCACCACGACGCTCACGAGCACGACGCTCTCGGTCTCGGGCGGCGCGCTGACGGCCGACACGTCGGCCTCGCTCACGGCCACGCTCACGGCCGTCAAGGTCTCGGGCGGTACGGCGACCTTCACCGACTCGAGCAGCGAGAGCTTCACCGGCGGCTCGCTGTCGGTCAACGGCGGAGCGCTCGTGATCTCGGGCTTCTCGACGCTCACGGGCCAGATGCTCATGATGCTCGCGGTCTCGAGCGGCTCGTTGACGGTCGAGAACAACGCCACCATGGCACTGACCTCGTGCTCGGCCACCGTCTCGGGCGGTGCGGTGTTGTTCTCGGACTCGGCGTTCGTGCGCCTGCAGGGCACGCCGTTGACGGTGACCGGCGGATCGCTCACGGTGCAGCGCCTCGCGAAGCTCACGGTAACGAGTGCGGCGGTCGACGTGCAGCAGGGCAACGTGTATCTGTACGATGCCGCGAGTGTCACGGCCACCTCGAGCTCGTTCTCGGTCTCGGGCGGTTCGATGTATGCCGCCAACACGAGTTCGCTCGTCGGCACGCAGTTGAGTGTCAGCGTCAGCTCGGGCTCGGTCTACTTCTCCAACACGGCGCAGCTGTCGTTCCTCGACGCGAGCGGCTCGCTCACGGTCACGGGCGGCAACGTCGAGTTCCACAACGCGGCGCACCTCGCCACCGTGGCACAGAACACGATCTCGGTCTCGACCGGAAGCCTGTTGCTCACCGACATGGTGAACGAGGTCTTTGCCGCTCTCACGATCTCGATCGCGTCGGGCAACGTGCTCGTCAACCGACACGCGTCGATGGTCGCGTCGCAGAGCACGCGAATCACCGTCTCGGGCGGCACGTTCGCGGTCGCCAACGCCGCGGCCTTCGGCATGCAGGGCGCGGCGATTCTCTCGATCACCGGCGGTCTGGTGCAATTCGAGGACCAGAGTCAGGTGTCGATCTCGGCCTCGAGCGTGTCGGTCTCGAGCGGTTCGCTCGTGGTCGCGGGCTCGGCCGGCCAGTCGCTGCAGGTGAGCTCGTTGTCGAGCATCACCGTGTCGTCGGGCAACGTCGACGTCTCGTGCACCGACAACACGTGCGTCAACAGCTTCACGGCGTCGTCGCTCACGCTCTCGGCCGGTAGCGTGTTGTTCCACGGCACGGCGAATCCGTCCTTCACGTCGCAGAGTTCGATCTCGGTCTCGAACGGCGCGCTGACCTTCGACGACATGAGCGCCCTCACGACCGACCACTCGACGCTCACGGTCTCGGGCGGCACGGTGCGCTTCGAGAACGCCACCTCGTGGAGTGCATGGGCCACGACGGCGTCGGTCAGCGGCGGCGACTTTGTCGTCGATGCGACGGCGTCGGTCTCGCTACACTCGAGCTCGACGCTCACGGTCTCGGGCGGTGCCGTGTCGGCCTCGGGCACGACGCAAATGGTGTTCGACACGCTGTCGAAGCTGCAGATATCGAACGGCTTGCTCGAGATGCGCGACAGCACGATGGTGACGATGGACACGGCCGATCTGACGGTGAACGGCGGCAACCTCGAGTGCCGCAACCACTCGAGTCTCTACAGCTCGAACTCACACGTCACGCTCTCGGCCGGTACGTTCGGCACCTACGACTCGTGCTACGCCTCGTTCACCGACGACACGCTCGTCATCACGCTCGGTGATCTGGCGGTCAACGGCGGCTCGATCGTCGATCTCTTCCGCACGCACCTGACGGTCGGCGGCGGTCTCGTGACGTTCGCCGACCAATCGCGCTTCCAGGTGCACGACGCCTCGAGCCCGGTCGTGGTCTCGGGCGGCAACCTGACGGTCGCCGACACGGCGCAGTTCGTCACGGTGGCCGGGCAGCACATTACGGTCTCGTCGGGCAAGCTCGAGATTCGCGACCAGGTGCACGTGATCTTCACGTCGGCACTCGTGCAGGTGCTCGGTTCGGCCGGCGTCGCCGGCGAGTTCGTCATCAACAGCGACACGGACGTCGAGCTCGTCGACTCGGTGGTGCAGGTGTCGGCCGGTAGCTTCATCGTCACCGACAACGCCGTGACGTCCTTCACGCGCACGTCGCTCTCGATCGACACGGGCGTCGCGCTCTTGGGCGGCTCGTCGCTCGCCAACGCGACCATGCTCAACTCGTCGGTCACCGTGACGCGCGGTTCGGCCGTCTTCTCGGGCGCACTCGTGTCGAGCTTCACCAACACGCCGGTGCTCGTGTCGAGCCTGGCCGGCAGCGCCGGTAACATGACCTTCTCGGACATGACGTCGTCGAGCTTCGTCAACTCGCCGGTGCAGGTCACGGGCGGCAATCTCTTTGTGCAGGACGCCGCCGCCTTCTCGATGAGCGACTCGTCGATCGTCGTGACGACCGGCTCGGCGCTCTTCACCGGCACGTCGCACCTCGTGTTCCGCGACGTGGCGTCGTCCATCTCGGTCACGGGCGGCTCGTTGACCTTTGACCAGTTGGCGGTCTTCTCGTTGACGCCGTTCTCGAGCGTCTCGGTCGCTGGCGGCTCGTTGGTCTTTGCCGGCTTCTCGAACAACTCGGTCACCGACGTGACGTTCACGGTCGATGCGTACGCCGGCGTACTCGGCAACGTGGTCGTCATCGAGCAAGCGAGGCTCTCGGTGACGCGTGGTACGATCGATCTCTCGCAGGGCTCGCTGAAACTCGCACAAAACGGTCTCCTGCACCTCGCCGGCACCAACGTGCACGTCTCGGGCACGATGGCTCTCTCGCAGAGTAGCACCTTGAGCGCCACCGACGGCGTGTCGCTCGCGGTCGACGGCTCGATGACGCTCGACGGCTCGCGCTCGATGACCGTCACCGACTCGAGCATCTCGATCAACTCGGGCTCGTTCGCCGTGCGCGGTGACCAGAGCAGTGTCACGTCGCTCGCGCGCTCGTCGCTCGCTGTCACCGGCGGCAACATGGCATTCTCCGAGCAGACGGCGAGCTCGTTCTCGATGGTGACCGTCGTACTGCAGTCGGGCGGCAGCTCGATGACCGGCGGCATCATGTCGTTCACCGACCAAACCAACGCCACGTTCGCGTCGTCGTCGCTCACCATCATCGACGGCAGCTTCGTGGCCTCGAGCTCGGCGATCGTCACGCTCGCCAGCACGCCGGTCTCGATCTCGGGCGGTGGCGTCACGTTCTCGGGCTCGTCGTCGCTCGCCTTCACGACCGCCGGCTCGTCGATCGCCATCACGACCGGCTCGATGATCATCACCGATCAGGCGACGATCTCGACCGCTCCCGGTGCCTCGATCTCGATCACCGGCGGCGAGTTCTCGATCCAGGGCCCGACGACCTTCGCCATGGTGTCGGCCAACATCACGCTGAGCGCGAGTGCCATGGCCGCGACACGCTTCGCCATCTCGAGCTCGGCGCACCTGACGCTCTCGGGTGCGTCGCAACTGCAGGTGCTGAGCGGCTCGTTCTACGCCACGCAATCGGCGTCCACGAGCTTCACGCAACTCTCGCACCTCACGATCTCGGGCGGCTCGTTGTACTCGCTCGACTCGACGCACCTCTCGTTCACCGACTCGTTCGTCTCGCTCTCGAGCGGCTCGCTCGTGACCGCCAACTCGACCGTCGTCTCGTTCGCCAACACGCCGCTGACGATCGGCGGCGGCGGCTCGGCGCTGCTCGGTGCCTCGGACGCCGCCGCCTCGGTGTCGTTCACGGCCGGCTCGTCGCTCGCACTCTCAGGCGTCGGCTCGTCGCTCGCGTTCTCGGGCGTGCTGGCGGCCTCGTTCGCCGACAGCACGCTCACGGTGCAGGACGGCACGATGAGCGTGTCGAACTCGGCGTCGGCCACGTTCACCAACACGTACGCGCACATCTTTGGCGCCGGCAGCGTCGTGCTCTCGAACACTGCGCACCTGGCGCTCGAGAACGGCACGCACGTCGACATTGACACGCCGCTCGCATCGGTGAGCTTCAGCGACGCGAGCTCGATGGTGGTCGACACGGGCGCCACGTTCAACGTCACCGACGGCAGCGTGACCTTCACCGACCAATCGACCTTGCAGCTCTCGACGCTCTCGAACTTTTACGTGCTCGGTGGCAGCTTCGTCATGCGCGGCACCTCGAGCATGCTGGCGCTGCCGCACTCGAAGGGTCGCATCTCGGGCGGTGCGCTGGTCGTCATGGAGCAGGCGTCGTTGACGTTCGTGTCGTCGGACATTGTGATCGACGGCGCCATTCAGTACACGTCCTCGGTGCCGATTCGACTCTTGAACGGCACGGCGCTCGTCGTCAACATGGCACCGATCACGGTCGGCGGCGGAACGCTCAACATCAACCAATACTCGTCGCTCGAGATCAACGGCGGCTCGTTGAACTTTATCAACTCGGCACAACTCGCCGCCGACTCGGGCTTGATCACGGTCTCGAGCGGCTCGATCACCGTCTCCGACATGTCGGCCTTCACGGCCACCGACAACTCGACCGTCATCGTCTCGGGCGGCAACCTCGACGCCTCGGGCCAGGCGCAAGTGGCGCTCACCGGCGCGAGTCAACTCACTCTCTCGGCCGGTAGCGTCTCGCTCTCGGGCTCGTCGTCGCTCTCGGCCTCGAGCTCGTCGTCGATCTCGGTCTCGGGCGGACAGCTGCAACTCTCGGACTCGAGCTCGGCCTCGCTCTCGACCGACGCCACGCTCTCGATCGATAGCAACGTCTCGCTCTCGGGCTCGTCGACGCTGTCGCTCTCGAGCGGCGCCGCACTCGCCATCTCGCACGCCGGTTCGCTCTCGCTCACCGGCACGTCGTCCATCTCGTCGACCGACGCGGCGCAGATCTCACTCACCGGCGGCAACATTGCGCTCTCGAACTCGGCCACCGGCTCGTTCGCCGGCGGCTCGCAGGTGTCGATCTCGCAGGGCGGCTCGCTCTCGATCGACTCGGGCTCGAGCACGGCGCCGGCCGGCGTCGTCTTCACCGGCGCCTCGCAGGTGTCGATCTCGGGCGGCGGTGGCGTCTCGCTCTCGGGCACCTCGTCGTCGTTGCAGTTCCAGCTCGCGACCTCGCTCTCGCTCTCGAACGGCAGTGCCATCAACCTCTCGGGCTCGTCGTCGCTCGGCTTCTCGGGTGCCTCGACCGCCAACGTCACGGCAGGCTCGTTCACGGTCGGCGGCACGTCGACGCTCACGATCGCGAGCGATTCGACCGTGTCACTCGCGGGCGGCTCGTCGATCACGGTCTCGAACGCGTCGGCGCTCGCGCTCTCGGGCAACTCGGAGCTCATCGTCACCGACGGCGGCAACGTCGCCATCGCCGGCACGTCGCAGGTGTCACTCGCCGACTCGTCGCAGATCTCGGTCGCCGGCGGTCAGTTCACGACCGCCGACACGGCCGTCACGACACTCACGAGCGCGCAACTCACCGTCTACTCGGGCACCGCGAGCTTTGGCGGTCAATCGAGTACGAGCCTCATCGACTCGACCGTCACGCTCTCGGGCGGCGAGTTGCAGACCACCGGCTCCTCGAGCGTCACGGCCACGATCGGAACCTTGATCTCGATCTCGGGCGGCTCGAGTGCCTTCAGTGGCTCGTCGGTCTTTGTGTTGTTCGAGTCGCGCTTCGTACTCACGAGCGGTGTGATGAGCTTCTCGAACACGGCCATCTTTACGACCACGAAATCCGAGATTGACATTTACGGCGGCCAGATGTTGTTCAACGACGCGTCGATCTTTGAGTCGATCACGACCATCATCAACGTCAACGCGAACGCCAACCACGGCGCCCGCCGCCGCCGCGATACCGACGCCAGTAGCGGCGAGTTGGTCATCACGTCCGGCACGTCGAACTTTACGCTGTCGGCCAACAGCATCATGACCGTGCAGGAGGGAGGCGTCGGCTTCACGCAGCAGAGCACCGTGACGATCGATCACTCGCAATTGCTCGTGGTTGGCGGCTTCGTCGATGTCGAGGACGGCGCTCGGGTGTTCGTCGCCGGCCAATCGACGGTCGGCGTGTCGGGCGGCTCGCTCACGACCGGCGGCTCGTCGGTGTGGAGCATCAGCAACTCGGCCGTGACGGTGAACTCGGGCAACCTGGCGATCGGCGGCGCGGCGTCGTTCTCGGTCGGCCAGCAGTCGGTCGTCACCGTGAATTCCGGCGTCTTGTCGGCGAACGGCGCGTCGTTCTCGGTGTCGAACTCGGCCATCAGCGTGTCGGGCGCGTCGGGCGGCATTGCTCTCGGCGGCTCGGTGGCGGCCTCGCTCTCGAACGCCAACATTACGCTCAGCGGCGGCGGCACGTTGGCGTCGAGTGGTAGCGCGAGTCTCTCGGTGTCGTCGTCGAACATTGCGATCGGCGGCGGCAACCTCGACATCAACGGCGGCACGGCGAGCTTCTCGGCGACGCAGATTGTGCTCAACGCGGGACAGGTGTACTTTTCGGCGTCGGCCACCGTGTACCTGCTGGATCACTCGCAGCTGACGGTGAACGGCGGCTCGCTCTCGATCCTCGGCAGCAACAACGTGGTGCTCGACGGCTCGTCGCACATTGCGATCTCGGGCGGCAATCTCGTCATTCAGGACAAGAGCCTGCAGCTCGGCGGCTCGTCGTGCATCGACGTCTCGCAGGGCAACCTCGTGTACTCGGGCTCGTCGGTGATCGCCGTCGGCTCGGGCTGCTTCCGCGTCTCGGGCGGCTCGGCGCTCTTCAACGACCACACGTCGGTGACGTTCACGTCCGGCGGCCTGCTGCAGATTACGAGCGGCAGCTTCGTGGCGCACCAGTCGGCGAGCGTGCTGCTCGACTCGAACTCGCACGTCGACATTACGGGCGGCAACTTTGCCTTGTACGACTCGGCGCACGTGGCACTCACGCGCTCGTCGAGCGTCTCGATCTCGGGCGGCAACGCGCTGTGGTTCGGCAACTCGACGACGCTCATCGACACGGGCTCGTCGTTCACGGTCGCCGGCGGCGACGTCGAGTTCCAGGACGCGTCGCTCGTGACGCTGCGACCGGGCACGTCGCTCGCCGTGCTGCTCGGCAGCCTCGAGTCGCGCGGCACCTCGCACTTTGACGTGCAGTCGGCGGCGCGCGTGCTCGTCACCGGCGGCCTCTTTGCGCTGTACGACGCGTCGTCGATCACGATCGAGCCGGCAGCCACGGTCGAGATCGGCGTCGGCAACCTGCACGTACGCAACCAGGCGAGGCTCACGGTCACGGCGGCAGCCTTGGTCGAGATCGCCGGCGGCAACCTGCTGCTGGCCGAGAACGCGACCGCGAGCTTCACCGACACGACCGTGCTGCTGAACGACGGCGAGATCGGCCTGCTCGAGGCCTCGTCGGCGAGCTTCATGCGCTCGGTCGTCACGATCGACACGGGCTCGGTCTACGTGCTGCAACAATCGACGCTCACGGTCTCGCAGTCGACGCTCGCCATCGGCGGTGCGCTCTCGACCAACGGCGACTCGAACACCGTCATCACCTTCTCGGACCTCACGCTCACGGGCGACTTTGAGACGCAGGACGCCGCGGCCTTCTCGATCTCCGACAGCACGTGGCGCATCGTCGACGGCAACTTTGTGGCGCGCAACGACTTTGACGCGCAGCAGCGCAAGGAGCTCGCGGTCTCGCGCACGACGCTCACCGTCTCGTCGGCGACCGCCACCTCCGAGTCGCAGGGCCAGATGCAGATCGTCGGCTACGTCGACCTCAATCTCGTCGACTCGTCGGTCGAGATCGCCGGCAGCCTCACGGTCTTTGGCGAGTCGGTCGTGTCGCTCACGCGCTCGCGCTTCCTGATTCCGAACGGCAACGTGGTGCTCGATGCGCACGGTCGCATCACGCTCGATGCCGCGTCGCACTTTGAGAACCAGGGCTACCTCGAGCCACCGGGCGTCATCGAATGGGGCGTCGGAACGGCGGCGCTCAACGGTGGCACCGTGGCACCGCAAGGTTCGCTGCAGCTCAACTGCCAGAACACCGATCCCAACGGCGCGCTCATGAACCTGCCGTCGGGCATCATCGACCTCACGAACTCGCCGGCCGACGCCGCCATCTGCATCGGAGCGCTGCTCAACAATGGCGTCGTGCAACTCGCCGGCGCCTCGGTCACGTACCGGCAGATGACGCAGCAGGAGAGCGGCATCATGCACTTTGACGGCTCGAACGTCACCATGACCGACAACCAGCCGCTCAACAACAATGGCGGAACGCTCGCCGGCTCGCTCACGCTCAACGGCCACATGATCAACAACGGCGTCGTGTCGGCCGTCGGCAACAACGGCATGCCGACGCAGTTCGTCATCTCGGGCGACTTTATCTCGACGCCCGCGTCCACCATCTACTTTGTCATCAACAACCTCGATCTCTCGAGCGCCGGCGCCATCACCACCGTCAACGCCGACCACATTGGAGTCACGAACGCCACCGCGTGCGTGTGCATCAACCCGCTGCTGCCACCGCCACCGCCCGGCACCTCGGTCACGCTCATGAACGCCGTCTCGGCGCTCGAGGGCGAGTTCAGCTCCGTGTCGTTCGAGTGCGCCCTCTGCGCCGACCTCTTCCCGACGCCCAACATTGGCGGTGGAGGTCAACTGGCGGCAGCACGCCGTCGCTCGCTCACCTCCGTACACTCGGGCGGTTGCGTACACTCGAGCTACGGCGCGCGATCGTTCGCCATTCTCTTTGCGGGTTGCGACGGCTCGGCCGGAGGAGGAGGACTGAGCTCCATCTCGCCATCGTGGTACATTATCCTACCGATCGCCGTCGGTCTCATCATCGCCGTCATCGTACTACTCGGTGGTGCGTTGTTCATCGATGCACGAATGCGAGCCAAGCAGATGAAGAAGCGAACGGCGCGAAAGCGAATGAATGCCTTGGCCGAGTACACCACCGAATCCGCCATGAACTCGGGTGCCTCGTCGACGGTCTAAGTCGTTCTCTCGTTCTCTCGTTCTCTCCCTCTCGATATGTATCGTCAGTCATTCAGTCATTCATTCATATGCCAGTAGCGATGGTGGTCGTTTATTGTTCTTGTTCTATGTATTGTATCTTCTGCTCATCTCTCTCTCTATCTCTCTCTCTCGCGGTTGCAACTCGTTTGGTTCAACCCAATGCCAATAAATATATCCTACCTACACCATCGAAATACACAAAGTACCAACTTGCTACTAGTCCTCCAAGTGACTCATGGCTTGTTGGAATTGCGAAACAGCCGCTTCGTCTGAAGCTAGACTCGCCACGATAGCATCTCGTCGTAACAGAAAGTGTTGTCGAATCACGTCATGAAAGACACTCGATTGGTAGTTGGTGATTTGGTCGAGAATCGCATACTGGAAGGTACGACCACGAATCTTGACATTGTATCGTTGCGGCGCCTCCAAATCGTTGTCTGTCTTGCAGAGAAAGAGAACGAGAGTGAGTGAGTGAGTGAGATATCGTGAGTGAGATATCGTGAGTGAGATATCGTGAGTGAGTGAGTGAGTGAGTGAGTGAGTGTCAGCTGGTAAACTGGTACGTACGCGTGAACCTCGCTGGTTCGTTGTAATACGGCTCCTTGCAGAGGATCAAACTCTGCACCGATACCAAGATCTGTAACAGCGTCGAGTTCACGGTCCATGGCTCGCCGCTCCACGTGCCCAGCAGGCTCAGGCACACCTTGCCCGAGCTGTAGAGGTTTGGGTTGAACGACACTCGCCCGTTGCCCGTCGTGAGGAACACCATCTTGGGCGGTAGCAGCGGATACTGTTGCGTGACCTCGATCTCGAACTCGAAGCAGCCGAACGCGTACGGCGTGTCGTCGGGCCCGATGATGAGCACACGAAGCAGACATGAGTTGTGCTCGTGTACACGCACAAAGATCGACGATGCCTCGGAGCATGGAAGCGACGTGGCGAGCGAACCGAACTCGAGTGCCAAGCGCCGCATGACCGGAATCGATGGCGGTGCCGGCATCTTGGAGCGAGGCCATGTGCAAGTACTAAATTGATAGTCTTTCATGGTGCTAACATAGCTGCCACTGCCACTGATGGTACTGCTGGTGGCGGCGGTAGTGGCGGTAGTGGCGGTAGATCCGGCGGTATGCTGGTGTTCTGAGGGTGTTGAACTTGTTGTCGTTGTCGTCGTTGTGGTGGTGGTGGTCTGGGTGTGATTGTTATCACTCGAGTGGTGGTGGTGGCCGGCCATCTCCTGTGTGCTCGATGTCGCTGTTGCTGTTGGCTGAGGCTTGCTTGGATTTGGAGGCATATCTTGTGTCACAGTGGTGGTGGTAGAAGCAGACGCATCGGCATCAGTCGTTGCCGTGGTTGTGGCGGTGGCTGGCGGTGGAGGTGGCGCTCGTTGCGACAGCAATCGCTCGATGGCGCGCTTGTGCGACGCGATCGACTTGAGAATGCGACATTGCTGCAAGGATGCAGCGTCCTGCAACTGCTCAATGGCCTTAAGCTGTGTGACACACGCGTCGGCAGTGCGCTTCATGTTGGGCAGCAGCTGTGGCTCGGCATCGAAGATGGCATGCAGCTCGGTGTGCGTGATGGTGAGATGCAGCAGACCCCATAGCTTGACGAACATGTGCTCGTGCTGGCCGATGACGAGGATCGAGTCAGCCGCGCACGACTCGCTCATCTCGTTGAGTAACGACGATTGCTGCAGCGCTCGCACGAATGCTGCACACAAGGGAGCGCGGAGCTCGACCGGTGTGGCCCGCAGTGGTATGGCTATGGCCGTCACGGTCGATGCTGCCGCTGCAGGCGGGAGCCGCGAACCAGCGGTCGGTACTGGCGGCGGGTCGGTATCGAGGAAGATGGCGGCCACGTACGCGTGCAGCGCATCGAGTACCTCGACCAGGCATTGCAGCCGTGTCTCGGTGAGTGCCGCGACCTTGTTCGTGAGGTCTGCCTCGCCACCAACGCTGTACCCTACACCTCGTGCATTGCTGCAGCAGCCCCAAGTGAGTGAACGAACCGAACCGAACGAGCGAAGCAGCGTACGTACGTTGAGCCACGCGCAAGCTGCGCCGTTCGTGCCTTGTTGTCGGCCAGGAAGGCGTCGAGCTCGGCCAGCAAGATGGTCAGCTTGCCGCTGCCATCGCTCGCCGTGTCATCGAGTGACGGTTGCAGAACGCGCACGAACGAACGCAATGCTGCTCGCACTCCAGCGAGATCATGTTGCGAACGCGATTGGGAGCTGCCCATCGAACGATCGACGACGCAGCGTCACGCTCGAGAGATTGCTGGATGCGCGAGCGACAGCGAGCGAGAGCGAGGAGGACAACAAGCAATAAATCGAAAGCCACAATCGCGTGTGCTGAGACTTTCACCCTCTCGGTGCGCATTCCCTCTTTCATTATTCTCCCATCCTCCTCCTCGCCTTCACTCGCTGTCGCTGTCGCTCTCGCTCTCCAACATGAGCTGTGTCTCGTCGTACCATCGTCGACTCGCTTGTATCTCTAGCCTCGTGCTAGTGGCGCTCTCACTCTCGGTCATGGCCCAGAGTGGCTACAACGAGACCGAGGCGAAGCGCTACGCCGATTACACCGGTGCCGCGTACTGCACTGGCGGCCTCACGAACCGTCCGTCGTCGAGCGTCATCGACTGGACCTGCAACGCTTGCAAGAAGCAACCGGGCATGACCAACGTCACGGTCGTGTGGAACAGCTCGACCAACGCCAACGGCTTCGTGGGCTACAATGCTGCAGGCAACTTTATCATGATCAGCTTCTCGGGCACTGGTGCGAATGCGAGTGTGAGTGTGCTCGCTCAATAGTGTCGCGGAGGCTCGCTCACATGGAGGCTCGCTCGTGCACAGACCCGCTCTCGATCAAGAACTGGATCGATGACATTAACACCTTCAAGCAGTCGTACAAGTGGTGCTCGGGCTGCGAAGTCCACAAGGGCTTCTACAACACCTATCTCTCGGTACCAACGAGCACTGCCACCAGCATCGTCTTCTTGTTCGTCAGCCACGCGGTCTGATTCTCTCGTGCCACCTCGTGCCACGTCTCCAGATCCAAGGCCAAGTGCAAGACGCCTTCGGTAAGCTCCGCAGGGAGCGCCCGTCGGCCAAGCTGCAGATCACGGGCCACAGCCTCGGTGCGGCGTTGGCCGTGCATTGCGCGCTCGACCTGATTCAGACGTTCGGCGCCTTCCCGCAGCCGGTGTACACGTTCGGCCAGCCGCGCGTCGGCAACGACGCCTTCCAGCAGTACTTCTACAGCTCGGTGCGCACGGCGTGGAGGTTGACGCACCACAAGGACCCGGTGCCGCATCTGCCGTTCGAGAACTGGGGCTTCCACCACAACCCGATCGAGGTCTTCTACAATCAGAAGCAGAACAGCTACCAGCTGTGCAACCTCTCGGGCGAGGACCCCAGCTGCTCCGACAAGTACTTGCTCGACGCCAACGTCTTTGATCGTACGTGAAGCCAAGATGCTTCTCGATTCGCAAACGCAAACGCAAACTCATCATGAATGCGCATTGATTGTTGTTGTTGCTGCTGCTTGTCCTTGGCTCGATGCCTTGGCAGACTTGAACTACGTCGGGTACGCTCGCGGCATGCTAGATTGAGACACGACATTGATCATACGTTGACTCTGACCGCGTGCCTTCTTGCATTGTGTTGATCGTCCTGCAGCTTCGACTACACCACCAACTACCTCTCGTGCAAGGTCTAAGCCAGCCAGAGCCGATCGGTGCCCTCGTTCCTTGCGCTACTGCAGCAGCTGCAGCATCGCCTTGATAAAACCACCACGCACCTCCTTTCGTTTCGTAATCGAGTCGCAGTGTCATGGGCAGCATCGAGACGGACCAGGCAGGCGAGAGAGAGCGATAGAGAGCGCCGTCGCGGCGTCGAGCAGCGCCATCGGTGATGAAGCCTCCTCCCCTCCGCACCTCGCGCGCAGCTCGACGACCTACCGCGGCACCGAGCGTGCTCGCTCGCATTGGGTCCGGCGCGCTATCTATCTCTCTATCTCTCTCAGTCTTGCTTCTGCTGTCTCTTCGCTCTGCGTGCGCACGTAGATATGCATGCGATCGTAGTCGCGCGGTCGTGGTGGTCGTGTCGTGTGGGCTTCGCTGGGATACGCCGCGTCTCGTCCGCTGCTCGCAGTGTTCGTGCGCGCGTAGGCATGCGTGTATGTCGTGTATGCGGTGCTGTCGGCGGCTGTGTGCTGTTGTCGATGGTTGCTGCTGCCGCTGCTGCTGCTGCTGCTGCTGCTTCGATGTCGTCGCCTGGTTTGTGCGCAGTGGCGCCGTCTGTCGATCGTAGCGCTGCGGTGCTCTCGCGTGAGCTGCCGCGTGCACACGAGCTCGCGTCACGAGCGCCGCGCGGCGTGCGTGGGCGTCTCGTCCTACCTAACGCATCTGTCTCGTTCGTGCAAGCGAGCGAGATCGATGCGTTACTAACCCTAACCAGAGTCTTATTCGTGTGGCGCGCGTCGATATGTCTCTCGCGCGCTCGCGCTCGCTCACACATACGCACACGGTACATTGTTGTCTTTTATCGGCCTCGTTCCAACAATCGAATCGCAAAGAAAGAGACCAGCGGACGCTCGTGTGCGTCCATGCGGTCGATCGGCCTCGCGACGTGCGTGTTGCGCGTGGTGGCGATGCGTGTGCGACGACGCACTCACTCTCTCGCGTGCCGTGTGGCGCGGCGTCTGTGGGCACCGAGGGCGTCGAGGAGCTCCTCGCGAGCGCCTCACGCTAGGGGCTCGCCTCGTCTCGTGTGCTTGGACGGCTCGGTTCGAGCCGTCTACGCGGTCGCGCCCTCCGTGAGGTGTGCTGAGCACACGCGCCAGCGCGAGAGCCGTGCGCGTACGATGGGCGTGGCGGTGGCTATCGTGGCGAGCAAGCTGGCATGCGTTGTCGTGGTGGCTGTGGTAATGGTAGCGGTGGTGGTAGTAGTGGCGCCATCAATGGCGGGCAGCAGTGGGCAT
>Ga0209935_1003180_pt1 | contig 17579 bp, 5 predicted proteins | sample ThiBio_1000_plan_2_FD_183958 | JGI IMG/M metagenome (GOLD analysis project Ga0209935, IMG submission 183958) | Wastewater bioreactor microbial communities from Cape Town, South Africa - Thiocy_cont_1000_plan (SPAdes) | ecosystem: Engineered > Bioreactor > Thiocyanate-remediating >... | reverse complement strand
CTATGAGCTAAATATATAGTTATTTATGAACACATTCAGATCGAAACCTCTATAAAATGAACACCTCCCATAGTGAACATTTTTTTGTCGGTCCCGTTAGTGTTCACTATAGGGAGGTTTTACTGTATATATATAATACCCACGTGTCTAGTGCAACAGAACAGAAACAAATTATATGTTTTGAATTCTAACGATATACGTATATAATGTTATTAAAATAACATGTTTTAATAAGAAACAAAGTCAAAAAGTATCTAAATGGGTGATTTTAAGAATATTTCTATCGACTATTTCAATTTCTCATTGCACCTTTTTTCTTAGCTATTTCAACTTTACTGCTTTTGATTATCTCGTTTGTTAGTGGTTTTTGTATGAGATCAGCACGTCAACCTTGATTGTATCTTTTTTGGTTATTTCGCTTCATCTATTCCTTTAATGTTAACCTTTAGTGTTTTTATTTTACCATCAAAAAATATAAAACAGAATTCAATACAGCTCTTCAACAAATAATCAGACAACTTCATCCACGAACAAAGTGTATGATATTCGTTGAAAATCATATAAATTTATTCGGAAGCATGTCAATAACTCAACATGATGTAGAAAAAAAATCTTTCATATGAATTTTTTTAATTTTTTTTCGTATTCTTTTGAAAAATAAATACGATAGTAGTATTTTAATGAGCACTTCGATAAGTATCATGTAGATTTATATTTTCAAAAAACAGCTAAATGATTTTTTTTCTTCAGTAAAGAACTAAATAGTATTTATTTATTTATTTATTATTTTTATAATACAAATTCAAAAGAAGAAACAGAAGAAGACAACTTGATTTTACCATCTTCCATAACCATATCCATTTCCATAGCCATATCCACTTCCATAACCATATGAATAAGGATATCCTCCTCCCATTCCTAATCTTTGGCCAAGTGTTGGATTTGGATTTCCACCAAGATAATTATCCAAAGCAATACCTAATGGACCTTTTAACGAAAAAAATTATTTCATTTTGAATAATTATTTTCTTGAAATGAACTTACTATTTAATCCTCCAGGAACATTTCTTTGAATCCAACGATCCGATTGAATTTCTCTTTGCATAGCACGTTGAGCATTGTAATTATTCCACATGTTGTATAGAGAGTCTTTGAATTAGAAGTTAAATGAATAGATGAAAAATATGAATATGAATCGTATATTCAAATGAAAGGATTTATATAGTAGTTGACATTATTATAAACATAATAAATGATGTATGACGTCAATAAGAGCATATTTATATTGAGTCATTTATACGATATTATTATATTCGCCTACATAGATTATTTCTTGATCGTAATTATATAGTCATAATGAATGTATATGATGACGTTAATTTATTTTTATATTTTCTATTATTAAATCGAATATAAAATACATAATAGTCAGATTTGAGATATTTTTCATTTTGAGGACATTTATTTAAAAACCAATAGCTAAATTTGTATGAAATTTATTGAAATACAAATAGGACAATAAAATCGAAAGGAAGCATTGAAGAAATCTTTAGTAATTAATAAGAAAACAATTAAATGAAAAACTTCTAATATTGGTATATTTTGTATGTTTATATAGTCCGATTTCATTACAAAACCCAGGTATATGATACTGAAAATTGATTAAAAAAGACGTCTTTTGATGATATTTTTAGATCAAGAAACAACTTCATTTTCAACGGCACAACCAAGTATGAACTAATTTATTTTTGTTAGTCATATCCATTCATTTAGAAAAAGAATTATCCTATAGCAATCATCAAATTTGTTTTTGTTTTCGATGCTTTATACTTCTCTAATTTTTAGTGTATAAATCATCGTCGCCATTTTTTACAAATATTTTCTAGTTTTTTTTCTATTGTTCATATCTAACTCTTTTGAATTGTATTGTATATGTCATAGTAGAAGAATTAAACTCAATATTCATTTAGAAACAAGTTTCATATAAATTAATTGAAAGTTTTTTATCCTTCTCATAATGATCTACATGAATTTATTTTTGAAACAAAGAACATAGAGCGGTGTCTGTTCTGATATCATCCGATGAAACAAACAACTAATAAAAAGTCTTCTTAGCAAAAGAACAGATATATGTGATTCACAGTTGAAAAAGAAACTGACGTATAAATATCAATGTTTAAATCATTTTTCTTCTTCTATAAAATCTCAATTTACTGTTCAGTATAATAACTAAAATTGTCGTTGAGAAAATAATTATCTGTTGATTTATTAATTTAATTATAAGTGACATGTTTTAATTTATCCTTTTGTGTAGACACTAAATTATATATGTAAGGTTAATATAAAACATTTCACCTCTTGCATCGTTAATATGAGAGTTTCAATATTGTTTCATATTTAACTTTGATTTCAATTTTATCTGATTATATTTAACCCTTCGTGATTGTGCTGATTTTTGTAATTCGTAGTTGTCGGGGGGGGGGGGGCCTGGACCCACAGCTGTATTTTTTTATCTAAAAGGCTTATCCGTGATTTCTAATAAAGATCATATAGATCAACATAGCACTAGAGATTAGATAAAGGTATTGGTCTCAAATAGGAGCCATTGATGTAGTATCGAATAAAAAATTGAAATGAGTCCGCGTGGACCCCACGACAATCACGAAGGGTTAAACAAACAATTGATAGATATATTTCTAGATTTGATCGCATGCATCTAGACATCTCTGCCTCTTATATTTCTTGAATATTAATTTTTTGAGTTGAATCTGACTAAATCAACGATAATCTGTCAATAAATGATAAATTTGCAAAATATTCAAGAACAATATTTTAATTCCGATTACCTTTGTCGACCAAATTTTGGTGAATAATCAAATTCGATTTTCAATAAAATGATCAAATATATCAGTTTGTGAAAATTTAAGCAAAAAAAATAATTTTTTCATCATTTCATAGTTATATGTACAACCATAATGAAAGTCACTATTTTCAGGAGATGAGAATGAGTTTAATCATACTTCGATATTCTTGAAATAGAATAACTTAACGACAAAAGATTAGTTAATACAAATATCTTTTCTTTTGTCGGAATATTTATGTTTATGTTTGTATTGATTCTTTTTTTAACCGATGAGTAAAATTTTTGTAATTTTTTTGCTCTTGTCTTGGATGATTTCAGATGAAGTGATTAATGCATGAAATTGTGTGATAGATTTTCTGCCGTTGTGAAGATTTTTATGTATTGTATGACCACTGGACGATCTGTGCGTATATGAGATGAAACAAAGGAATGATATATATCGTAAAATAGATGTATGCATTATTGACTGTTGTATGAGTAATGTAACTTTGTTGAGAACTGTGTTATCCCAGGTCCACCAATCCGACGTCGGATCTGCTTTGAATTCCGACAATATCCGACTATCGGGGCTGATTTTTATATGAGAAAAAAAATAGAGAAAAATCTTGAAATGAGTCAAACGTCGATTAATTTGCAATCGAATGTATTATTCATTTTTTTTTGTTTTTCTTCTCTTTATTTTTTCTTTTTTTTCTTTGGTTAAATAATAATAAAATTAAAAAAGCAAATTTACAACAATTGACTTGCCAATTGAATTCAATGTCAGTTTCGACAGTATACTCTTTATTTTTATGGCTAATACTAAGAAAAAGAATGTTCACATAGACTATTCTTCCATTGATTCCCGCCAACGACGTAATTTTTCAGTCTGACTAATAATACTTAAAACGGGATGAATTCCAGCAATGAACGTTGGATTTGTTATGATAAATCCAGCACATTGTTTACGCATATCATCAACTGATGCAAATTGATCTCGTGTATGACTGAGAATAGTCGTGTACATGTCATCATGTAATTGATGTTGAAGTACTGTGATTGGTTTCTTAGTTAATACTGCTAGTACACACAGTTCAACAGGACCACCTTCTTTGCCATTCTTAATGTCAAGAGCCAATTGTTCTTGCATATTTTCTGTTTCTTCACCTTGTATTTCACATCGTTCAATGAGTTCATCGAATTTTTCTTTTGCTTCCGAATCGATTTGATATTTAGTGTTTTTATATTTTTCAACGAAATTTTTGGTTATACTACGAATAGAACGTTTTTCATTTTCGTCAGTAGATTCTTCCATCACAGTCATATCAGGACTTGTTGTCAATTCATCATTAATTGATATCGATAGATTTGCTTTCGAAATCACATGATTTGTTATCGGTACAATCATACTTCCGTAGATAATCGCACAGACTTGATCGACTAATATGTCAACGATTCTCTTTTGAAACATAGTGATACGTAATAATCGTTGTCTTTGAGCAATGATAATTTTAATTAAAACAGTTTCGACCCAAATTCGATGTTGATCATCTTGGAATTCAATTTTTTGCAATTCTTCAAGTAATTTTTCTTTCAATGCTCGTATAGAATCATCCGATGGTTTCGAAGGCCTAGCTGAATGAGTGAAATTAGGTTTTTCATCTTCGTTTTGAATAAATCGACTGTAAACAAGTCCATTGGAAGTAATAATCGATTGTTTGACAAGAACTTTGACAATACTATCCGTCGCAGCCGATGACATTTCATTTTTCGATACATGAAGAAGAAGATCTTCGATTGTTGGAATTTTTTCTTCGAATACAAGCAAATCTTTTTTGTATTGACTAAAGAACGAATCGGTCAATGTTCTTATTTCAGATGCACCTGTGAGTGTAGGTTCTAAGATCTTTATTATGTCACCGGCTGCCGCAAATTTGCTATACTTACCTTTGCCAGTATTATTTGCATGTTCTTTTACTTGATCGAGAAAAGAATTAACCATACCTTTCGATAATGATTTCATGCTATCCATTAATTGATCTTTATTTTGAGTTAAATTTTTCATTGCAATTTGTTCCATTTCTTTACGCCATTCGTTTCTATTGTAATATCCATCAGCTATCAATGTTCGATTGAGTACATGTTGATAATTCTTATCAGTCTGTTTGATTTTCATAGTCGATTCGATTTCGTCTCGAATTTTTGATTTAATTTGAGAAAATACTCCTTGATATGCTGTTTCAGAAAAATAATTCGCTAATTCTTGAGCACCTGTTTGTATACAAGTAGTAGCCACTCGTTTACAAGCTTGCGACCAAGAAGCACCTGCAAGACTTTTGATTGAACTGGAGCCGGTGGATCGAGCACTAGTTTTAATAATAACCTTTGTTCCTTGACGTGTTGCTTGTATTGTTGTTTTAGCACCTTTTGCTAGTTGTCCAACAGCTGGTAAGCCCAATGTAGCAAAACAAATAGCAAGGCTGACACCTTTTTCAACGGCATAATCTTTCCAGGAGAATTGTCGTGACAAAGCACCTCGTATTCCATAGACAATATCATTCACACCTTCGCCAATCAATGAAAAGCCAAGACTTGCACCAAAACCACAGGTCAATGCACCAAGACAAACACCACCAATAATTTGACCAGCACCAAGTGCGACAACAACTATTACACTATACCATGGACATGGACTTAATTCATTGACAGTGATCAATCGATTAATACCCAATAATCCAAATGTTATTAATTCGTCGTATTCTTGATCAACTCGAGAGAAATTTTCAGCGAGACGTTTCAGACTTGATTGCACATTTTGTTCATTGAGTTTAAACTTTCTAATGATTTCTCTTGCACGATCCACAGGTAAGGGTTCAACTTTTAGCAAAAATGTTCGGTCAGTGATCTTTGGAATTAATCCTTTTGCATATCTTATTGACAAAGATTTAACTTCGTAGTTAAATGGTTTCTTGACTTTTTCGACGATGTTCTTTACGCGATCTATTGTCAACGAAGAAAATGTGAGTGTAAAACTCGGTTGAGTTACATGTAACACAATGAAATCTGCTTCTATTGTTGTGGCTCGACAGAAATAAATCGATTTGACAAGAATTTTATCATCTTGAAGAATTTTGAGAATTTCTTCCATTGTCAATGGTAAACGACCTTTGTCTGTTACCAATTCAATATCTCCCTTCATTTCTGTTGAGGGTTGCGCATTAAGTTCTGTTATTAATTTGAGATAATCTTCCTTGGTTGCTGTTAATTCAAGAGAGAAAGAGTCACATTGAGATAATTCGATCAGAGGAAAAATTTCATTCGAATCAAGATATTCGATATTCAACTCTATTCGTTCAGATGTAACGATGGATTCAAGTTCTTTGATTTTCTTTATCGATCCTTCAATAAAATGTATCGAAACAAATTCATCTTCTGGATTAAGCGAATCAAGTAATTTCAAAGCATCATCATTTTTCCCCATATCTTCATAACATTTTAAACTATGAAATGATAGACCGACTTCTTCCATTTCTTGATTGAGAAATGTCGATACTTCATCGCGATATAGATTTTTAGCTGCTATTCTTGTGCTTGATTGATCTATACTTCCGTCTACATCGATTAATTTCTGCGAATCTTCAATTGTACCAATAGCTTGATTGACATAATTTTGATAGATTTGAAGAATTTCTACTCGCAAACGTATTTGATTGACAAGATCGTCGTATAACAATTCATCATTGTTAGTTTTCTGTTCAAATTGCATACTATGTAATTGTGGAAGAATATATTTTCCAATGATTTTTTGTGCTCGTACAAGATACGATTTGGCTTCGACTTTGTACAAAGCTTTCCATTGTTCATTATTAATAAGAAAATGAGCACAATTAACTTGAGCAGCAAATGTAAATATTGGATCAAGTTTAATAGCTCTTGTCAATCGATCCATAGCATCTCTATAATCTACTGATATTTTTCGTGTCCATGGAAGTTTTTCAATCCATTGTCGTAAAGTATTTGCCCATGTTGAAAGTTTATTTATGATTGCTTCTGCTTCCATTAAAAGATAACAAGGATTTTGAATAAAATTTGATTTATCATAATTTTCCATTATTTCTTCTTCGAACGTTGTGAAAGCAGCTTGTAGATCATGATCAATGATTTTTGTTGACAATTGTTTATTCAAAATATCTGCCTGTTCTTGAAATTCATCGTTGAAACCTTCGAATTCAATGTATTCATTTGTTGTGTTTGTTTTATCATTAAATTGACTTGATTGAATCGAAAAATAGTACGAACCAACTTCATAACCAAGAACACACGTGTAAACAGCATTTTCTCTTTCATAAATATGTGGACTTCGAGAATCCATTCGAAAAATAATTAAATTTATATTCAATGCTTCACTTGTTGCCTGATGACGTTCTTCATCAGTTACATTCTTGTATGAATCAGAATATTTCAACATATGTTGAATGACAGAATTTTTAATGTCATCAGCAGTATAGTTATCATCAAATTGTTTTGCAATTGCATGAAAAAAACTGTAACCATCTTGTGTGACTTCTTCAATTTTAAAACCTTGTCTTTCCAAAGCGAGACGAAAAGCTGTGCGATTTTGTATTGTATAATTCATTGATTTTAACCAAAGACCCCATTGTTCTTTGGCATTGAGAAGTTTATAGGCATTATTATCTTTTTCTCGTAATTTTTTAAGAAGTTCACGAAATCGTTGAAATAATTTATCTTTTAATTGAATATCGATTATTTCATCTTTCCACATACGTTCGAGATGTGTTCGTTCAGCTTGTTCACGCCAATCACGAATTAAATCAATTGAATTTGAAAATTTCGTCGTCTGATTATTTCTATACTCGGGATAATTATTCATCAATTGACGAAATGTTCGTTCTCGACTTAAAATCATTTGTGATGTACCTCGATTACCTTGACGTGACGTTCGACCAAAAGCTTGCTCTTCGACACGCAGATTATTCGGTAGAAATGTTAAACATACATGTAAACCACCGTTTTTCTCAACTTTAAGAGTTGTTTTCAAATCTGTTCCTCGACCAGCAAGATTAGTTGCTACAATAATTTCACCATTTTGTATTCGTTGACCAACAACGTTCGATTCAACGAGATCAGTATTATCTGTATATAAACGAATGTAACATGATGGATCAGCTCGTTGCAATTGTTTGCTTATTGTTTTCGCATCTAATCGTGTTTCACAAATAACGAGTATAGCTCGTTGTTTTTGACGATTGGCAATTGTTTCTGAAACAATAGTTTTTAACCATTCATCATCATTTTCAGTTAAAATTGGTTTTAATTGAACATGTCGTTTTTGTTTAAACGGTGGAATGATAACCGTATCGACTTTGTAGATTCGATAGAGAAGATTTTGTGCATCTTTCGAGCCAAGAGTTCCAGTTAAACCATAGATATTCTTCTCGTATCGTGTAAAAAGACCCGTATTTGACATATAATTCGTTGTTACAGTTAAAGATGTGAGTTTTAATCCATGTTTTATTTGAAGAAATTGATGTAGACCATCACTCCATGTTGTACTCGGTTGAACAATACCTGTATTAGAAAAATCAATTGGCATAATTCGTTTATTTCGTGTCTCATCAGATTTAATTATGTAATGATGATCGAGACGATATTCAACTTTAGCTAAAATAGCATTATCAATCCATATTGGAATCGATTCATGAATAAAACGATGTAAATGTGTTGGAAATTTGAGATTAGATTTAGGATCCGTTAAAACTTTTCTCATATTATCAATAATTGTATCTCGTTTTGATTCGACTTGACTTTCTGAATCAATACAACGCCATATACCATGCAATAATGGACTCAACCATTCCATACCAGGCAAATTATCGGACAAGCGTGCTAATGTACTATTCTCATCGATTAACATACTATCGACTTCATCGATAATGACCGTATCAAATCGACGTGATGCACTAATATTTTTATTCAAATTAAATTTTTTTTTTCATTTATTATTGAAATAACTTACCGTGTATTCAACAAATTAAATTCATGACGAAGTAGATCAAATTGAAATTGACTCGAATTACCATAGACAATATTAGCATGATAACAATCTTTCTGTCCTGATGTATAACTTGTTTCATCATTGTTATGTGAAACAGTTAGTTTGAAATAATCATAAAATGTTCGTTTTTCATGTGCATCACGTTTAGCTAAAGTAATTGAACTTGTAATGATATCAACATGTTCATTTTGTAAAGCTTTGATTACAGCTAACATTGACACGACTGTTGATTTGCCTTCACCTGTTAAAATTTGTACTAATCGTCCGCCTTGTTCTTTCGTATCGAGTAGAATTAGAAGTGATAGAATTTGAACTGGTCGAGGTTCGAATTTTGAATCCAAATAAACAGCACGTTTCATAACAGCTATGATTTCGAATATTGACGGTTGTTCCGAACTATTCGCTGATCGAACATGTTCTGCCCATTGTTGAATTGTCGATTTCGACCATGATTCAATCGCTCCTTCGTCTGAAATTAGCGTCATTGATCCTTCGTTGTAGATTGATTGAATCTTTTCGTATTTATTCAATAAATCTTGTTTGTCAATTTGAGAATTCAATTGTTGAATTTCAGACAATAACATATTGAGATTTTTCTCTGAACTGCCAGATCCTAAACAATGTTCAATGACTCGATTGTGTACTAATGATGGCCAAGATTCAACTTTATTCTGTTCAAAGATTGATCGCATATTCGAAATAATATTTGAATCAATATTGTAGTTGACGAAGGTTCGTAAAACATTGTTTAAATATATCAAACTTCCCGGTTCATCCGATGACATTTTGCCATCTGAATTTGCCTTGAGAATGATAAGTAATTTCGAGACTGTCCATCCTTGTTTAATCAATTTATGTAGTAAAGTTCGAGCAAGAGTCATATTTTCGTTCGAACCCATCCAATATTCATTAAACGTCTTACAAACGATCAGAAATTGCATTTTCTTTTGTAATATATCAAAATCTGTTGGACTACGTTCATGAGAGAAGATTTCAATTAGATCAGTACGAGTCATCGAAAAATCGGTGAATAGATCAAGAAATGCCAGTAGATCGTCTACTGATTGAAGAATTCGAAGACATGGTTCAATAAATTCAGCCGATAATTGCTCTTGTTCAGCAATACGTTGAGACAGATGGTTAACTAACGATTTATCAAGTTGAAGATCTTCGAGTTTTGTTTCAATATAATGAACACGCATTTTGACTAGCCAATCGGATTGGTCTGATTTTAAAATCATCAATGGAGTATTGTCTTTTGATTTCGTTGTTGCATAGATGAGAATATTATTAATAGTAGACAATTGCAATGTTTCTGTGCGTTGTTTTTCAATTAACTTTCGAAGGAAAATATCACGTTGATTATTGAAATTTTCGAATTGTGTCAGATATTGATAGAAACAAATGATTTCATCGTTTGTTGCCTCTGAACAATTAGCAATAATTTCAATACAAAGACAATCACGTGACCATTGTTCGACAGGTTTTTTGAAAATTTCCGATTCAAGATAACTTACAAAAAGAATATTTTGAATAATATTAAGACTTTCTTCGAATGAATTCAATGTTAACAATTGATTCTTATCAATGTAAGATGGTAATGAAATCGTTTCGATGATTTCTGTCGGATTTTCAATAAAACCTTGACTAAATTGTTGATAAATAATTGATAAACAATGTGAAATAGATATGTTATTGGATGTTTCTGAAATTAATGTAATGAAAGACTGTAATATATTCTCAGGTAATTGTTGATTTTCTGCAATTGATTCAAGAGCTTTCAAAGCATCAAGGTCATACTCTTCATTGAATGTACGGTACAAAAATTGTATTGACTTCTCGTGAACAGATATAGCGTTATCTGCAAGAATTTGAATTAATGGAATCAATTTTGATTTTAAGTGTGAATCGAAGACTAGTTTATATTGAATCGATGCGACAATTTTGTTACATTGATAAAATGGAATATTATGTTGATGTGCTAGAAGAAGTACATCGATAGTTTCATCCGTCAAATTATCAGCCATCAATGAAAGTACTTGTTCGGGTAGTTGCTTTTCAATAATGATCATTGCGCGTGCAGTTTTTAAAGTTTGATGAAAATCAGTTTCATTATTAACATGTTCCAGTGAATTTAAATGTTCAAAAAATAAATCAATGTTTGATTGATTGTCATCTGCTCGTTTGGTGAGTATGTTTTGTGCACACTCACGAACAGAGTCATCTGATGAATTTTTAGCTAAATAGATAAGATCATTAATGACTATTGTAGGTAATGATTCACTAGACAAAAGCAGTGGTACGGTATTCATGTTGATTGTCGCATCACGAAGTGTCATATAGATTATATTGAGAATTTGTTTCGAATGAATTTCTCGTTCGGACAAGGCCATGTTTAAAATTATTGATGCATCGGTCTTTATTTGCGAATCAGTACTCAATAGCATATGTGCCAATCGAATTGATAACATTTCAGATAAATTCATGCCTTTCTTTCCAATACGTTTCAATTCTTCTAAAAGAATTTCATCATCAGTTTTCATTTTCCAATCATATTGAAGTAAATTGAAAAATATTAGCGTGTCTTCATCCATTTGTCTATCGATTGAACGAATATGAGCGAGAATTTCTAATGCGATTTGTTGAAGATCAGTATCATCACTACCATCACTTAGATTAATCAGAGCATTGATGGTTGTTTCTTGAAGATTTACTTCATGTTCAGTTAATAGACGAATTGCTGTGCAGATCTCTTTTCGTACGCTAATCAATTGATCAGATGCGAGAAGAAATGGAAGACAATTTTGATCGATATCTTTCGATCGATTAGCAGCTAAAGCTTTGTAAAACAATGCCAATTGATTTTGCAAATCAACGGAGCAACTTTTCCATTGTTGTTGATTGAAGAACGATTGAAAGATATTTTCAATAAGAGATTGATCCAAAGATTTTTGTCTTTCAATACGATGTTGATAAATTTCAATGATAAAATGATTGATCGATTCATTATCTAAATAGTTACTTAACTGATTGATGATATCATTTGAAATTATTTGATTTTGTCGTGAAAGATGAGTATAAATTTCGATTAAATCAGTTAATGGAGAAGCAGTATTTTCAAAAAAGATATTTTTGAGAATCGATTGATAATAATCATTGTTTAATGATTGTCCATTTGCAACAACATTGACTAAAATTGGCATTAAACTTAATCGTTGTTCATCAACTTCCAATTTTCGAAAAATGATATGCAAAATCGAAACAGATAATTGTTGACCTTGACTTGTCAGATGAACAAGGTTCTTAATTGCTTTATTTAAACTTGTTTTACAAGTTGAATGTTCAAGAATTTGACCATAGTAAATTTGTTTAAGAAATTCGTTGACATTTTTTGATAATGGTTGATTTCGATCAGCATGTGTCAAAAGAGCAGTGATTTCTTTTGGTTTAGAAGTTTTAAATAATAATTGAGCAAGTATATCGACCGTCTTTTTCGAAAGACATTGACCATCAGCAACAATCGATCGTAACAATGAAATGACTTCCGAAAGAATTGGTGTTTCTGTACCTAACAAATGTTCTAAACAGACGAATGTACTCTTTGGTAATGAACGATCTTCGGAATAGATTTTTAGAATATTTATAGATTTGCTCGAAATCGATGGCTCTCGATTGTAGAGACAACATTCAAATAAATGAATTAATGTTTCCGATAAGACAAAATTTTTCTTGAGTAAAGATTGAAGAAGATCAAGACTTGATAATCGAACATTTAAACTAAACGATTGACGAAAGATAGTTAACATAAAAGTTTCCATTCGCATAAAGAGAAGTCGAAGACGTTTTTGATCATATTGTTCGACTTTTTGACGCCAAAAACTATTAAAAATCATTGCTGCTACATTTCGAATAGCAAATTCGGAATCTTTCAAACATTCATCAAGATGATAAATAATTTTGAATGTCACTTCTTGTCCATTATCAATCGCATATTTTAACAACCAAATTGCTTTCTCACGAATTGAAAATTCTTCATGATAAAAAACAGCACAAAGTTTTTTCAATGCAATACTAGGTATTTGTTCTCCTCGTTTGCTCATACGAAGATAAATCGATAGAACATTACTTAATAAACCATTGTCTGTTGAATGTAACATCACTGCTAATCTTTCTAATACTTTTGTAGATAAGGATGTGTTCTTATCAATAGCATAGTGGCACAGACCAATGGCAGCTGTTTGTTTGATATTGTTCTCTTCGTCAGTAAGCAATTCACTCAATGTTTCGATGATATCAGTGGAAATCGATGTTTTATCCTCTGTATCTTTAATATTGTAAGCCAATGACCAGAGACAATTTTCTCGTGCATCAACATCATATTCTTTCGATTGAACGACTTTACAAAGTGCATCGATAATTTGTTTTGAAAATGTTGGTTTGTCTATTGATGTTGCCTTGAAAAAGATGTAGCTGGTTGCTTTACACGTATTTTTATTTAATAAATCGCCTGTCATCGAATTTAAATCAACCTTGGAATGATGACCTTTGTAGATATGTAATGCATAAAGTTCAATCAAATGTTGTTTGACGACACTGTCAGTAGCACTTTTTAGTTTGGCCTCGATTTTTTCCATCTGTTGTTCAGTCAATGTTTGTCCATTTCGCATTACGAGCAAAAGAGTTTCAGCACAATAACGACGAGTCGAAAGTATGCTACTCGAGAGACGATAAATTATTATGTCTAAGACATATGCCGGTATGGCTTGTTTCATAGCTGCAGCATCTCGAAAAGCACCAGAAATAATTTCAGTACAGTCAACTGTGCGTGGGAATTTAACCCCTATGGTTATTGTACCGCGTTCTAAAAACTTAGCCAACGATTTAATATCTTCACTTTTAAGTTGACCCTTTTTTGCCAATTTAGCGAAGTATACGAAGTGTTGCCACCATGAGCCAAACGTCCAAGAATTATCACCACGCGAAATATCGATTGGTTTCGCATCAGGATCGACTGTTTGACCGAGATGACCAACAGAAGTCAATAGATGATCCATACTATGGAGTTTTAGTGTCGGTTCAACAGATTCTTCTTCTGAACGAGATACTGATGTATTCTGTGTTGCTGTTAATTCTTTTTTAATATTTGAAGTGAACATTTGAGTTGATTTTTTCGATAGAATTCGTTTATTATCGAGAAAATCAAGTAATTCATGAATTGATTCGATTGTTGAATTGTCACCATTGATGGCCAGATGTCTTAATCGTTCAATAGTCTCTGTGTTGAGCCACGCACCATTTATGACCATTGAATGTAGTGCATAAATTGTAGCATTAAGAACTGGTATTTCTATACCATCGAGTATGACCAATTTTTCAAATTTTTCCTTAATTACTGGTGAAATCCATTTTCGAATTTTGTAAACATTGTTCAATGTATAAATGATCGTTGTTCGAACTTGTTCATTCAAAGTTCGATCGAATAATAATTTTGTCATGGAAATCTACATTGAACATGTGATCATAGAAGCATACTTATTGTATTCAGACATTTTTCGAAATAAATAAGAAATACTCCAGCCGAGTTTTTCATCTTGCAATGATCTATATAACAGTCGAATCAAAAGTGGACTGAGAACATTTTTACATGGTAAAATTGATGCAAATGCCCACATAATACATTGTCGAATAGTTTCATTGTCAGTTAGCAAAAGTTCGCTTAATTGACCAAAGAAATCGGGTTCAATGAAACCACAGTGTTCAGCAGCATTTACACATAGAATATATCGAATATACCGCTGTTTCAAACGATTTTCTGACTCGACATTTGCCGCAGTCTTGAATTTTTCTAACTCTTCAGCCGATATTTCAACACCTTCAGCTACATCAAGTGCCTTTGACAATAGTTCTCTACATTCCTCATCACCTTCTTCTTCAGCAGTTGAAATATCATTATCATCTTGATCTTCATCATTGAAACTATCATCAATATATTTTTCATCATCGTCATCATCACCGCTGGAGCTACTGTAAATATCTTCGTCATCATCACCGCTGGAGCTACTGTAAATATCTTCGTCATTATTATCATCATCAACAAAATCGTCTTCACCAACATAGAAACTGTCATCGAGATATTCATCATCATGATTCGAGTCACCGCCAGTATCACCAAGTTCTTCTTCTTCATGATTCGAGTCACCGCCAATATCACCAGGTTCTTCTTCTTCTTCTTCATGATTCGAGTCACCGCCAGTATCACCAGGTTCTTCTTCTTCTTCTTCTTCTTCATCATGATTCGACTCACCGCCAATATCACCAGGTTCTTCTTCTTCTTCTTCTTCTTCATGATTCGAGTCACCGCCAGTACCACCAGGTTCTTCTTCTTCATGATTCGAGTCACCCTCAATATCACCAGTTTCTTCATCATGATTTGAGTCATCCTTAATATCGTGATCCTTGATATCCATGTCGAAATCATCTTCGTTCATTTCATCCAACTCACTAGACGTATAATTTTCTTCTAAAAAAAAATTCGATGTTATTTTGTATAGTAAATGTTTAGTTTCTTTACAAAGTATTCTTACTTTGATTAATTATTCGTCGACTCATAAATGATATCGATAGTTGTTTGCTTCAATATTGTAAAATTAAAAAAATCTAAAATGAAAACAATATACTTGCTTTTGTCCTCATCCAACTAGAGTGTCGTCTTTCTTCTCACAGTGATTAAAGTAAGGATATATGTGTGAATATATTAAGCGCCCCTCTCCGCACGGCTGAAAAACAGTCGAAAGATAACTTGAGAAAGGTATAATATAAAACCATGTTGAGGGTGAGAAAAACACATGTATTTATATTGAAGAATGATAAGAACGCAATAGATAAAATGAATATGTAATCGGATAAAAACGTTATTCAGCATATTATACCTCGTTTATTATCTCGATCCTCATTTTGTATTTCAAGATAATAAACGATCTAAATGGCAAGCGCATGAGAGAATATCACGTGGATTTGTGCATCAATAATCAATACATTTAGTTAGATAAACGCAAAAGCCCTTTGATGCATAATTGACTTTTTCGTTTCGTCGCGCCTATCGGCTTTAATTTTCTGCGGGCAAATTTTCTACTTGTGATTATATGATTATTACGTATGTGCTTTATTCATTTTTGCACGTTTTTTTAATTTTTCGAGTTATGAAGCTAAGGACTGAATATTATGAAAGTCGCTTACTCACCATTCTCTGCTCTTTATACGCAACATATTCAATCGAGGTCGAGGATATAGTCAAATAAATAAATCGTAATGAAAAGTACTAGTACCATTCAAGTCTCCATATGAAAGTCGAATATTGATATGACGTTCACAAAAAAGAAACAAGGACAAAAAGAGACATATTAATTGTCACCCATGTAAATATTTTTCGAGTATAAACGCGTCAGAAACGCGATAGAATCGATCTGTAACAAAAGAAAAACAAAATATTCTAACAGTTTGTCCCAGCTTCGATCTGAGCTAATTGCCAATTTTGCTTTCCAGTGTTGGTATTATCGTTATTTATTCTTACAAATTTTTTCGTGCTTAAATGTCGACATTTCTCAAACGATAGAAAGTGAATTTGAACAAGTGAACTTATGTTTAAGAAACATGTATACTTACCGTTCAACCAAATCTGAACATAGTCAGTATCAGTTCGTAGATCAAGTGTATGTGAACCATCTTCATGCGTGTTATTCACAGAAATAGAAAAAAAAGTTGTGATAAACGATATTTAATTTATCCATTGTTGTTGATATATTTAGAATTTTTTTTTCAATTGAACAAGCGATATATCACTTCGATTAATTTTGGGAAAAAAATTCAAACGAAAAATACGCAATCATCTTTAAGGAATTTCTCTATTCATATTGACTGTTCAGTGAATTAGGACAATTGCAAATGTATTCAAATATTGCAATACACAGGTTCAAATCTTGTCGATAAAACTATACCAGCTAAGTTACGTGCAAATCCTTTAACGAGTTCCACACGGTCAGTGACGGTTTCTTAGACGCGTATAGACGCAGATCATTAAAGTAATGCATTTAAATGCGTTAGATTCTGCCTTTTTTACGCAGATATACGCGTTTACACGCAGTTGAATATAAAATCGCGTCACCCCGCAATAATTTTGCGTTTGGTGTTTACATGGGCACTTGTTACACGAAGGCAGACGAACATCAACTAGATTTCGATTGTATTAATAAGAAGATTTTTCTGCACTTTTATTTTTTTTTGTTGAAATAAACTTTTTGTATTTTTTTAAATAAAAAATATACGTAAATAGTAAGTATGTGACACTTAAACTCTTCGTTTCAGGGTGCGATTGAGATAAAGCGGTGTTGTCCTTTTATTTTAACATACTTTATTCCATGGAGGTGGTATGCTATTTATTTTTATCTCTCTCTCTCTAATATCTGACAATGTATTTTTCTTTGTGAATATATAAATTACCAGTTGGTCGTCTAACAATTCCAATTCTTACCAATTCCAATTTTTGAAACTGATAGGAATTAAACTCAAACTAATTTTTGAAATAAAGGCGAACGAAGTGTATGGCAAAGATTATTGATTATTTTTCGTAATAAGAGCTAGAAATTGATGAAATTAAAATGAAAA
>Ga0209935_1003179_pt1 | contig 17583 bp, 12 predicted proteins | sample ThiBio_1000_plan_2_FD_183958 | JGI IMG/M metagenome (GOLD analysis project Ga0209935, IMG submission 183958) | Wastewater bioreactor microbial communities from Cape Town, South Africa - Thiocy_cont_1000_plan (SPAdes) | ecosystem: Engineered > Bioreactor > Thiocyanate-remediating >... | reverse complement strand
CCGATCTCTTTATCTCTTTATCTCTTTATCTCTTCATCTCTTTATATTTTTAGTTATTTCCTCTTTTGTCTAACATAGTTGTAATCTCTTCATCTTTCTTAATTATTTTTTCATTTAACATAATATTTATCTCCTTGAACATTTAAAAATTTTTAATCGTTTTATGAAATTATAACACAATATTCATTCCACTTATTTCTCCATCGTATCCTTAAGATCCAAAAGAATATCTATCTCTTAGCTTTTATTAATTGAATCGCTTTTATCAATTGCATCGCTAAGATATGAAGAATATTTATCTCTTCGAATATCTTTATGTGTTTCCGATACAAAAAAATATTTATCTCTTCGAATATCTTTATCTTTTCCGAGATACAAAAAAATATTTATCTCTTCGAATATCTTTATCTTTTCCCGAGATACAAAAGAATATTTATCTCTTCGAATCTTTTTATCGTTTTGCGATACAAAAAAATATTTATCTCTTCTAACATCCTTATTGTTTTTTCTATATCACTGAATATTTATCTCTCAGTATCTCTCAGTATCTTTATTGATTTCTTAACAAGTAACATAATATTTATCTCTCAGTATCTTTATTGATTTCTTAACAAGTAACATAATATTTATCTCTCACAGTTTATTATCGTTTTCTTAATTTATGACTATAAATTTTTGGTCGGTATTATTTCTATGAAAATAATTGCATTTTGAGAAATATTATTTTTGGCTGAAAATCTTGTTTGTATAATTATTTTTCCCAAATATGTAACTAATATAAAATTGTGTTATATATTAATTAGAATAAAAATAATATGTAAAATATTATAAAATTGATTTTTTACTTTTTTCGTCCGTTTTTATAAAGGGGGGGATCTGTACTTCCTTTATCTATTTTATCTGATAAAGGAATTTGTGAGTAATTTATATGTGTTCTATATAAGTACAATATTTTTTTCACTTAATAAATAGTATTATTCAATATTTATCATCCATATCCAATTATATACTATTTTAACCTTATAATATTAAACCTTTCCCTTAAAATTTCATTCATGTCCATTTATATAATTGTACAATCACTTTCTCATAATAAACAAGCCATAATTTAGTGTTTCTTCAAGCAATAAAATATTAATGTCTTTAACTGACAGAATAATATTCTTCTATAAATATCTTAGTAACAGAATTATTTTGTCTTAACAAATTTCTCAATTATATTCTTTGATATAAAGAATATTTATGTCCTCAAGTTTCTTAATTGTATCCTTTTCAAGTTTCTTATTCGTATTCTTTTCAAGTTCTCAATCATATTTTTCAAGTTTCTTATTCGTATCCTTTTTACGTTTCTTATTCGTATTCTTTCAAGTTTTCAATCGTATTTTTCAAGTTTCTTAATCATATTCTTTTTTGTTTCTTAATCGTATCCTTTTTACGTTTCTTATTCGTATTCTTTTCAAGTTTTCAATCGTATTTTTCAAGTTTCTTAATCGTATCTTTTTTTGTTTCTTAATAGTATTCTTTTTAGTTTTTTACTCACATACTATTTTGTATTTTAATTGTATCCTTTTCGATATCTTAATCCCTTCCTTTTCTGTCCAATCATAATTATCTTAATTGTATCCTTTTCGATATCTTAATCCCTTACTTTTCTGTCCAATCATAATTATCTTCAAGTATCATAGTTTTCTTCCTAAGCATAATTATCTTCAAGTATCTTAATCTCATCCTTTCCAAGTTTTTTAATAACTTCTTTTCAGTTTCTTTTGTTTGTTCTTTTTCAATATTAAATATGCAAAGTGTATATTTAATATACCTCTTCCACTTTTTTAGTTATATTGTGTTACACTAAATTATTTACATGGCAACATATTCTTATATCCTCTATTTTATAGTTCGGATATAAGATATTTGATCCTAAAAGTTTTGGCTCGGTTATAAATTTTATTCAGTCTGTCGATATTTATTTCTAAAAAATAACTTATATAAAGTTCAACTTATTATATTAATTAGCATAAGAAATAATAGGTGTAAAAATAATTAAAATTGAATTTTTTACTTTTTCGTCCGTTTTTACAAAGGGGGAACTGTACTTCCTTTACCTATTTTTCTTAGGTAAAGGAATTTTAGTATAAATTATATCTGTTCATCATTTATTTGATATTTTTGTCAAGTAAATAAATTGTTTAATATTTTCAAGATCGTTACGTATCTTAAATATTCAATGTCTTTTTAAAACTTTATTCTTTTATAACCATTAAAGATAAATTCTGAGCGTTGAAGAATTTAATTTTAGCGTTGAAGAATTTAATTTTAGCGTTGAAGAATTTAATTTTAGCGTTGAAGAATTTAATTTTAGCGCTGAAGAATTTAAATTGAGTTGAAGAATTTAATTTTAGTGGTGAAGAATTTAATTTTAGTGTTCAAGAATTTGATTTCAGCGTTTAAGATTTTGATTTCGCGACACAGGATTGGTCCTTAATACACCATATTTATTTTTTGGTATTTATGTTGGATATTGCTTAAAGTGAATATATTATATTTCTAAGTTTCAATAATAATTTGAATATATCAGTTATAACTGATATATTCACTAAATAGTGTTTATTTTATCCAATCATTCGCTATTTGCGCATATTTTTTTTCTAGTTTTTTTAACTCATATTCTGAATACATATCTATTTTTTTCGACCGCGTAAGAATTATTTTTTGTTCGCTGTTTTTTTTTTCGGGATCAGTTTTTGGAATATTTTTTAGTCTTTCAAATGTTGCTTTTTTAACTTGGTCTCTCATATAATCTATATTATTCTGATTGAGAAAATATTTTTTATAAATATAATTGTTTACATAATTAGTAAGAAATTTTAATTTTGCTATTATGTATAATTTAATATTGGTAAAAATATAAATAAAATATAGGATAAAAGTGTACATATTAAATTCACAAATTTAATATCCAACTAAATATTTTTTTATATATCAATTTGTATTTTATTTATTATGTAGTTTAATATAATAGCTATTATATTGAAATTATTTGTTTTAATAATTTCAATATAAAGTTTAATATTTTTATTCGAATGTTTCCGTTCGAATAAAAACACAGTAATTTATAATACATTCGTAAAAGCAAAAATAGGTTTCATAAAATAAAAACAGAATTGTTGAAAAATGTAATTTTTAGGGGTCATAAATGTTTAAATACAGTGTATACATTTATAATATTTAATGTATTTATATTTATATTTGATTAAATATTATAAATATGAATATTGCTGAAATAAAAAACGAATAATGAGAATAATTTACAGTAAAAAATATTATGAAGAAGATAATATTTTTTATGTGAATTTATTTCATCTATTTTGGGGAAGATAAAAAAAATATATGATAGGAAAGAAGACTAAAAATATAAATAATAGTTAAAAAATTGCTATATAATTTTGTTACATATATTTTGAGGAAGAGATAAAAAGGATGATAGAGAGGGAAAGGATATAAAAAGAAGATGATAAAAAAGGGAAGAAAGAGAGAAGAGAGGAGGAGAGGAAGAAATAGAGGAGGGAAGGGAATAAAAAAAGGGGATATAACCGCCTCAAAATGTCATTAAAGACAGATCAATACTATATCGTCCTGCTTTTTATAATCTTTTCTCCTTTCATATACTTTTTAGCTTTCTTCTTTTTTCTCTAATTTTTTCTCTTATTCTATTTTCCTTTTCCCTTCTCTATTTTCCTTTTCTTTTCTCTTTGTCTTCTTTTTTCTTCATATCCCTTTTCTCATCCTTACTTCTCCTTTATTTTTATACAAATATTTTCTAGTTCCTTTTTCTATTCCGTTCTTTTCCTTTTACACCATTTTATTTTATCATATTTTTCTCTCTTTTGTTATTTATTTCATCTTACTTGTGTTTGTTTCTTTATTATTGCTTTTTTAATAATATGTATACTTAATAATATTATCTCTTATATATAAATATACTTTATTACCATATAAATACTTTTTTATTTATATGTTATTTTTCTATATTTTAGTTTATTTTCTATTTATTAAACATTATATCCAAATCTATTAATAATCAAGTATATTTTTACTTCCATAAATTTATCGCTATCGATAAATTTATGTTTTACTAATTTTCCCTTCCATAAAATATTTATCGGTCGCCTAAAATTTATCGATCGCTTAAAATTTATCGATCGCTTAAAATTTATCGATCGCTTAAAATTTATCGATCGCTTAAAATTTATCGATTGCCTAAAATTTGTCGATCGCTTAAAATTTATCGATTGCTTAATTTATGTTTTTTATTGGTTGTAATTTCTTACAATATGTATGATTTTATTTAACAAAACTTCAGGAATAGTTTTATTAAATATATTATACTATTAATTAAGTATAATATGTTGTAGGATAAAAAAGGGTGTTTATCTAAAAATAGATAAAAGAAGTAAAGTATTCCCCTTTGCAAAAACTTCTTTTCCAAAAAGAAAAAATTCAATTTTAACTTTTTATTAATACTCAATTTTATCGCTATAATTATATAAACACAGTTTTATATAATATAAAAACTCTAAAAGATAAATTATCTTTTACATTTGCAGAAAACGATAAAGAAAGTTGATGAGAATACAATTAAGTTGAAAAGATAAACTATCTTTTACATTCCCGGAATAGATAAAGATAGTTGATGAGAATACAATTAAGAAACTTGAAAAGATAAACTATCTTTTAAATTTCAAGAATAGATAAAGAAACTTGAAGAGAATACAATAAAGAAAGTTGAAAAGATAAATTATCTTTTACATTCCCGGAATAAGATTAAGATACTTGGAGAGATTGCAATAAAGAAAGTTAAACAGAACACAATAAAGAAACTTGAAAAGATAATTTATCTTTTACATTCCCAGAATAAGATTAAGAAACTTGGAGAGAATACAATAAAGAAAGTTGAAAAGATAAATTATCTTTTACATTTCTAGAATACTTGGAGAGAATAAGATTAAGATACTTGAAGAGAAAAATTATCTTTTATATTTTGAGAATACTGTTAAAAGAATGGGATTAGGATATTTGAAGAGAATATGATTAAAAAACCCGAAGACAATACGATAAAAATACTTGAAGAGAAAAATTATCTTTTTACATTCTGAGAATACGATTAAGAAACTTGAAGAGAAAAATTATCTTTTTACATTCTGAGAATACGATTAAGAAACTTGAAGAGAAAAATTATCTTTTTATATTCTGGGAATACGATTAAGATACTTGAAGAGAAAAATTATCTTTTTATATTCTGGGAATACGATTGAGATACTTGAAGAGAAAAATTATCTTTTTATATTCTGGGAATACGATTAAGATACATAAAGAAATAAATTATGTTTTACTTTGAGAATAAAACTAATATACTTGAAGAAATAATTATCTTTTGCATTAGGGGAATATAATTGAAACTTAAAGAGAATAAAACTAATATACTTGAAGAGATAAATTATCTTTTGTATTAGGGGAATATAATTGAAACTTAAAGAGAATAAAACTAATATACTTGAAGAGATAAATTGTCTTCAATAATTAAGAATAATATTAAGAATAATATTAAGAAACTTGAAGAGAAAAATTATCGCTATCGAAAAATTAGTGAAGCAATAATTTTCTCTTCCATAAAATATTTATCGGTCGCTTAAAATTTATCGATCGCTTGGAATTTGTCTTTTTTATTGATTGCAGTTCCTTACAATATATGTAATTTTATTCAATAAAATTATATAAAACAATTTGTTTAATAAAATATACTAATTATTAAGTATATTTTATTATAGGATAAAAATAGGGATATTATCTAAAAATAGATAAAAGAAGTACAGTTATCCCCTTTGCAAAACTTCTTTTCAAAAAAGAAAATAATTCAATTTTTCTTTTTTATCGATGATATATTTTAACTTTAAATTAATTATATAAACTAACTTCAGTATAATAAAAACTTAGAAAAAGAAGATTGAGAAACACGAATTGAACAGGTTTAAAATACTCTGAGATAATACGATTGAAAAACTGAAGATAATACGATTAAGATATTTGAAGATTTCGATTGAGATATTTGAAGATTTGAAGAGAATACAATTGAGAAACTTGAAGATTAAGAAACTTGAAGATTAAGAAACTTGGAGATTAAGATAGTTGAAGAAATAAAGTATCTTTTACATTTTGAGAATAGGATTAAGAAACTCGAACACTAAAATTATCTTTTACATTTAGAAAAAACAAATAAAATACTTGGAGATCCGAAAGGGACTTGGTTTAACAAATAAAATACTTGGAGATCCGAAAGGGACTTGGTTTGAGCGAAACCTGGAACATGATTAAAATACTCGGAGAGAAAACAATTAAGAAACTTGAAGAGAAAACAATTAAGAAACTTGAAGAGAAAACAATTAAGAAACTTGAAGAGAAAACAATTAAGAAACTTGAAGAGAAAACAATTAAGAAACTTGAAGAGATAAATTATCTTTTACGTTTTGAGAATACGATTATGAACTTGAGGAGAATACTGTTAAGATATATTATGATAATAGAATTAAGATACATGAAGAGATAAATTATCTTTAATTTATTGAGAATACAACTAATAAACTTAAAAATATGATTAGCATACTTGAAGAGATAATTTATCTTTTACATTTTGAGAATACGATTAAGAAACTTGAACAGAATACAATTAATATACTTGAACAGAATATAATTAAAAAACTTGAAGAGATAAAATATCTTTTACTTTTGAGAATACGATTAAGAAACTTGAAGAGAATACAATTAATATACTTGAACAGAATATAATTAAAAAACTTGAAGAGATAAAATATCTTTTACTTTTGAGAATACGATTAAGAAACTTGAAGAGAAAAAATATCTTTTACTTTTGAGAATACGATTAAAAAACTCGAAGAGATTAGGATTAAAAAACTTGAAGAGAATACGATTAAGAAACTTGAAGAGAAAAAATATCTTTTACATTGTGCTAATACTTTGAAGAGAATACGATTAAGAAACTTGAAGAGAAAAAATATCTTTTACATTTGAGAATACGATTAATATACTTGGAGAGATAAAATATCTTTTACATTTGAGAATACGATTAATATACTTGAAGAGAATACGATTAATATACTTGAAGAGAATACGATTAATATACTTAAAGAGATAAATTATCTTTTACTTTTGAGAATACAATTAAGAAACTTGAAGAATACGATTAATATACTTGAACAGAATACAATTAATATACTTGAAGAGAAAAATTATCTTTTACATTTTGAGAATACAATTAAAAAACTTGAAGAGAAAACGATTAAAAAACTTGAAGAGAATATTTATCTTTTACATTTTGAGAATACGATTAAGAGACTTGAAGAGATAAATTATTTTTTATATTTGAGAATACGATTAAGATATTTGAAGAGATAATTATTTTATATCCAAGAATACGATAAATTCTCTTTTATTTCTCTGGAATAAATCATATACATACTTATATGATTTTAAATATAGGGATGAGAATAATATTAAGATATATTTTATACTATATTTAAGGGAAAGTTAATAAAAGTAAAATTGAATAATTATCTTTTGGAAAAGAAGTTTTGCAAAAGGGGAAACCTTTACTTCTTTTATTTATTTTTAGATAAAACCCCACTTTTAACACCTGAATATATTATACTTGTTTTATAATATATTATATTGTCATAATATTGTTGTTATGTAGAATAAAAATTATGGAAATTGTGACAAAATTACAATTAGCAAAAACGATAAATTTGACAAAACCTCTAAATTTTTACAGAATATAAATTTACAAGCCAAAATTTGTAGTAACCATAATTCAGGAAAGTAATAAATATATTGGATGAATATATTTATGATAGGTATTAATTTACCAATATAATAAATTTAATTGAGGGAAAAGTTTTTGATTAACTGAGCATTTGATAAACAATAATATTATTTGATCAGATGTTTATGGGTAATAATTATTTGATCGGATGTTTATGGGTAATAATTATTTGATCGGATGTTTATGGGTAATAATTATTTGATCGGATGTTTATGGGTAATAATTATTTGATCGGATGTTTATGGACAATATCTAAAATTATTAATGTTTATAATTTTAGAGTAAAAAATGGGAGATTATCTAAAAATAGATAAAAGAAGTACAGATCCCCCTTTGCAAAACTTCTTTTACCTAAAAGAAAAAATTCAATTTTAACTTTTTATCAATACTCCATTTAACCGCTGCAGTTAATAATATAATTCAATATAATTAAGAAACTTGAAGAGATAAATTATCTTTTACTTGAAGAGATAAGTATTATTTCACTTGAAGAGTATACGATTAAGAAACTTGAAGAAATAAATTATCTTTTACTTGAAGAGATAAATTATCTTTTACTTGAAGAGATAATTTATCTTTTACTTGAAGAGATAATTTATCTTTTACTTGAGCAGAATAGGACAGGATTAAGAAACTTGAAGAGATAAAATATCTTTTGCATTTTGAGAATGAAATCAAAAAACTTGAAGAGATCATAATTCGAATACTTGGAGAGATCATAATTCGAATACTTGGAGAGAAAAATTATCTTTTACATTTTGAGAAAACGATAAAAAACTTGAAGAGAAAACCGATTAAAAAACTTGAAGAGAAAACGATCTGGAGACTTGAAGAGATAAATTATCTTTTACATTTTGAGAATACGATTAAAATACTTGAAGAGAATACGATCTGGAGATTTGAAGAGAATACGATCTGGAGACTTGAAGAGAATACGATCTAGAGACTTGAATAGACAAATTATCTTTTACATTTTGAGAATATAATTAAGAGACTTGAAGAGATAAATTATCTTTTGTATTTTGAAATCACGATTAAGAAACAAAAGAGAATATAATTGAGAAAAGTTGAGGGATAGAATTAAGATATTCGCAAAATAAACTTAATAAACTTGAAGAGATAAATATTTTAAGATGAAACAATTAAGATATTTGGAGAGAATAATTAAAATAGTTGAATTGTAGGAAAATGATTAAGACAGCCAAAGCGATAAATATTCTGTTGTATGCTGAACAATATTATTTGCATAAGAAAGCGATAAGGATACTTGAAGAGAATATATTTGAGATAGTTAAAGAGAAAACGATTAGGATATTTGAAGAGAATGCAATTGAGATACTTAGAGAATAATAATTGTATAATTTGAAAAGAATACGATTAACACAAAATAATGATAAAATGTATTAATTGTAAATACATTTTATTAAAATATCAAATAAAATAAATATTTGCTAAATATCAAAATATAAATCAATAATATCTTGAAAATGTTGTGTATCATTGTTTAAAAATAGTTTAGCAAATTGAATTTTTAATGAATTGATGTCGCAGCCGCAATTTTTTAAATTGTGCAGATAATTACTTACTTTGGATTCTCTAAAATGAGTTAATTTTGTGGGTATAAGCAATAAATCTTCATGTATATAACATAGTAATTTATCTAATATATGTTTAATTACTGAGTTTCTAGTAGTTTCGAATGATAACAAAACTGATATTATTTTAAATTTACCTTGTGTTATTATTTTTAATATATGATCATCAGTAAGGATACTTAAATTTTCACCTACAAGATTCATACATTTAGATGAGTTATTTCTGATCAATAATTCCATTAAATAATTATAGTCAACAACTGTATCTGATTCAACAAATTTACTATTGTTATCTATTTCCCAGTTTATTTTATCTGCTAGCGTAATTTTTTTTAGATGTCCGTTTTGTGAAAATAATTTATATAATAATTTAGGATTATCTATATATGTAACCCATTCATACAACTCTTTATTTTTACTTAATATATCAAATTGTTTCTCAAACATACCATAATTTTTTCTGCTTAACATTCTAATATCATATAAATTATCAATATTCAAATATCCCAATATTTCAAAGAATAAAATATCTGAATCTACATTTATACTCATTTTCCATATTTGTATAAATACAATTATTTTTTCATATTTGTATTTATACAATTATTTTTCATATAGTTACCCGTAATTTTGTTGTGTTGCTTTACAATATATAATTCCAAGAGAAAAATTAAGATACTTGAATAAATATTCTTTACATCTTAAGAATACAAGTAATATACTCTAATATGTAAAATTATATTAAGGTATTATGTCATATTAAGATATAAAATTATATTAAGGTATTATGTCATATTAAGATATAAAATTATATTAAGGTATTATGTCATATTAAGATGTAAAATTATATTAAGATATAAAATTATATTAAGGTATTATGTCATATTAAGATATAAAATTATATTAAGGTATTATGTCATATTAAGATATAAAATTATATTATGTCATATTGAGATATAATTATCGACATACTTTAAGAAAAATATTCTTTTACACGAAAAGATAATGATTATGTAAAATAGCGATAATGATTATGTTATATAGGGATAATGATTATGTCACATAAATAGATGCAATTATGTTGAATAAAAAGATAACAATTATGTAACATAAATTACTTGAAAATACAATTAAAATAGTAAAGAGAACACAATTAAGATATTTTAAGAGATAAATGTTCTTTCACATCTTGATAGAATCGGAGATATTTGAAGGTAGAATATTTTGTAGAAATATGTTGATAATCGGATATATTTATTATTTATATAAATATATCGCCTGCAAAAAAATTCCATTTGTTTCTCCATCATTGTTTTTAATAAATATACTGAATATACATAAATATATTAATAATCAAGTATATTTATTACTTTCATAAATTTATCGCTAACACAAAATTATTGTTTTACTAATTTTCTCTCCCATAAAATATTTATCGGTCGCTTAAAATTTATCGATCGCTTAAAATTTATCGTTCGCTTAAAATTTATCGATCGCTTAAAATTTATCGATCGTTCAGATAAAATTTGTCGATCGTTCAGATAAAATTTATCGATCGTTCAGATAAAATTTATCGATCGTTCAGATAAAATTTATTGATTGCTCGGATAAAGTTTATCTTTTCTATTGATTAGAGTTTCCTAACAATATAAAAATGTATTTAACAAAACTTCAAAAACATTTTTATTAAATATATTATACTATATATTATACTATATATTATACTATATAATATGTATTAAGTATAATACATTCCAGGAAAAAAGTAGTGTTTATCTAAAAATAGATAAAAGAAGTACAGTTATCCCCTTTGCAAAACTTCTTTTTCAAAAAGAAAATATTCAATTGTAACTTTTTATCAATACTCTATTAAGCCGCTACATTTAATTATATAAACATAGTTAAATACAACATAAACTCAAAGAGAAGATTAAGAAACTCAAAGAGAAAAATTATCTTTTACATTCTGAGAATACAACTAAGAAACTTGAAGAGAATACGATTAAGAAACGTAAATAAGTTATCATTTGCATTTTTGAGATATAATTAAGAGACTTGAAGAGAATATGATTGAGAAACTTGAAGAATAAGTTATCTTTTACATTTGAGAGACAATTAAGATTCTCATCGAGAATAGAATAAAATTAAGAAACTTGAAGAGAATACGATTAAGAAACTTGAAGAGAATACGATTAAGGAACTTGAAGAGATAATTTATCTTTTACATTTTGGGAATACAATCAAAAGACTCGATGAGATAAATTATCTTTACATTTGGGGATACAATTAAGAGACTTGAAGAAATAATTTATCTTTTATATTTTGTGGATGCAATAAAGAAACTTGAAAAGAATACGAGTAAGAGACTTGAAAAGATAATTTATCTTTTACATTTCCTGAATACAACAAAGAAACTTGAAAAGAATACGAGTAAGAGACTTGAAAAGATAATTTATCTTTTACATTTCCTGAATACAACAAAGAAACTTGAAAAGAATACGAGTAAGAGACTTGAAAAGATAAATTATCTTTTACATTTCCTGAATACAACAAAGAAACTTGAAAAGAATACGAGTAAGAGACTTGAAAAGATAATTTATCTTTTACATTTCCTGAATACAACAAAGAAACTTGAAGAGAATTAGTTTAAGAAACTTGAAGAAAACGATTATGATACTTAAATGTAATACGATTGGATACTTGAAGAATAAATTATCTTTCTCATTAAGAAAACGATTAAGAAACTTAAATAGAATACAATTAAGATAGTAAAGAGAATACGATTAAGAAACCCGAAGAAAATACGAAAATAAACTTGAAGAGAATACAATTAAGATACTAAAGAGAATATGATTAAGAAACCTGAAGAGAATACGATTAAGATACTAAAGAGAATATGATTAAGAAACCTGAAGAGAATACGATTAAGATACTTGAAGAGAATAATTATCTTTTACATTTTGAAAATACGATTAAGATACTTGAAGAGAATAAGATTAAAAAACCTAAGGAGAAAATAATTCTAATACTTGAAGAGAATACGATTAAGAAACTTGAAGAGAAAATAATTCTGATACTTGAAGAAAACGATTAAGAAACTTGAAGAGATAAAAATTCTGATACTTGAAGAGAATACGATTAAGAAACTTGAAGAGATAATAATTCTGAATACTTGAAGAGAATACGATTAAGAAACTTGAAGAGAATACGATTAAGATACTTAAGGAGATAATAATTCTGATACTTCGAGACAATACAATTAAATATTCGGAGATATTAAGATTTCCTTATATTCTTTCCTATAATAATCAATAAAAACATAATTGTATCGTCTAAAATAAGATTTTCACCAACGTATCTTCTTCAAGGTTTCTTTGAAACCGAGCTAGGTTTTCGTAGAAAACCATGAACTTCTTCTCAAAACTTACTAAGCTCTTAAATAAAATTTTTTGTATACGACATTTTAAAATTTTATTTTAAGTTTAAGGAAGTCGTTAAATTACAGTCAATTTAATATGAGTAATCGTATATTACTGGTATTACTTAGATGTAAAAAGGATTAATACATGAACAGAAAATTGTATTACATGAAGGGATAATTATGTTATGTTATATGGAAGGATAATTATGTTATGTTATATGGAAGGATAATTATGTTATGTTAATAGAAAATAATTAAGATACTCGAAGAGAAAATATGTACGTTCTTGGAGAAATCATTCTTTTATTTATCTAGAATACGATTGAGATATTAAAATGGATAAATGTCGTTTTATTTATCTGGGATAGATTAAGATAGATTAGAGATGAATATACTATATTTTATAGTATACTTACGAGGGAATTAAGAAAAATAAAAATTGAATATTTTTGTTTTAGAAAAAGAAGTTTGTAAAGGAGGAGATCTTTACTTTTTTTATCTATTTTTTAGATAAACTCGCATTTTTTACTCTAGAATTATAAAAGTAATAATTGTAGATATGAACAATAAGAATAGGATCAAGTAATATTGTGTATATTGCATATTTGATTAATTCAATAAAACGTTTTATTGAATTATATTTATTACATCTTGGAAGAGAATTAATATATTCGAAGAGATAGTGATTGTGTAACTAGAAGAGAATTAATATTTGCATCTTCAGAATACAAATATATCGAGAAATAATAATTGTGCGATATATTCAGAATAAAATACTTGAAAACAATACAATCAGATTTATTTACTGGAAAAGATAATTATACAAATATACTTGGAGAATAAAATAATGTATTGTTACTTGAAGATATAAAAATTAAGATATTCGAAGAGATAAATAACCTTTAGATATTCTTGGATACAAATAAAATATTGAAAGAGAAATCAATTAAGATAAATATTAAGATACTTGAAGAATAAAGATTTAGGATTTAGGATTTAGGATACTTGAAGAGAATAAAGATAAAAACACTCAAAGAGATAATTATTCTTTTGTATCTTGAGAATACTATTGATCTTGAGAATACTATTGATCTTGAGAATGCTATTAAAATACTTGAGAGATAAATATTATTTTGCATCTTGAGAATGCAAATGGGAATGCTTTGAAAGATAAATATTCTTTATATATCGAGATAACAATTAAGATACTCTAAGAGAAAATAATTAGGATAGTCTAAGAGATAAATATTTTTTTGCATATTGGTAAATTTATTAAGATACCTCAAGATAAATATTTTTTATCTTGGTAAAGCTATTGAGATACCTGAAGAAAATAGTATTAAGATACTTGAACAATTCAGTTAAGACTTAAAGAATATAATTTAAATATTTGAAGAGAAATATCTTAATAAATACCTTGAAGAGAACGCTATTAAGATACTTGAAAAAATAATTAAGAGACTGAAGAGATAAATCATCTTTCACATTCTCAGAATATAATTGAGATATTTGAAGAGATAAATTGTCTTTTGCATTGAGAATGAAATTGACATACTTGAAGAGAATACTATCAAGATGCTTGAAGGGATAAATTATCTTTTATATTGGTGGAACGATTAAGATACTTGAAGAGAATACGATTAAGATACTTGAAGAGATAAATTATCTTTTATATTGGTGGAACGATTAAGATACTTGAAGAGAATACAATTAAGATACTTGAAGAGATAAATTATCTTTTATATTGGTGGAACGATTAAGATACTTGAAGAGATAAATTATCTTTTATATTGGTGAAACGATTAAGAAGCTTGAAGAGAATACGATTAAGAATACGATTAAGAATACGATTAAGAATACAATTAAGAAGCTTGAAGAGAATACGATTAAGAATACGATTAAGAAGCTTGAAGAGAATACGATTAAGAAGCTTGAAGAGAATACGATTAAGAATACGATTAAGAAGCTTGAAGAGAATACGATTAAGAATACAATTAAGAAGCTTGAAGAGAATACGATTAAGAATACAATTAAGATATTTGGAGAGATAAATATTCTATTATATTTTGAGAAAACAATTACGGTACTTGAAAAAGATACTTATAGAAATAATATAAGTGAAGAAATAACGATCAAAATATCTGAAAAGATAACTATGTAAATATTCTTTGAGATATTTTAAAAGAGAGATAATTATTCTTTTACATATTGCGAATAAATAATATACTAGAAGAGATAAAGATTGGGATACTTAGAGTAAACAATTATGATATTGGAAAAGAATACGATTAAAATCTTGGAAATAAAATTCTATTAATAGAAGAATAAACGATCGAGATAGTTGAAGAGAAATATTCTTTTATATAATGATAATGCAAATATATACTTGAAGATGTAATTATTCTATTGTTTGGAGAATATATTCTTTTCATGTTGAGAAAACAATTAAGATACGTGAAAAGATAAATATCCTTTTTACATATTGAGAATGCAAATAAAATACGTGAAAAGATAAATATCCTTTTTACATATTGAGAATGCAAATAAAATACGTGAAAAGATAATTGTGTTACCTGATTGGATGATTATTTTTTTGGCAAAAAGAGATAATAGTATTATGGAAAGAGATAATGGTATTATGGAAAGAGATAATAATTTTGTTACGCGAAGAAAAGGTTTGAAATATGTAAAAATAATTGTATTACAGTTACAGAATTCAATTAAGGTACTTGAAGAGATATAAATTATCTTTTGCATTATCAGAATGCAATAAAGAGACTTGAAGAGATAAATTATCTTTTACATTCTCAGAGATAATTAAATAATTTACAACTGACCAATAAGATATATCGTAATTATTTTTACAATTAAATTACGATATATTGTGAGTCAGTAATGGTTGCTGATAAATATGTTACTGATTTAGATATTCAGCAAAATATGCTTCTTTTTCTAATTCGTCAAGAGCCTCCAAGTAAAGATTATAAGAACTTGAATCGTGAATGAATTCATAAGGTTCTTCTTGTATCATCTCTTCTAATAATATTTGTGGATCAATATGTTCTCGAGTTGGATCTTCATCAAAAGGTTCACTATCTTGGAGTGATTTTTGGGCTTGTAAGTAAAGATTATAAGAATCTAAATTAGTAACCAATTCATAATTAGGTTCTTCTTGTATCATCATATCATCCAGTAATATTTGTGGATCAACATTATCTGTTGATTTTTGTTGTGTTTCCATGTTACTTATATTTAATCTAGGGTCTTCCAAGAAAAAGCTATCACGTTGTTCATTCATTTTAAATTATTCAAAATTAGTAATATAATCATATTTAAAATTACTCATATAATACATCAAAAAGATGTATTATATATTGTAGAAAAAATAAATTGATATTAAATCAATTTATAATGTTAAAAACGAATATAATTAATATAATAGATAGTCAAATAGATAATAAATAATAGATAATAGATAATAGATAATAGATAATAAATAATAAATAATAGATAATAAATAATAGATAATAAATAATAAATAATAGATAATAGATAATAAATAATAGATAATAAATAATAGATAATAAATAATAAATAATAAATAATAAATAATAAATAATAAATAATAGATAATAATTAACATAAATTATTATCTATTAATATTAGATTTACATTAATCTATACAATCTGTTTCTTATTTTCATTTCTCACATATATGCTTTTTTCCTTTGATATTGTTTTCCTCATCTATTTTTTCTCCTTCTTTATCACTTCCTTTTCGTATTTATTTGTTTTCCTCCTAACTCTGTTTTCCTTTTCATTTGTTCCTTTAGTTTTTATACACTAATATATATTAGATTAATATATTTATGACTTCAATAAAATTATAGCGCAAAATTTTTATTTTATCAATTCCCCTTCCATTAAATATAATTTATCGGCAATATCTCGTTTTTATTATACAACATGTTTAACGAACGAAAATACATTAAATAGCCTGTAATAATATTTTTGTACAAATTAATATAAATCACTAATATAAATTTAAAATCTTCTCAAAATTTCTCAGCGCAATAGAAAAATTCCAGCAGCACAATTTTGATATACTTGCAACACAAAAATTATCTTTTATGTTTTGAGAAAACTATTAATATATTTGAAGACATTATGTTTTGCATTGTGGGAAAATGATTAAGAAACTTGAAGAGAATACAATTGAGAAACTGAATAGATAAATCACCTTTTACATTTTGAGCAAACGATTGAGAAACTTTAACAATACTATTAAGAAACTTGGAGAGATAAATTACCTTTACATTTTGAGGAAACTATCAAAATACTCTAAGAGAATACGATTAAGATACTGGAAGTGAATACGATTAGCAAATTTGAACTGAACACGATTAAAAGACTTGGAGAGATAAATTATCTTTTACATTTTGAGAATACGATTAAGAGACTTGAAGAGATAAATTATCTTTTACATTTTGAGAATACGATTAAGAGACTTGAAGAGATAAATTATCTTTTACATTTTGAGAATACGATTAAGATACTTGAAGTGAATAAGATAAAGAAACTTGAAGTGATAAATTATCTTTTACATTTTGAGAATACAATTAAGATACTTGAAGTGAATAAGATAAAGAAACTTGAAGTGATAAATTATCTTT
>Ga0209935_1003177_pt1 | contig 17594 bp, 18 predicted proteins | sample ThiBio_1000_plan_2_FD_183958 | JGI IMG/M metagenome (GOLD analysis project Ga0209935, IMG submission 183958) | Wastewater bioreactor microbial communities from Cape Town, South Africa - Thiocy_cont_1000_plan (SPAdes) | ecosystem: Engineered > Bioreactor > Thiocyanate-remediating >... | reverse complement strand
TATCTCCGTGTTGGACGAACAGGACTTTCTTCGAGCGCATGGGTCAGTATAGGCGGGCGTATTTGTGAATTTCCCACGGCGTGACAGTGAGGTTGTACTCCTCCCACTCCGCGGATTTGTAGGTGACAAATTCCTTCTTTAGTTCCGCCCCGAGAACCTGCTCGACGAATGGGTCGCGGTCGAACGCCGCAACAGCTTCGCCGAGCGATCTGGGCAGATGCTGGACACCGAGTTCAGCGAGTTCGGAGTCGGTGTGTTCGTAAAGATTCTCCGTTCGCGGCGGCCCGGGATCGAACTGCTGATCGATGCCCTCGAGTCCAGCCGCAAGAGCGAGAGCGGCGGCGAGGTAGGGATTGCAACTTGAGTCGGCATTGCGCGATTCCACCCGACCGCCCGCCATGGGGATGCGGACCGAGTTGGTGCGGTTGTTGGTGCCGAAGGAGTTGAAGACCGGAGCCCACGAGTAGTAGCCCATGAGGCCGCGACGCACGAGGCGCTTGTAGCTGTTCACCGTCGGCGCCCAGGCCGCGCACAGCGCCTGCCCGTGACGCAGGATGCCAGCGGTAAACTGATAGCCCAACGTGGAGAGGCCGAGGCCGTATGGGTCGCTGCGATCCGCCTGTTTGAAAAGGTTCTCACCGGTTTCCAGACTGGCGAGCGACATGTTGAAGTGCGCGCCGTTGCCCGTCTTGTCGCCAAATGGCTTCGGCATGAAGGTGGCGATGAGCCCATATTTCGCCGCGACCTGCTTCGCCATGTAGCGGAAAAAGATATAGCGATCACACATGGTCAGCGCGTCGGAGTAGCCAAAATCAAACTCGAACTGCCCGTGACCGTCCTCGTGGTCAAAGGAATACAGCCCCCACCCGAGGTCATCGATGTACCCGGCGATTTCATCCAGCATCGGATAGCTATCGAGGAAGCGCTTAACGTCGTAGGCCGCCTTGGAAAGATTGTCATCCTTGTTAGCAACCTCAAGACGTCCATCGTCTGTTAGCTTCAGGAAATACACCTCGCATTCGATGCCGAGGTTAAACTTCCAACCCTTCTCCGCCGCACGGGCGAGCACGCCTTTCAGGACGTTGCGGGTATTCAGCGGATAGGATTCGCCGTGATAGGTATTGTCCGCAGGGAACCAGGCGACTTCCTTTTGCCAGGGCAACTGGAGCCCGCGCTCCAGGTCAGGCAGCGAGGCGATCTCATCGTCATTGGGGCTCTGGCCGAGACCGTCGAGGGCGTATCCCGTGTAAAGCTCCGAGCCCGAGGCGAAACTTTCAAAGTGCGAGATGGGCACCACTTTCCCCTTGGGGACACCGTGGATGTCCACGTAAGCGCCGATGCAATACTTCACACCTTTTCCCTGAAGATCCTGCTTGATTGCTTCTACATCCGACATGGCTCGCACACTGCCTCCGTCCTTCCTGTACAACAATAGGAAGACCTTCCTATGAGGCGGCTGATTCAGCGTATTCGCGCTGAAATGCGAGTGCGGCGGCGTGGCGGTTTTCCACGCCGAGTTTGCGAAAGATCTTCTCCAGGTGGTTCTTCACCGTGTGGGCACTGATCCCGAGGATGATGGCGATTTCCTCATTGGATTTGCCCTGGCACATCCAGTCGGCCACCTCGCGCTCGCGCTGGCTCAGCCCGCTCTCGGGGGCCATGGGCGCGCACTCCAGGCCACGCTCCTCCACGAGGAGGAGGCCGCAGCCGGCATGCGGGTGGCGAGTGAAACGTATTACCAACTCCCTCGCTCCCTTGGGAAAGGTCCAGGACGCTCCGCGACGCGATGGATTTTGCAACCGGCTGGCCACCATTTCGTGAAGAGGCGCCGGCAGTTCACTTTGCCCGGCGGAACGTCCGCCGACGTAGCGCCATATCAACTGGCGCGTGACAGGACTCCAGAACCGGACATCGCCCCCGTCGTCCAGAATGACGTGGTGGCGATTCAGGGCATGCTCGATCGGCTCGACACTGCGCGGGCGGGCATCCGCGTCGGTCAGCAGGTCCATGTGAACATCAAAACCAGCCACGCCGACGCAGCGACCGCCGAATTTGATCGGCGCGGCCTGGCTGGCGATAAAGAGATTTTCCCCACCCACCCGGTACTCGTAGGGGTCGATGACGACCTGACTGCCGCGACAGGCCGGGAGCCGGTACCATTGGGCGCCGGGTTCGTCGTAGTCGGTATTGGGTTCGAGCTGCACCTCCCCGCCGAAGCGATGCCAGAGCGGCACGAAGCGACCGGATTCGTCATGGCCCGGCGCACCGGCGTATTCATGATCCCGACCGTCGAGGGCATCCGGCTGCCAGACCGACCACACCCCGAGGAAGTGCGGATTTGCGTCGAGGACTGAGCGAAGAACGCCATTATAAACCTCGCGATTGCGTACTCCCAAGTCATGCAGCGAGGCGAGAAGGCCAGCCAAATGCCCCGCACTTTGCGGTGAAGCGGCTGTTTTTGGGTGGTCCATACCCTCACAAAGCAACTTCCGTACCGAGTTGAAAAACGCAAAAATCCCCCTCGGGGCGACGCTTTACACTTTCCCTCCCCGCCCGCGCTGGGCAGTGTGATTCCCTTTTCGTCATGAGCTCACCCGATCTGAACGTGCGCAAAGTCGCCACCCTGGCCCGCCTCGCGCTCTCCGATGAGGAGGTCGCCACATTCCAAGACCAGCTCGGTCGCATCCTTGAGCATATCGAGCACCTGAAGAAGCTGGACGTCTCGGATGTGGAACCCACCGCCCACACGTATCCGGTCTTTAGCGTCACCCGCGACGACGTGCCGGGTGAAAGCCTGCCGCGCGAAGCCTTCCTCGGCATCGCCCCGCGCTCCGCAAACAATCTCCTGATCGTTCCGAAGGTTCTCGAATAATGGATCTGACCACTCTCTCCGCAGCCGAACTCCAGGCTGGCTTTCGCGCCGGTCAATTCACTCCCGTCGACGCCATCACGGCGCTGGAAAAACGCATCGAGGCCGTCGAGCCGCAGGTGCAGGCCTTTCTCTCCCGCGACTTTGAGGCAGCGAAGAAGGCCGCCGAAACCGCCGACATCTCGCTCCCGCTGGGCGGCGTGCCGATCGGCATCAAGGACGTGATCAACGTCAAGGGCGAGTCCTGCACGGCTGCCTCGAAGATTCTCACCGGCTACACCTCTCCCTACGACGCGACGGTCATTACCAGGCTCCGCGCAGCGGGCGCCATTCCGTTTGGCCGCCTGAACATGGACGAGTTCGCCATGGGATCGTCGACGGAAAACTCGGCCTATCAGGTGACCCGCAATCCGTGGGATATCTCCCGCATCCCGGGCGGTTCCTCGGGAGGTTCCGCTGCCGCCGTGGCCGCGCTGGAAGTTCCCGCGACATTGGGATCGGATACCGGCGGCTCGATCCGCCAGCCCGCCGCCCTTTGTGGCTGTGTCGGCCTCAAGCCCAGCTACGGGCGCGTTTCCCGCTACGGCCTGATTGCTTTTGCCTCGTCTCTCGACCAGATCGGTCCCTTTGCCCGCACCACGGAGGATTGCGCCCTGCTGCTCAACGCCATCGCCGGACGCGATCCGCACGACTCGACCTCGCTCGACCTGCCGACGGAGGATTTCACCTCCCAGCTCGGTCGTGACCTGAAGGGCGTGAAGCTCGGCATCCCCAAGGAATATTTCGTCGACGGCATGGACGCCCGCGTCCGCTCCAAAGTCGAGGAAGCCATCCGCCAGTGCGAAGCCGCCGGGGCGGAGCTGGTGGAGATTTCGCTCCCGCACACGGAATACGCGGTGTCGGTCTACTACATCATCGCCACGGCCGAGGCCTCGGCCAACCTGGCCCGCTTGGACGGCGTGCGCTACGGCAAGCGCGCCGACCAGCCGAAGGATCTGATGGATCTCTACCTGCGCTCGCGCGAGGAGGGATTTGGCAGCGAGGTAAAACGGCGTATCATTCTGGGAACCTATGTTCTGTCGAGCGGCTACTATGATGCGTACTACCTCCGTGCGCAAAAGGTGCGCACGCTCATCCGGCGCGACTTTGAAGCCGCGTACGAGAAGGTCGACGCCATCGTCTGCCCGACCTCGCCTGATCTGGCCTTCCCGATCGGCGAGCGCACGAGCGACCCGCTGCGAATGTACCTGGCGGATATTTTCACCATTGCAGCCAACCTGGCTGGAATCTGCGGCATCAGCGTTCCATGTGGATTTGTGGAAGAAGGCGGGAAGCAACTCCCGGTCGGACTCCAGTTCCTCGGCAAATCGCTCGACGAAAGCAGGCTCCTCGGGGTGGCAGATGCCTACGAGCGACTCTCAGGCTGGAACAAACAGGTCGCTCCCCTTAAATAAATGAGTCTACTCTTCTTCAAGCGCGTGCTGGCCAACCCCTTGCAGGTCGGCTACATCGTGCCCAGTTCGCCTTTCCTCACCCACCAGACCTCACGCCGTCTCGATTTCTCCAAGCCCCGCGTGGTGGTGGAACTCGGACCCGGCGAGGGTTGCCATACCCGCAAGATCGTGAAGCGGATGGACAAAAACTCCCGCCTCTTTGCCTTCGAGCTGGACGAGGAATTCGTGGCGCACCTGCGCAAGCAGTTCGCCCATGATCCGCGCGTGACGATCCTGCACAGGAACGCTACGGAGATGCCCGACGTCCTCGCCGAGCACGGGATCACGCATTGCGATTACATCGTTTCCGGCCTGCCCTTCCTCGTCATTCCCGAGGAAGCGCGCGGCAAGCTCCTCGGCAGCATCTCCGAGGCGATGCACGAGGAGAGCCGGTTCATCACCTACCAGGTGACGACCCAGCTGTGCGACGAGAGCCATCTCTTTGAGTTGCACGACAAGGAATACTGCGCCCTGAACGTCCCGCCGATCAACGTGCTGGAATTCAAGAAGGCGCAAGCCGCCCGCTAGAGATTTTGCATAGCCGAGGAGCCCGCTCCTCGGCATGCTGGCGGGATGTTTGAAGTGACCGCCTTTTTTTGCGTCCTCGGAACTGTCTTCTGCGGACTCATCGCCGCCGCGATTCTGACGCGAATCACCTACGCCATCTCGGAGAAGATCACCGAAGCCCCGCTGCTCGACGCGTTCGTCAGTCTTTATACCTGGGTACCGTGGGCTGTCGGAGCCACCTGGGATGGATGGCGGGGATTCTTCGCCGCGATCGTCGCCCAGCTTCTTTTCCTCCATTTCTTCTGCCTCGTTCACCGAGCCATCCGCGGCAAAAAGGGCCGCACCCTCACCGACGCCCAGGCCCACGTGCTGGGGCCGATCCGTAATCAGGTGTGCCTATTGCTCCAGACTCCGGCCGTGCTCGCCTTCGTCGCGATTCGCGCCACGGAACTCGTTCTTTACCCCATCGTTGCCGCCGTCGGCAAGCTGCCCACCTATAAGCAGAATGAGTGGGTCAATCTGTCTCGCCACAAATATGACGGGCTGGTCGGCTATGATTTGCTTTGGTGCTGGTACTGCGATTGGATGACCGGGCTGTGGAGCCTGGGCAGCGAAATGTTGCGCAACATCGAGTCCTTCTGGTGCCCGATCCGTTTCCGCAGCGATGCGAAGAATCGCAATGCCTCCATCGACTTCCCCGATGTGAAGGAGTGGGCTCCCGCCGATGGATCGTTGGAAGACGCCGTGCGCCTGATCGAGAAGCATTACGACGGCAAGCGGAAGAACAGTTGGTGGGGTCACCCGGACCGCAGCAAGGAATCGTGACCTTTCACCGCGTCGAGCCAAACGAGCACTACCGCGACCTGCGACTCACCTCCGAAGGCGGGTCGTGGGATTTAGGTTTGAACGCCTACGCGTCAGGAATGCGCGTACGCATGGGAGTGAACAAAAAACCTCCCAAGGTTCTCGACTTTTGCATTGGTCAGGACGCTTCCTTGTTCGCTCCCGCGCTAACAAGCGTACTAAAGAGACTCGAACCCTTGAGGGAATCCGCCTCGCCCGACGAGATCGATGCCGTGTTTCCCTGGGCGGGAACACGGCCCGATATGGCCATTCACCTGGACGCGCTGCTTAGCGTGTTGTCTTGAGCAGTCGGCCCCGGCCCGGCGTCCCTACGAACTTCCCGGCCCGGATAGCCAGTTCCCCACGCACGGTGACATGGGTGGGCTTGCCTTTGATCTCCCAGCCCTCAAAAGCGTTGTAGTCGACATTCTGGGTCTGGGTGGCGGCGGAGATGGTGCCGCGATAGGCCGGATCGTAAACCACCAGATCGGCATCACTGCCGGGCTGAATGGTTCCCTTGCGCGGGAAGAGGTTGAAGGTCTTGGCGGCGTTGGTGCTCGCCACCGCCACGAAGGTCTGGAGGTCCAGTCGACCCTCAGCCACGCCGTAGGTATAGAGCAGATTCACCCGATCCTCGATGGCGGGGATGCCATTGGGGATTTTGGTGAAGTCGTGTTCGCCCATACGCTTCTGTGTGAAAAAATCAAAAGGCGCATGGTCGGTTGCCACGGTCTGGATCAGTCCCTGGCGTAGCGCATTCCACAAAATCGGCTGATTACTGGCGTCGCGGAGGGGCGGAGACATCACATATTTGGCTCCTTCAAAATTTCCTAATTCCGCGTAATTTTTATCGATAAGAAGATACTGGATAAGTGTTTCTATCGAAACATCAACAACTCGAAGGCGAGCGCGCAGGGCTTCCTCCAGTGCTTCCAGACAACTCAGGTGCACAATGTACACCGAGGCTCCGGTAAGCTCCGCAAAGGTCATCAGATGGTGCACCCCCTCGGCCTCCACCCGTGGCGGGCGGCTGGCATGATGGCCTTCTGTACCGGTCACTCCGCGGCCGAGCAGGTCTTTTTGCAGGCTGGAAATGAGGGTGGGATTTTCACAATGAGCGGCGGTGATGACGCCCAGTTCCTTGGCAATGCGCAACGTTTCGTAAAGCTCTTCATCGTCGATTCCCAACGCGCCCTTGTAGGCCAGGAAGATCTTGAAGGACCCGATGCCCTTCGCAACGATTTCACGCAACTGAGCGGGCGTGTTCTCATCGAATCCCGCCACGCCCACATGGAAGGCATAATCACAAGCCGCCTTGCCGGAAGCCTGCCTGGTCCAAGTTGCAAATCCCTCCAGGGGAGTCGTCCCCCGCCCCGGCGTGCACATATCGAAGATGGTCGTCGTGCCGCCGATCAGGGCCGCCTTGGTCCCGGACTCATAGTCGTCCTTGGAATAGGTGCCCATGAAAGGGAGGTAGATATGGGTATGGGGATCGATGAAACCGGGGAAGACGTACTTGCCCGAGGCATCGATCACCTCCGCCCCGGCGGGCGCCTCGATGTCGGAAGCGATCCGGGTGATGGTTTCCCCTTCGCACCAGATATCCGCCACGTAACGGGAGTCGGAGGTGACGATTTCGCCGTTTTTGATGAGGAGGGCCATATCAGCGACTCAAGGCGTGGGATTGCGCCACGAAGGTTTCGCTCTTCCAGTCCCCGTCGGTCTCGGCCTTCTTCTTCGCCTCGCGCTGGAGTCGGACGAGTTCGGCATGGGTGGTGAAATACTGGAGGCTCTTGCCTTTAAAGTCCTCCAGCGTCTCAAAGCCATGTTTCTCCATGAAGGCGAGAAGCTCCTCCTTCATCGAGTGAATCAGTTCGTAGCCATGCTTCAGGACGCCGGTGCAGACCTGCACGGTGTCGGAACCCAAGAGGATGAACTGCGCCGCATCATTGCCGGATTCGATACCCCCGATGCCGGATAGGGTGCGACCGGGAAATTCGTTGCGGATCATGGTCGCGATTTCCATGCACATGCGCAGCGCGATGGGGCGGATGGCTTTCGAAGAATAGCCGCCGGGAGTCGTATAACCCTCCACCGTTGGCTCGGGTCGGAGCGTGTCGAGGTTCACCCCGATGACCGAGCGGATGGTATTGATGGCGCTGATACCGTGACAGCCTGACGCTAGCGAAGCGCGTGCCGGAGCTTCGATATGCGTGACATTTGGCGTCATTTTGGCCCACACCGGCTTTTTGGCCGCGGCCATCACCCAGCTGCAAACCTCGGAAAGAATGTCGGGGTCCTCCCCCATGGCGGACCCCATCTTTCGCTCCGGCAGGCCATGGGGGCAGGAGAAGTTGAGTTCGAATCCATCGACGCCCGCCGCTTCGCAACGCTCGATGATCTCCACCCAGGCGTCGCGGCGGTATTCCTCCATGATCGAGGCAATGAGAATGCGATCCGGGAAGGCATCCTTGCACTTCTTGAACTCCTCCAGCCAAATCTCCAGCGGTCGGTCGCTGATAAGCTCGATATTCTCCCAACCCACGACCTCGCGGCCATCGGCGGCGTGAAGTTTACCGTACCGGGGAGAGACGTTGACGACCTTGGAAGCGTCCAGGCTGACGGTCTTGGCCACCACCCCGCCCCATCCTTCGCGGAAGGCGCGGCTGATGACGTTGAAATTGGTTCCCGGAGGGCCGGAGGCGATCAGGAAGGGGTTCGGGAGCTTCAGGCCATCGACGGTAGTGGCAAGCGTGGGCATTGAGCGTTGGGTTAAAGAGAAAGAATTCCCCCTTTTGCCTCGGGAATCCATCGCAATTTCTCAAATCCAGTTGCACCACCCGCGGAAGATCGCAACGATGGTCGGATGGCACGCAACGTTCGCATCGGCCTCATCCAGGCCACTTGCACGCACTCGGGTGACGCCGACCCGAAGGTGATCAAGCAGGCGATGATCGAGAAACACATCGGCTACATCGAGGACGCCGCCCGTCGAGGCGCCCAGATCGTCTGTCTCCAGGAGCTGTTTTTTGGCCCGTACTTCGCCGCGGAACAGGAGATGAAGTGGTACGACATGGTGGAGAAAATCCCCGACGGCCCCACCACCCAGCTCATGATCGAGACGGCAAAACGCCTCGGCATCGTGCTCATCGTCCCGATTTATGAGGTGGAGAATACCGGGGTGTACTACAACACGGCGTCCATCATCGACGCGGATGGCACCTGGCTGGGCAAATACCGCAAGAGCCACCTGCCGCATTGTCAGCCGGGATTTTGGGAGAAGTTCTACTTCAAGCCGGGCAACCTCGGGTATCCCGTCTTTGAAACCGCCGTGGGCAAGGTCGGGCTCTACATCTGCTACGACCGCCACTACCCGGAGGGGGCGCGCTGCCTCGGGTTGAACGGGGCGGAAATCGTCTTCAACCCCTCCGCGACGGTGGCGGGCCTGAGCGAGTATCTCTGGAAGCTGGAACAGCCGGCGCATGCCGTGGCAAACCAGTACTTCCTCTGCGCGGTCAACCGCGTGGGTATGGAGAAGCCCTGGAACATCGGGGAATTCTACGGCTCCTCCTACATCTGCGACCCGCGCGGCCAGATGGTGGCGGTGGCCTCCCGCGACAAAGACGAGGTGTTGGTCGAAACGGTCGACCTGGATCTCATCCAGGAAGTCCGCAACGTGTGGCAGTTTTACCGGGACCGGCGACCGGAGACCTACGGGCCGATTACCGAGCTTTAAGGTTTTGCGAATGGTATCCGGCGCTCAGTCGAGAGCGCCGGGCCACGATGATTTCATGCCACTCAGGGAAATCATCGACAGGTCGAGACGGCCGCGCCGAGCTTCGACACTCAATGAACGCGAGGTCGCCGCATCGGCAATCGGCCAGTAGATCATGCCTCCGGCGGCGAAGACTTCCAGCGTCGTCCGATCGCCATAAATTCGAATGTCGAGCGCGGGAGCTTGCCCGGGAATCCGCACCGAGGTTTCCCCGCAGGAGAACTGGCGGGAGGCCGGACCGTAGAGGAACTCGGTTTCTCCGAGCTTCAAAGCGAGATGCCCTTCGTTCTCTCCGCTGATCGCAATGGTCAAGGCAAAGCCATCCATGGCTTCCGCAAGGACTTCGCGCTGCCCCTCGTCGAGAGAAAGCTCGTGCCAGATTTTTGCAGGTTGCCACAAAGTTTCCACCTCGCTTACGGGATTGAGAGCGATGCGGGGGCCGTCGTCGCCTTGAGCCAGTGACATCTCCAGCGGCAGGGACATGCATTGGCTGAACGTCATTCCATTCGCCGGGGATCGCAGCCAACCGACGAGCACCCTGCGACCGCGAGGTTCACTGTCGAAGGTCTGGCCCGCGTAGTAGGAAGTGCCGAAAATCGAACGCAACGGGCCGGTCTCCGGCATAAAGACGGCACCATCAAAAGAGCCGATGAGGTATTGCCCATCGGCCCCGATGAGAATCCACTTTTCCTCATCCTGCCAACGCAGGGGGAACATATCTGGACACTCGAAGAGAAAGGTATCCTTCCCCTCCCCGCCCAGCACGCGACTCAGAGGCGTCCACAGCTTGAGGTCGCTTGAGGAAAGGAGATGGATCGCATGCCTCGTTCCGTCCGGAACATAGAGAGCCATCACCCAGCGATCCCGCGCATGGTCACGAAACACCTTCGGATCGCGATTTCCTCTCTCGATCGTAGGAATGACGGGATTGCCTGAGTATTTGATGAACTCCCGCCCGTCAGGCGAATGAGCAAGGCACTGGGTGGAGTCCTCCTTGGCTCCGGTGTAGAGCAGGACCATGGAACCATCGGAGTGGAGACCGCTGGTATTTTCCCTATCCCACACGGCACAACCGCTGAACATGGCTCCGTGCTCATCCGGGAAAAGGGCGATGTCGAGCTCCGTCCAATGGATCAGATCGGGACTGACGGCGTGGCCCCAGTGCATATTCCCCCAATCGGTGAAATAGGGATTGTGCTGGTAAAAGAGGTGATACTCGCCGCGATACCAGACGAGGCCATTGGGGTCATTGAGCCACCCCTGACGGCAGGAAAAATGGAAAAGCGGGCGCAGCGGTTCGCGATAAAGGTCCGAAGGAGCAGGCCGTTCATCGCTCCAGCGAATCATCTCAAAGAGTGAGTCGTCTTCCGACAACAGCGTGATCTCGCGCCCCATTGAAGAAGCCAGGTCAATCGACGCCCACCACTCCACCGCCGAACCAGCAAGGGGAGACACGAAATCGTGCAGGATTTTTCCGTCGTCGAAAATCTGCACACGATACCGGGCGGGATTCCAACTGGAGGGAACCAGCAACCAGCGATGACGAACCGAAAGGGAAACGGATTTCATATCGTCACCACAGGTTTAGCGGAGCCGCCGTGCTCGTAAACGCCTCAGCGAGTCAAACCGTAGACGGAGGAGCTACCTGGTTTTAGAGGAGGGCGTCTTTTCCCGGGAGGGGTGTTTCAACCGCCCCTGCTCGTGCCGGTAAACCAGTTGGGCCGTGAGGTGACCGGCAAGCGGGATCGTCAAGAGCGTGAAGGTCATGACGAGGAAGATTTTCAGGCCCGAGATGTCGTTATCGATGGCCATGATCAGCGCGGCGAGCATGAGGCAGATGCCGCAGGTGCTGGCCTTGGCGAGGGCATGGGAGCGGCAAAGAGCATCGGAGAACCGCATGAGCCCGAGCCCGGAAAGAAAGATGAGGAGCGAACCCACGATGAGCAAGGCGGAGATGAGGATTTCGCGGATCATGGCGTTTCCTTTCGTGAGTCGTCCTTCTTCCCCACCCGCTTCAGTTTCGATGGGTCGTTGTGGAGATAACAGACAAAGGCCACCGTGCCGACAAAGCCCAGCAGCGAGAAGATGAGCATGATCTCGATGAAGAGCTGGGTCTTCCACCAGACGGAAAGCACCACCATCATGCCGACGATGCTGATGGCCACGAGGTCGAAAGCGATGATGCGATCGATGATCGTCGGCCCGATCAAGACACGAACCAGCGCCAGCACGGAGGCTGCGGCCAGGAGAGCAAAGGTGAGGATTACGACTGCGGTCATCATCGGGTGATCGCCAGGATGGGCCGTTTCAATCCCTCATCGAGGGCGTGGCGGATTTCGTCCGGACTGCCGGAGGCAAAGGTATGCAGGATAAGCGCGCTGCCATCATCGCTCCGATCTGCCACGATGGTGCCAGGCGTGAGGCTGATGCACTGCGCGATGAGCAGGACCTCCAGGTTGGTCAAGCCTTCCACGGAGTAGGAAATATAGTCCCCCTCAAGTCGGCCGGCATCGCGTCGGAGCACCGCGCCGACGAGGCGGAGATTGGATGAGACGACCTGCTGGAGAAAGATGAAGACAAAGGCCCAAGCCGCCATGACACGGCGGATGTAGCTCTGACAGCCGAGCGCGTTGCGAAAGAGCGCCATGAGGGCAAATCCGCCCACGAGACCGAGAGCGAGCCCGCCCAGAGTCGGGTTGCCGCTCAGGAACATCGCCACAAGAGCGATGAGCAGATGCATGACGGCTCCCGGGATCATTGCCCCCCCTTTCCGGTCAGCGAGAAGACCGCCTCACGATATTGCGCGGGATCGAGCAGCGAGGTCGCCGCCGTCTGGGCGATGCCAAAAAAGAACTCCGCCCCGAAACCGATGGCCAGGGAAATCAGCGTCAGAGCGCACACGATGGCAGTCATCGTGCGGGCGGCGGCAGGCGCCTCGGGATCGGCAGTGCCGTCGGCGGGGAGCTTCTGCCAGAAGGCGCCCATCCAGATCTTGAGCATGCTGACCAGCGTGAGCACCGAGGCGACCAGAGCAGCCACGACGAGCCAGTAGCGATGCTCCTGCAGACCCACGAGGATGATGGCGTATTTGCCCCAGAAGCCGCTGAGCGGCGGAACTCCTGCGAGCGAGAAAGCCTGAAGGATGAAGCAGGTGGCGAGAATCGGGCTGGCCTTCAGAAGTCCCCCCATGCGCGCGAGATTGTCCGTGCGGTTGTAAAACATCGCCGTGCCGCCAATGAGGAAGAGCGAGGATTTCACGATGATGTGGTGGATGACGTAGAAGATGCAGGCCGCTATGGCCAGCGGTGTGAAAAAGCCAATGGCCAGAATCATGTAGCCGATCTGACTAACGATGTGGAACGAAAGGATGCCGCGGATGAAATTGCGCGAAACGGCACCGAGCACGGCCAGCACCATGGTCAATCCCGCCAGCCACGCCAGAGCGGTGTAGAGTGGCGTAAGGTTATGAGGAAAGACGGTGCCAAAGGTGCGCAGGAGCACGTAGATGCCGACCTTGGTCAGCATGCCGGAGTAAAATGCCCCCAGCGAAAATGGCAGGATCGGGTAGCTATTCGGCAGCCAGTAGTAGAGTGGGAAAACGCCGGCCTTGATACCAAAGACCACGACAAGCAGCACGGCCACGACCATGACGCCAAAGTCCCCCTGCATGGCCTCCGCCCGGCGCGAAATGTCGGCGAGATTGAGCGTGCCGAAAACGGAGTAGGCCAGCCCCGCCGCGACAAGGAACAGCGCACTGCCAAACATGTTCACTGCGAGATAGGGAAAGGCCTCCTTAATATGGCGATCATTCGCCTCCAGCGTCAGGAGCGCATAGGAAGCAACCAGCATGATCTCAAAAGCGACGAAGAGATTGAAAAGATCACCGGTGAGGAAAGAGAGATTGATGCCCGCGACGAGCAGTTGCATGAGCGGCAGGCGCAATGGCTGCTCGGCCCACACCGGAATCTCCGCATAGGAAAAGAGGATGCAGGCCAGGGCGACAACAGTCGAGAGGCAGAGCATGATCGCGGCCAGTCCATCGACGACCAACACCACACCGAGCGGAGGAGCCCAGCCGCCCATGAGCAAAACGAGGGGAGGTTCGTGAAAGGCCCGCACAGCGAGATAGAAAGCCAGCGCACACTGCACCGTAGCCGAGATGGCGATGAAAACCCGCCGCCCCACCCCGGGACGTCCTACGAAGAGGCAGCATATTACTGCCGTCAGCACAGGGAGCAGAAAAGGGAGCACGAGGAGGTTATTCATCGTCAGCCTCCGGCAGGAAGAGCTTGCTCGCGTCCGTCGTCTTCGCGTCGAGGAAGATACGATAGAGCAGCATGATCAGGTAAATGGTGAGGCCAAAGCCAATGACGATGGCCGTCAGGACGAGAGCCTGCGGCAGCGGATCAACGATCGGGCCGGAACCTTCCCCGAGAATGGGGGCGCGTTTTCCATCCGGGTCGCCGGACATGGAAATGAGGAAGAGGTTGGTCGCATTCGTCAGGGTGACGAATCCAAAAAGGATGCGGACAAAGCTCTTGTGCAGCAGGAGGTAGACCGAGACGGCAAAGAGCAGGCCTACGAGAAGGGCGGTCTCAATTTGCATGACGATCCTCCTCGTTGGCGGTTTCCTCGATGGGGCCTTCGAGTTCCGAGGCGTAATACGGCACTTCGCCGGGTGTGAAAGCCGGGAGGCCCGAGGTGGAGCGGGCGAGAACGATCACCAGCTTCACGGTGATGCAGCTCACGAGCAGAAAGACGCCGACATCAAAAAGCAGCGGGGTGCCGATATGCACCTCACCGATGAGAGGCACGTAATCGAGATGGAGCTGATATTGCGTCAGGAACTGCCTGCCGAAAAGCATCGGCGCCGTGCCCGTAATCATGGCAAGGAGCAGTCCAAACGACGCCAGGCGCAGCGGCGGCACGGGGAGTTCGCGCTGAAGTTCCTCCCAGCCGCGCACGAGGCCGAGGAGAATGAACGACATGCCGGTCATGAGCCCGCCGATGAAGCCGCCGCCGGGCAGGTTGTGCCCGCGCAGCAGGAGATACACCGAGACGATGTTCACCAGCAGGAACACCAGCCCGATGAGGGCGCGCACGAGAAAGGAATCGGTGGTCGCTTTCATGGCCTGCGTTTCTTTTCCAGGAAAAACCCGGGGGCTGACGCGGGATCGTTGCCCGCGCGACCACGTTTGTAGCGCATCATGAGTCCGAGTGCGCCGAGCGTAGCGACGAGGAGGACGGTGATTTCGCCAAGCGTGTCAAAGCCGCGAAAGTCCACGAGGATCGTATTCACGGCATTGGTGCCTTCCGCCAGGGGCTTGGAGAGTTCGAGGTACTTCGGCCCGATGGGATCGGGATGCGAATGCCTGTCGGCGAAAAGCACGAGGCAGGTCATCACCAGCCCGACCCCACCGGAAAGGATCACGCGGAAGATTCGTCCCTTGGCCTCGCGCTTTTCCTCGGAGCGCAGGAGCTGCGAACTCGGAAAGCGTGAAAGGAGCAGGAGAATCATCACCACCGAGGCGCTCTCCACGAGGATCTGCGTCATGGCGAGATCGGGAGCGCGGTACAGGACGAAGTAGAAGGTGAGAAAGAATCCGGCCACGGAAAGCGCGATCAGCTGAGTGGTCCAGCGACGGAGGACGATCACGCCCACCAGGGAGGCCGCGATCATAAAGGCGACGAAAGTATGGAGCGGCGACAGGCTGATATCGATGGCGCTAAAGCCCTCAAAAAAGCGGGTCGACGAAACGGCTACCGTGCCCGCCAGCGAGATGAGCAGGAAGAAGATCACGATGGGCAGGTAGGCCGGGGGCCAGTCGGCTCGCAAGGCGAGCGTGAGCTTTTTGGAGAAAACCGACAAGCCGTCCAGGCCTCGCTCAAAGGCGACATCGAAGCGAAGGAAGCCGGGGATTTCCGCGCGCTTCCAGCCACTCTTTTGACAAAGAAGGTACAGCCCGCCGCCGCATAATATGATGAGCGCCGTGGTGAGCACCTCGAGGTTAAAGCCGTGCCAGAGCGCGAGGTGAATTGGCTCCTCCTCCTGGAGTCCGGCGACCTTGATGGCGTTCAGCGTGCCATCGAGCAATCCCGGGAAGGCGCCGAGGATGAGCGCAGCCATGGCCAGCAGCAGCGGCGGCGTCTGGATCGCCCAGCCCGGGCGATGCACGGAGAGCGCATCCGGTTTGGAACCTGTGAAGACATTGAAAAACAGGCGCGCGGCGAAGGCCACGGTGAGCGTCGCGGAAATAACGACGAGCGCAAACCATACCCACGCCTTGGCATCGACGAGATCGGCGAGCAGGAGTTCCTTGCTGATGAATCCTGTCGTAAGAGGCAGACCGGCCAGAGCGGCAACACCGATCGCCGCTGAGAACGCTGTCACCGGCATGTAGCGACCGAGGCCGCCAAGCCTCCGTACGTCGCGCAGGCCCGTGCAATGATCCACGATGCCCGCCGTCATGAAGAGCGAGCCTTTGTAAAGTACGTGACTCAGTACGTGAAGCGTGTCGGCCTGAATGCCCGTCTTACTGCCCACGCCATAGGCTCCAATCAGAAAGCCGAGCTGGCTGACAGTCGAGTAAGCGAGGATGGCCTTGAGGTCATTCGAGCGGAGCGCAAGAAACGCGCCGAGCAGCATGGTGAAAAAGCCAACCCCGCAGACGAGCCAGAACCAGAGCTCCAGAGAATGGAAGATGGGAAAAATCCGCCCTGTCAGAAACACGCCGAGCTTCACCATCGTGGCGGAGTGCAGGTAGGCGCTGACCGGAGTGGGAGCCGCCATGGCCCCGGGCAGCCAGAATTGAAACGGAAACTGCGCGGATTTGCCAAACGCACCGACCAAAAGCAGCACGCACGAGGCGGTAATCCAGCCCACGTCCTTGTAGTCGCTCAGCGATCCATCGGCCAGCCTGGCCAGCGAATACGTGCCCGAGGCAAGGCCCAACAGAATGATCCCGACCAGCATGCACAGGCCGGTCGCAGCGGTGACCAGCAAAGCCTGCCGGGCTCCTCGACGGGATTCGTCGCTCTCGTGGAAAAAGCCGATCAGCAGGAACGAGGCAACACCGGTCAGTTCCCAAAATACAAAAAGCAGTAGGAGGTTATTTGAGAAGACGGTGCCCAGCATTGCCGCCATGAAGAACAGTAGGCAGGAATAAAACCGGGCGTGGGCGTATTTCCTCCCAAGGTACTCTGCCGCATACCAGCAGACGAGCACGCCGATCGCGCAGATGACGAAGCCATAAAAGATCGACAGTCCATCGACGAGAAATGAGAGGTTCACGCCAAGCTGCGGCACCCAGGGAATCTCAAGGATCACACGAGGTTGAGAACCGGCCGAAGCGGCAATCCAGGCCAGCAACCCGGCTGAACCCAAAGGCGCAGCCGCGGTGAGATACCCCACCCGAGGCCCAAGTCGCGACGCCAGGGCAAGAACCAGCGGCACCGCCAGCACGGGAAGCAGGATCACTAAACTGAGGGTGATGGTCGTGGATGCCATGGCGATTTCCCGGAAATCAGCTGCCCATGCGCCTGTTGGCGGACCGGCGGCGAGAAAGTAGCCGCACATTGGGATGGAGGCAACCCCCGGAAAGCAATTTTTGGCACAAAAATCTTTCCCTCCATCCGCTGCAACTTGCTCGCCAGCAAAGAGCTGACCAAGTTCCCTCAGAACACCAATCCAGTCGCTCCGACCGGTAAAACCACCTCTCTGGAGATGGCAGGGCGGGAAGATGCTCAACGGATATAGCACCGAGACGCTCGCCCGTTGAGCTGCGTTGGAGAAGGATGGCTGTTTTCCGCAATGCACTCGCCCTTTCGTCACTTCCTGACTGCGCAAAACTCATCGTATCGAATCTCTGAACAAACGTCCCCCGCCCCAGTGGAGGGACCGGCAAGTGTTTCCGTGCTCGCCGACGAGCGCGTGCTCTTCCAGACGCATCTCGGATTTGGCGGCGCCTTCACCGAGGCGGCGGCGCATACGTACTACAAGCTGAGCGAGAAAAACCGGGAAGCGTTTTTACGCGCCTATTTTGATCCGGCGGATGGGAATCGCTACACCCTGTGCCGGACCCACATCAACAGCTGCGATTTCGCACTC
>Ga0209935_1003173_pt1 | contig 17608 bp, 31 predicted proteins | sample ThiBio_1000_plan_2_FD_183958 | JGI IMG/M metagenome (GOLD analysis project Ga0209935, IMG submission 183958) | Wastewater bioreactor microbial communities from Cape Town, South Africa - Thiocy_cont_1000_plan (SPAdes) | ecosystem: Engineered > Bioreactor > Thiocyanate-remediating >... | reverse complement strand
CTCGAGCTCCTCGCTCGCCGGTTACCGTTTAGTGCTCGCGTGCGGCCCTGTGTGCGCGTTCGGGTGCGTGTGCTGCTACCGCTGTCTTCACGCCTCCACATGCCCGTGGTGGCGTCGACCTGTTCGTCGCGCGCCGTTTGTTGCATCGTCGTCGTCTTCTTGTACAACTGCTGCTGCTGCTGCTACTGCTGCTACTGCTGCTATCGTACGAGCAACCAACCACATCGAGAGAGTGTGTACTGTACACGTACACGCGCGCGCGCACACAACCAAGCTGTACTCATCACTATACCTGCTCGCTCGCTGCGTCGAAGCGCGCCCTCTACCGTCTTGCGCTCCTCTTTCCTCTCGCAGCTGAGTGTGTCGGTAGTTTCTCGGTGCCCGTGCTTCGTGCTTGCTGCTGCTGACCAAAGTGGCTGTTGCGCGCGCTCACGCCATACCGTAGTTGCTGGTGGACTCACGCACATCGTCCGTGCCCTCTCGTCGTCGTCGTCGTTGCTGTTTGTTGCCGTGTTGCGACACCAATGCTCAAAGGAGCCCTAGTTGCAACACCACCAACGCCCCCAACAACAACAACAACAACAACAACAACTGCCGACTGAATCATCATCAGCTCCAACCAACCAACCAACCTGCCTGCCTGTGTCTGAAGCACCGACACGCGCCTTCACACAGCCTCTTCCAGTGCCACTTCGCCTCCCCTCGCCCTACGACCACCATCCTCGCCGCGCCCAGCATGAGTGATCCCAAGGAAGACTCGGCTACACGACCGGCTGATAGCCTTGGTTCTATTCCTCACTCGATGCACGCCTTGAATCTCTCGCAGCCAAGTGCGTTGATCATCTCCTGCTCCTCCTACTCTCCTCATCATCAACACTACTAGTAGTCTCCTCCTACTCTCCAGCCCTTCTTCCTCCTCCTCCTCCTCTTTCTCCTCTCTCGTGTGGGATATTTTTAGCGGGGGTGTTCCTCCTCCTCTTGCCAGTTGCTCAATGGTTTCCTCTTGCTTGGTGCCTGACCTTCTCTCCTCCTCCTTACGATCTTCAGAGAAAAGCCACTCGGAGCGAGTGGTGATCAAGGCCAACGGAGTCAAGTATATCTCGGACCGCGTTGTTGGTAATGGCTCGTTCGGCGTCGTCTTCCAAGCCACGTGCGTCTCGACCGACGAGGTGGTAGCCATCAAAAAGGTCTTGCAGGATAAGCGCTTCAAGGTACGCGAGCGTGTCTCGTCGCGGCGGCCTCGGCTCTACAACCGTTTATTAGGCCTGTCTTTTATTCGTCGCCGTCGCCGTCGCCGTCGCCGTCGCCGTGATGATTATTATTATTCTTCTTTTTCTTCACCAGCACTACGCCACCACGCGCACTTTTTGCTTCTTTCGCTCCTTTACTCACGCGAGTTATTTGTTTGTTTGTCGCCCTGCACAGAATCGCGAGCTGCAGATCATGCGATTGCTCAGCCACCCCAACATTGTACAGCTCAAGAACAGCTTCTTCACCAACGGTGACAAGGTATGTAGTTGATATGTGTGGTTTAAATGCCTCTTATCTATCATCTATCTAGTTCTCTGCCCGTTCAGCTGTATATCGTTATTCTTTTTCTTTTACTCAGCACTGCTGTGACGTTGTATCACTATCACTCCAACCTGTTCTCACCACCACCCACCCACCCACCCGATCATTCCTTCCTCCTCCTCCTTCCTTCCTCCTTCCACAGGGCGATGAGCTTTATCTCAACCTCGTCCTAGAATATGTGCCTGAAACTGTATATCGAGTCGCGCGACACTACGCAAAGATCAAGCAGAATATCCCGCTGATTTACACCAAGGTACGCGCCGCGCGCTCGTCCACTACGCGCAGCCTGACGCCGCCAGAGGAGGAGGGAGCAAGTAGTAGGTGGTGTGGGTGTGGCTGGGTGCCCTGGCAACCCGCGACTTTCGTACCCCTTCCCCTACTTCACCACCTTCTAACCCTCTGCACCTCGTCTTCCTCCTCCCCCTCCCTCATCACTGTACGCAGTTATATATTTACCAACTCTGCCGATCACTGGCGTATATCCATTCCTTGGGCATTTGCCATCGAGACATCAAGGTACACCCACTCGGCCATTCGTTGCGTCGCTCGCTCACGGACACGCTCGTTGGCAATTTAAGATGGTTCAATTCGCTCGTACTGACGCCTCACGCGTTCGCGTTTGTTTCAATTTTGTTGTTCTTGTTGTTGTTGCTATTATCACTGTTATCGTCGTGGTCGTCGTTGTTGTCGCCATCCACCACCATCACCTATGCAGCCCCAAAACCTATTGCTCAATCCTCAAACCGGTATCCTCAAGTTGTGCGACTTTGGAAGCGCCAAAATGTTGGTCCCCGGTGAGCCTAATGTAAGTTACATTTGCTCGCGATACTATCGCGCACCGGAGCTCATCTTTGGCGCAACCGATTACACCACAGCAATTGGTACGCAAACACCACCGCTCTGCTGCGCTTGTGCTCTCCTCTCTCTCTCACTCGCTCTCTCGCTCTCGTTGTGTAGACGTGTGGTCGATGGGCTGCGTTCTCGGAGAGCTCCTCCTGGGCCAGCCGCTCTTCCCCGGAGACAGCGGCGTCGACCAACTTGTCGAGATCATCAAGGTGCTCGGCACTCCGAGCCGTGCGCAGATCCAGGCAATGAACCGCAACTACATTGAGTTCCGCTTCCCGCAAATCCGTCCACACCCGTGGACCCAAGTCTTTGGCTCCAAGGCCACGCCCGAGGCCATCGACTTGCTCTCGAAGGTCCTGCAATACACGCCCTCCGAGCGGTGGACGCCCTTGCAGGCGTGCACTCATCCGTTCTTCGATGAGCTGCGTGACCCGGCCACCACCCTTCCGAACGGAAGGCCATTGCCGCCGCTCTTCAACTTTACACCCCAAGGTACGCTCACGCTCTCTCTCTCTCTCTCTCTCTCTCGCCATCACTCACACGTCTGCTGACGTTTGTCGCCTCGTGTCACAGAGCTGTCAGGCAACGAGCATCTGTGTAAAGACCTCATTCCGCCGCACGCCATGGCCGAGTTCGAGGCCAGCTTGGCTGCGGCCCCGGCAGCCGCAGCGACCGCGGCTACGCCCGCCACCTCCACCTCGTCATCCGCCGGCGCCGCGTCCTCGTCGTCCTCTTCTGCCCCAGCGGCGACGCCGACCGCGCCCCAATAATCACCATCAAGCCACCACAAAACAACACAACAACAACAAGTGTGCAAGCCTGCAAGCCAGCAAGCCAAACAAGCCAGCAAACAAGCAAGCCAACAAGTGCAAGCCAAACAAGTGCAAGCCAAACAAGTGCAAGCCGGCAGCCATCCAGCCAGCGGGCGCCCTCGTGAGCGCGCGCTGGCCGTGTGCTCGCTCGCTAGCTCGCTCTCTCCGCGAGGCTGCCCCTCGCCCAACCATCGCCCTTCCTCCTCCTCCTCCTCCCTCCTCCTTCCTCCTCCTGTTGTACAAAATTCATGCCAACGGTGTATAAACCTTCGTTGTCAACGTATCAAGCGTGGATATTGCCAGGCAGCTTGCTTGCTTGCTTAGTCGCGACTCAGCGAACCACGCGACCGAGACCGCCGTCGCGTGTGCCTATCCGTCTGTCGCTATGCCGCTGCCGCCGCTGCCCGTCACCGTTGCAGCCCTCCTCCTCCTCCTCTTCGCGGCGGTGGCAGCGGTGGCAGCGGCAGCACTCAAGATACGCCAGCGCCGCACTTCCGCCAGCACTGCTGCGTACCTCCGTTGCGCTCACGATGATGACGCACTCGCGCGCTTGCCGCCACCGAGCTCCTCGCCGTACGCGCTGTACCGCTTCTACCTCACGACCGCGCACCAGCTGGCTGCCACCCATCGCGTCTGGCACGTAACTGCCCGCATCGTCACGGCGCTACTTGGTGGCGATGCGCCCTGTTGTCGGCCTCCGGTCGCGCTCGTCCACGCATGGAGCCGGGCTCGCGACCTCGCGCGCCTTCGGTGGAGCTACGCCATCGCGACACCCGACGCCGTTACCGCCATCGCGGCGCTCGTGCTGCACCACCGATCGATCGACTCGATCATCGATATCGGCGCCGGCACCAGCTACTGGACGTTCCTGGTAGCCTACGAGTTATCGCAACAGGTACCTGGTGGCGCCGCTCTTGTACGCGCCGCTCGTGGCTGACATTCCCACCAGCAGCAGCAGCTCCACAACGACTCTGCTGGCCAGCGCGCCGTGACCCTCCGTGCCGTCGAGTCTGAGCCGTGCCTGGCGAGCGAGTCGTTCCTTCCACTCGGCCTCCACGAGTTCGCTCCTCCTCCAGCGCGCAACGTCCTCCAGATCTACACGCACACGATCGTCGGCGATGCGCTCGAGTACATGGCGTCGTGCGACTCGCGCCACGCCGTGTTGCTGCTCGTGTGGCCGCCATGTTGGAGCGAGATGCCACACAATGTCGTGCGCTCGTTCAACGGCGATTGGATCGTGTACGTCGGCGAGCCGCTCCACGATCGCACACCACAAGACCGCTCCTGGGCCGCCACCGCGTCGGCCTCATTGATCGAGCTCCTCCAACGCTCGTGGTCGCTCGATCGCACGGTGCCGCTCCCCAACTGGCCCGATGGCGCTCGCGATCACTTGGCCGTCTATCGCCGCCTTCAGCCGTGCGGATCACCTGCGACATTGTGATCCCGAGCCAGAGATCGAGCGAGCGCGTGTGTTTATGGTTGTGATCTAAGAAGAGCGAGAGAGATCAAGAGATCAAGATCGGCCTATCGATCGTAGCCGTCGTACCCACGACACATTGCTAATGATCGCAGCTGAGCGACGTTAAGAATGAGGATCATATCCATCATCTATCTAGATCATCTCTCGATAGATCTCACTCACTCAAGCACTCACTCAGATACGTGTGTACACATTCTTCATTCATCATCATCATCATCATCACCCTCGTCATGATTCTTTGTGCATTCTATGGTCGCGATTCACCTTGCTTTGCGCTGCAACATTCAAACCTCCCAATAAATGCAACAGATATTTATCCATCTCTCTCCTTGAGCAACCTTCTCTTCTCACTTACCTTGGCTACGAGAGCGCGAACCGACCCAATCATCATACCCATCGTAACGCCGTATCATGCATGACCTAGATTCAGAGGCCACTCGTATCTTTTGCGTGTGAGTGTGAGTATGCGAGTGAGGTTCATCAATACGTTAGATCTCACCAAGCCAAGCCCACCGCCGCAATATGACAAATCACTTTGTAAGACGCGCTTCCAACGCACGTTACGCCGTGGTATCACCTCGCTCCCATCTATCCATATCTCGTCACAACGTGAGTCACGCGCGCGGGTTGCAAGAACACGCCACGAGAGAGAGAGCGAGAGCGAGAGGTTCCACGGTGCAGGAGAGCGAGATACGCGCGTGCCGTGGTCAAACGCAGGCAAGTTCCAGACGATTGTCGCTCTAGCGCGCGTCGCTGTTCTTGCCCTTCATCCTTCTTCTTCGCTCCTCTCGCTCGCTCGCTCGCTCGCTCACGCGGCGGTGCGAGTGCCTCCCTGCCTCTCTCTCTCTCTCTCTCTCTCTCTCTCTCTCTCTCTCGGATGGCTACACTATCACACTCTTCGTCGTGGTCTCGCTTGCGAGATGGCGAGAACCCGACTTCAAACACCGACACCGTCGCTTCGACCCAAGGTCTCGCTTCTGCTACTGGTGACGCCAACACCACAGACTCCTCGACGCTACTGTCGTCGTCGTCGTCGAGGAGCTCGTTCCCGTCCTACAGCACCTTTGCGTCGAAGGGCGTGTTGTCGCCGCCGTCTGAACCACCGGCACAGACGGCGCTCGAGTCGTTGGGCAGCTCGAGCTCGGACTTTGCCGACTACAACGACCCACGCACCGAGCACAACGCGCCGTACCTCTCGCTGTGGCGCCTGTTCCTCATCTTCCTCTGGATGGGCTGCCGTGCTTGGGGTGGGCCGTCGGCGCAGATCGCCATGATGAAGGAGGAGCTCGTGACCGACGGCAAGTGGATCACGACGCAGCAGTTCAAGCGCGTGTTCGCCGTCTACCAGGTGCTGCCGGGCCCCGAGGCCACCGAGCTCTGCTGCTACTTTGGCCTGCTGTCGCGCGGCCGCATCGGCGCCGTCATCGCCGGCGCCGCCTTCGTGCTGCCGGGCTTCGTGCTCGTGCTGCTGCTCTCGTGGCTGTACGTCACGTTCGGCCTCATGAACCCCTACATCCTCGCGTCCTTCAACGCCATCCAGGCCGCCGTCGCCGCCATGGTCGTGCGCGCCGTGCACAAGCTCGCCGACGGCGCCTTCCTGCACGACGGCGCCTTCTCGTACGAGCTCTTCGCCATCGGCGTCTTCGCCGCCATGCAGGGAGCGCTCGACGTCAACTTCTTCTTCACGCTCGCCTTCTCGGGCCTCGTGTACGTGCTGATCCGCCGCGCCCATCATCAGCCGTGGTTCTGGGCCGTCGTCGCCGTCTTCACGGCGCTCTACATCACCGCCATCGTGCTCTCGATCATCTACCTCGGTGCCACGTCGCTCGGCATCGGACAGGGCTTCATCGCTGGCCAGTCGTACTGGGAGCTCTTCCTGCTCGGTCTCATTGCTGGTCTCGTCACTGTACGTCGTTGCTATCCGATCAATCTCACTCTCTCATTCACTCTCTCACTTACTCTCTCACTCACTCGCAATCGCAATCGCCACAGTTTGGCGGTGCCTACACGGCCATACCGTTCATCCAACGAGAAGCCGTCTTTGTCGGCGGTTGGATCACCAACACCGAGTTCCTCGACGGCCTCGCTCTCTCGTCGATCGTGCCGGCGCCGCTCGTGATCTTTTCGACCTTTGTCGGCTTCATCGGCGGTGGCTGGCTGGGCGCCATTCTCATGACCATCGGCATGGTACGTGCCAGGCAGCCCGTCCCTCCATGTGAGGGTGTGCCAATCGTCCATTCCTCTCACTCACTCACTCACTCACTCACTCACTCACACTTGCCGTGTGTAGTTCCTGCCGGCCTTCTCGTTCACCATCATCGGCCACAAGTATTTCGAGCAGGCTGTCGCGTACGAAGGCCTGAGCTCGTTCCTCGACGGCGTCAGCACCTCGGTCATCGGCTTGATCGCCGTCACGGCCGTGAGCCTGTTTCAAGCGGCCGCCATCGACGTCTACACGCTCGCGGTCTTTGGACTCTCGCTCGCGGCACTGTACTATTTCACGTCCAAGATCACGACACCTACCGTCGTCGTGCTGGCCGCCATCGCCGGTCAACTGCTGTACCCAAATATCCAATAGCGCCCATATAACGCAAGTGGTAAGCACTGCCTTCCGTGGGGCGCAAAGTTCACCACAATTGCCTGAGTGAGTGAGTGAGCGAGCGAGCGAGCGCCGTTTCGTCCATCGCGACGTTGTTCCGTAACAAGAACTCGATCGATTAACACAATACATTGCGACGAGGCGCGCGAGCTAGCTCTCTGTCAGACTAGACTCCAGCTGCTCGGCCTGTAATCGTAGAGCCGAATCAACCGTTAGCTCTCTGGAACGATGAAGCACGCAGGCAACATGTTGCGCACCGCTGCAGCCACACGTACCAGGTCCAAGTACTCGCCCGATGTCTTTTGTCGCTTGCGTTTGCTGCCACTTCCAGCATCTGACTCACTGCTGTCGTCATCGTCGCTGCTACTACTGCTGCTACTGCTACTGCTACTGCTGCTGGCGTCTTCATCGTCCCCATCTTCGTCATCATCTAACGCTCCAACCACTCGATTAGCTTCGAGTGTTCCTCCCAAACACACACATACACACAGCACTATGCAGAAGTTACGTACCGCCATCATCGTCGGCTTCTACATCGCTATCGGGATACAGCTGTTCCTCGTCGATTTCTCGGAGGTAGCTGTCGTACAGTAATCGCACCAACGTGTCGTACTTTCGCTAGTGGCAAGAGATACATTCATTTCGATCAGCGGTCAAGCTCACGCAATCTTGTGCTCGACGAGCTCGACACGTACCGGCTCCGACTGCTCCCTGGTCGCGAGCGAGTAGCCCTCCTCGGGGGCAGCAGCCCAATACTTGAAGGCATCAATCAACCACTCGAGATGCACAATTTGGATTCCCTTCTGGGTGGCCTGTGAGACCTTCGAGGTGCCACTCTGTCGTGCATACCGGATCGGTTCGTAAGCATCAGATTATTGCCGCCTCAACGCAAGTCGAAAGCAACGTACGCTCATCGCCACCAAGTGAGTAACACTGTCGTTGAAATCGCGATGGCATTGCGCACCGAACGCTTCCGCCAGCAGCCAGATCTTGGAGCTATACAACTGTCATTAGTGCCACACAAACTACTCTCTCTCTCTCTCTCTCTCTCTCTCTCTCTCTCTGTCTCTCTCTCTTATATCTGTACGATCGACGGCTTGCGTACTTTTCAGGTTCAACATTCAATGGAAAGACGCCACTGAACACGAGACTCATGTTGCGCAGTACGTGACTACGCATGCGATACAAGACGTACTGCAAACCAGCCCCGACCAACGAATGAGTAAATCTCCTGCCTGCCAGCAGCAGCGATGCACGCGACCTACCTTGATGTCGGCCTCTCGGAACGAGTCTGCACGTCGAAAGAACTGCGTGTGCGCCTCGCGAAGAATCTGTAACACATTCAGCAGATGCGTGTCCTTGAGAGCCGACGCTCGAAACGGAACAACCATCCATCTCCTGGCATCGCTTGTTGCCGTGCTTGCAGACGAAGTGCTGCTCGGTTCTTCAGTAGCTTGCTCTCCGAACTTGGGCGGCTGCAGTGAGTCTCGACAGTAAGCACCAGCACGAGGCATCGGATCGCTCGAGGCTCTGCGCTACGTACAACAACGTAGTCTGGCGGAACCGGTATCTTGTCGACCTCAAGCGACTTTCCGAAGTAGAAGTTGTCTGGCGTTGCGAGAGCCGATCGATCAATCACACCACATCTTGTACGAGAGCGCCGTAATCTCTCTCTCTCTCTCTCTCTCTCTCTCTCTCTCTCGCTTGCTAGCTCGAATAGAGTATCGTACATGGTTCGATTGCAACGAGGTTCTTGCACGTTCCCCACACGTCCAAGCGGTCATCGACGATGATCACCATCGAATTGTTGACTGGGAAGATCAAGCTGAGGTCCTTATTCTCCGCTCCTTTGAGATGGCGTTACCAGACAAATGAGTCACACTCCCATTAGCCGCGAGCCTCATGGAGCGAGTGAGCAAGCAATGAGCGACGTACTGTCTTTCTCATTTCGTGCAACGACTCGATCGTGAAAGTATCTGTGCTCGGGATCGAGGATCTGTGCAATGTTCTTGGCGTACTCCTTGGTGCCGTTCGTATACACGTGCAGCTCATACATTTCGGCGGCTTGCTTGAGGAACTCCTCGACGTGCGGACTATCATGCATCAGGCACGTGTTGAGTGAATGCACGATTGATGTGCGCGTGTGCGTGTGTGTGACATACCGCAGCTTGACGTAGTGAATGGTGTTCTTCTCGCTTTTCAGCTTGAACCGATAAATGTCAGGCACGACGAAGCCCGTGCTGACATCGTCGGGATTCCATTTGCTCGTAGGCGTGCGTTTCATGTGTTGATACGGTGGCTTGTGCTCGAACGCGAGCGCCAATCGCTTGTCGGGCGTGCACTCCAACAGCGTGTTGTCGAGATCCAACACCAACGATAATCGACGCGAGTTGTACAATCTCTCGGTCGATTCTTGATGTGCAACATGCGCTCGCTATGGCAAAGTGAGTCAATTGATTGATTGATTGATTGATTGATTGGTTGATTGAGCACGATAGATACCTCGAACGCCACAGTAATCGAGGGATCTCCGTGAACCACGCTTACTTGACGCGATACTCTCCTTGGTATTCTACAAGGTGTGATTCGGTGAGATCTTGGTTGGTCGACATCATACGATCGATGTGGCAGGTACACGTACTGCGAGACGTCCTTGCCACACACGGCACACATTCGTTCGTATTGGATCTCGTGGGGACAATCTCGCATCGACCCGATCGATTGACTGTTTCAACGTCTTGAGTTAACGATCACAGATAGATGGATAGATAGATAGATAGATAGATCACGATAGATAGATAGATAGATAGATAGATCACGATAGATCACGATAGATAGATAGATCACGATAGATAGATAGATAGATTGATAGATAGATAGATAGATAGATCACGATAGATAGATAGATAGATAGATAGATAGATAGATAGATAGATAGATAGATAGATAGATAGATAGATAGATTGATAGATAGATTGATAGATAGATAGATCGATCGATCGATCACGATAGATAATGACCAACCAAATGCTCAAGGCGAGCATCGTACCCGTTGTTGACTGGCGTATCGACGGGCACGGGGTCGACGAGCACACCATCGCACGGCGCAGCGACAGCGAAGGCGTCGCGCGCTCCATTGTCGCCGTCGCCCGCATCGACCACCGCCAGCGGCTGTCCAAAGGTTGTTAGTACTACGGCAGTGGAGGGCAGGCTAGTGGGAGTGAGCGTGGGTACCTTGCCCTTGGCCACGAAGCCGCCAGGCGAGACCTTCCAGGACCGCACCACGACGTGGTTGGCTCCTGGTATCTGCACGATCACCGGCGTCGGCGCTGCTGCCATGCCCACGTGTTTATCGCGTTGGTCGGCGATGGATCTCGCGGGCTGCGCTCAAGCCGATACCACACGGTATACAATGTCGAATCGTGGATAGTGTAGCTATCTATCTATCTTTTGATATCTCTTGATCGAGTTCGATAAAGATACTTGATCGATGTGAGCAGCAGCGAGCGAACGAGCGAATGTCTCGTCGTCGATCGATGTCGATCGCGACATACTGCTCCCCGCCCGCTTACCCACCGATCCATCGATTCGATCTATCAACAACTCTGACACTCTTCCTTGCAACTGTGCAGATTGAATATATCTCCATCTCTCCATCTCTCTCTCGAATATACTTGCGGGGCTGCGAGATTGGATGGTGGCACGTGCTCCATACGCGCACGTGCCTCGAGGACCTCGACGACATCGATGATGTTGCTGCTCCTCGCATCCACATCTCATACCCACTCGCGCCCCTCCCTAACGCTCTCCTACTCGCTCACCGTGAGCTGTCGTACCACTCGTACCACCATTGATCTCGGACACTGAATCGATTGATTTCGATCGAACGCACTCGAGAGAGAGACTATACGATGATACCGACGTCATCGAGGCGCACTCTGATGCGAGTGCTAGTGATCCATGCGGCTCGTCGATATCGAATGAACTACTCGACCACACAAGCACGAGCGGTCACAATCAATCGGACGATGCCATCGCAGTATGTCAGTCCTCTGACACGATACCACGAGCTGGTATCGGCGCATGTGATCGAACGCGATGCTCGACAGGAGCAGCTGCTCGAGCGTCTCGAGCAAGTCGCTCAATCGCTGCTCGAGTTCTCGATCGCCGGCCAAGAGTACCTCGTTCGACTCGAACAATGGAACTCCGAGGTCGAGGCCGAGAGTATCCTTCGAGTCAAGAAGGAGCGCGATCAGAAGCGAGCCGATGCCGAGCGACATCAGCAACGTTGGGGCGCTCTTCATCGATGGCTACCGAGCTCGAACAGCAGCACCAACACGAGCACAAGCAGTGGCGCAGATGATAGTCGTACAAGTGCAATCGAGCATCCACTCGATGCTGAGGAGCTCGAGATCATGCGCAAGGTCGTGCAGTATCAACGACGAGCTTCGAAGCCAGTGCGACCAACGACACCGACCGGCGCCTACATCTATGGCGGAGTGGGTGTCGGTATGATGGCGCTGCTCGTACTCGCTCGCTCTCGCGCTCACGCTCGATCCGACTCGATCGAGATCAGCACTTGTGATGCTGACACTCTCGCTCGCGTCGATGGCAGGTAAGTCGCTGTGCGCCGATCTGTTCTACAGCTCGATCGCGCCCTTCATGTCGCAGCATCGACGCGTGCACTTCCATTCGATCATGCTCGAGGCCTACTACCGAATGCACGCATACAATCGAGCCAAATCGAACGCCGCCGCCGAGTCATGGACCGGTCCCGACAATCCATTGATCGGCATCGCACGCGAGCTGCTCGATTCGACCGGCATTCGACCCGTGACCTCGGACCTGACGGCGCTGGCTGGCCTCTCCCCGTCGCTCGATGCACCGCCGCCGCCGCACGACGACGACGAGCGCCACCACGAGCTGCTCGATCGACCGTTCCAAGCGAAGCTCCTGTGTTTCGACGAGTTCATGGCGAACGACGTTGGCGATGCAGCGATCTTGCGAGTGTTGTTCGAGGCGATATGGAACGAGGACGCGGTCGTGGTGCTGACGTCCAATCGAGCGCCCGAGGATCTCAACAAGGACGGCCTGCAGGCGACTCTGTGGCGCAAGTTCGCGCAACGACTGAGCGACCGCTGTACGCCGTTCCACATTTCGACCTCGACCGACTATCGGCAATGGCGAATCGAGCGCGAGCAAGGCGTCGACAATAGTGTACGTCGTTGTATCGATCGATGATGCAGCGCCTTTGCTGCAATACTCCCTACTGCTACTGACGATATGACACATTCACAGAAGGACTTTAAGTACCTGCGGTTGCTGCCTGCTGGGAGCTCAATCTCGGCGCACGAGGCCATTCAACGCGAATACGAGCAATCCGAGTTCGTGGCGCACACTGCTGCTCCTCCGCTCGTGATCCAGAGCAACGTCAAGCTTCCGGTGCTGTTCCGCCGCGAGTTCCCACTGTCGCACTTTGCACATGGCATCGGCTGCGTGGACTTTGAGGTGTGTACTGCGAGCTCCACTGCCGCCACCAACACCAACTACCACTGCTAACTCTTCGTTTGATGCATTCGTGTGGCGAGCGCAGGAAGTATGCGGACGTGCGGTGGGCGTCACGGACTACATCTCGCTGTGTACCAGTCTCCACACGCTGATCATCACGAACGTACCTCAGATGCACATGGGCGTGCGCGACAAGGCTCGTCGTTTCATCAATCTCGTCGATCAGGTTGGTGTTTGTGTTGCACGAGTCGAGTCGAGGTGTTTGCGCGCACGCCACTCACTAAGCTGCGCGCGCTTGGTCGCCACTCACTCGACAGATTTACAACCATCGCGTCAAGTGCGTACTGTACATCTCGGTACCGCTGGATCAGCTGTTCTGTGGCACCGTGGGCTCGGTGGATTCCTCAGGAATGGAGCTCAATGCCGATGAGAAGCCAACAGGCATCGATATGCTGGTTCGTCACTCACACACACAACACACGCCCACTAGAGGGCACCTCATCGAGTTCGTGAGCACAGAACTCATCGCTATCATGTATGGCTGGCTCATCCATAGGGCATCATGCGGAACGAGGAGCGACCGGTCGCAGAGATAATGCGCGTCGGCGGCGGCACTCTGTTCACGGGAGAGGACGAGGTGTTTGCGTTCCATCGTGCAGTGTCGCGACTGGTTGAGATGCAAACGAAGCGATACCTGCAATCATGTCTCTTGCATCGTGGTGTCAGTCCAAAAGGCCACGACGCAGAGGGTTCGGCCTCGAGCTATCAATGAAATGAATGATTGAGAGATTGATTAGGGAGATGATGATGATTAGATACTATATCTACAATATACTCAGTGGCGCGCACAGGACGGAGAGCGAGCTAGTTGGAGGGGGGAGCGTCAGTTATTAGGCTCGCAACGCATCGAGGCGAGCTTGGATGGCAGCGAGGCGAGCGATGGCATCTTGCTGCCTGCTCTTGCTCGAGGTCGTGGCGGTGGTAGTCGACTTGGCGGCGGTCGTCAGACTGGTGCCGTGCGGTGGCTTGGTGATTGCTCGCAACGGCGTCGTCCTCACGTAGCCATCGGCTCCAGCATCTCGATTGAGCGCCGCTGCTGCCGCTGCGCGAACGAGCGAGCGGGCATCAGTACACGGAGCGCAGCGGCACGAATACAAGGTGCAGGTACGATACCTGAGGCTCGAATCGAAGAGCGGCGAGGCGTTGAACTGATGGCCAACGAGAGATTGCCATCGTACTTTGCGAGCAGCTCGCTCATGGGCATCGAACGAACGCGCTCGGGCAGCTTGAGCAGCTCGACCTCGAGACTCGAGCGCAGCTTCTTCTCGATCATGTCGGCCTCGGCTTGCATCTGACTGCACCGCGTGCTGACTGCCGTGTTGCCGAGTCGTAAGCGCCTAGCCGCTAGCAACCTCTCCTCCCCTCCGCACACACATATGACCAAATCGATATGGACGCACCCTCCTTGTCGAACTCTTCCAGCATGACTCGAGCGCGGGTGGCGCGAGCCGATACGCCGGTGGATTGGGAGTGGTTCTCCCTGTCCTCCTCCTCGTGCTGCTGCTGCTGTTTCTTGCTGTTGCTAGCACTGGAGACATCAGACGCACGAGAGCTGAGGCGCTTGCTTTGTCGTCGTGGAGCCATGGTGCGCGTGTGTGTATGCGTGGGTGGAGGGAGGAGGAGCTCGCGAGCGATGATGATCGATCGAGGGGGCGAGGAGGACGAAGAGGATTGGCGACCGTTGAGATTTTGGCGGGAAAATCACAACAACAATGGTGGGCTCAGGTTCACTGGCGATTCAGTACTCCTTAGGCTCAATTTGCGCTACATGAGGGTGTATTGCTCTCCTCGATCATCATCCATTTCTTTGTTGAATAGGACGACGATGGCGACGATGGAAGCGGCAATGGTAGTTGACGTAGTGGTGGAGGCGGTGGTGACAACATCGATGGAGATAGAAATAGAAATAGATAGATGGTTGTCTCACAAGCGTTACTTCATCTCGCGGTAACGAACATACGAGTACATCATCGAGCCGGCGATGATGAGGCCGATGCCGACAGCATTCTACATCGAGTGCCACAGTGCCAAGTGTGTTAGTGTCTCGAGGAGGCAGTGCTGGCGTACGTTGTGCCACCGACGCCGATCGTACCATGATCGTCACAGGGTTTTGGAAGAGATAGAAGGCCAAAATTGTCTGCACCGCGCCCTTGAGCTGGCCGGTGATGTTGTGCGTCAGCGGTGAGGTGAGCTTCAGCAACAAGTACACGACGATGTTGATCGCGAATCCGAGCACGCCGGCGAGGATGATCAAGAACCACGTGTTGCCGTCGGTGGCATTCGGCTGCTCCATGATGAGCGGTATCTCACCGGAGGCGGCGATCAAGGGAATCAACACAATGAGTGCCAGGATCGTGTTGTAGATCAGCAACATCCTGTAGCGGTGATCAGCGAGGGAGCATCGTGTGAGAAGGCACGAAACGAAACGAAACGGGGCGAAACGAGGCGAGATCGAGGTCGGAGAGTATGCGTCGGCAGTACCATTGATCGCCATCCAGCCTTCTTGACGTAGATGCTGTACAGCGCCACGAAGATGCTCGACACCATGCCGAACGTCACACCGGTCCACGAGAGATTCACCTCTCCCCAGCTTCCCAGCACGAATCCCACCACGACTACTCCACAAGCAATGAGGGCCTGTCGAATCCAAGGAGTTCGTTCGCTCAGTTCGTTGGTTCGATCGATTGCATGATTGCATGATTGCATGAATGCATGCGCGGTGCAAGCGAGGTACGTACGCGCACCGACGTGGACTCATTCAACAAAAAATACGCGAATGCGATCGTGAGGATCGTGGTCCATGCGCGAGCGACCTGCACGTTGGATGCATATGCGTGAGCGTGAGCGTGTGTATGATGGTCAAGAGTGGCGGCCAGCATGCGCACGCACGCACGCACCTGATAGAAGGAGACCTCGACATATTGGAGACATAGGTTATTGAATACAATCATGGCCACGAAGATGCCCGTGACCGGAGCGACTTTGACGGCGATGCTCATGTTGAAGGAGAGTGGCGGGAGGAACGAGAGCGATGGCGCGATCCTGTGAGAGAGCTCGTTAGCACACGCGCGCAGTTCGCAGGCGCGCGCGAGTGCGTGAGCCGCGGCAGTGCGACGTACTCTTCACCAATCTTTCGAAAGAATATAATACAAACCAACGCGACAGCAAACTGCACCCACGAGACCGTCAGCGGGAAGGGGAAGGTCTGTGGCGTCATGATCAGCTTGTTGAAGAAGATGAGCGCGATCGAGATGAAGAAGTAGGTCGCGATCACGAGCGCGATCTTGCTGAGCTCCTCACTGTTGGAACGCGGGCATCGAAATGTGAGAGCGTGAGAGCGTGAGGCATAGTCGCGCGTTGGGGTGATCGTGGTTGGAGAGTGCCAGATCGATTGCGCGGAGTATGCGACGCAGATCGAGAGCGAGAGCGAGAGCGTACACAGTCACGGGAGCTCGCGCATGTGCCTCGGAGCCGGTACCGACCACTCGGAGCACGTCGGGGTCCTCTTCATCGTAAACGACGGCCTCGGAGGCCTTGCTGGATACCATAGCAGCGCCTGGAGTCGGAGGAGAAGGCCGTCGTGCAGCGGTGCAGTTCGAGCCCTACTGCTCGTGCTACTGCTCGTGCTACTGCTACGAGAGAGATACAGAGGCGCAAGCTCGGCGCCGCGGGCGATTCGGGGCGCGTGCCTCGCGAGGCAGCGAGCCGGACTTGCAAACGCAGCTAGTATTCGAGGTGCTGTGAGTCAAGGTTGGTTGGGCGTGGATGTGGGGTTGGCGCGCGTAGTGTGGCGGCGTCCGTTACAGCGATATCGGCGCGAGATATCAACGGACTCGAGCGCGTTCACGCGGTGTTGTTGCGGTGGTGGTCGTTCTCTCGTTGGTGTCTTCGTCTTGCTGTTTCGGTGGTGCTGGAGGCCGTGTGATGGAGGCGAATCGGCTGGTTGGTTGCGAAGATCCGAGTGGTTGTGGCAGAGGCGATCGACGAGGAGATTCGACGAGGGATCGTGAGCACGAGCGAACGAGCGAACGAGCGAACGAGACGGGAGTGGTCGCAGGAGTTGGTAGAAGACGTTGGTAGCAAGAGTCACCTCGGTGAGGAACAGGATTGAGGGGAGAGAGAGAGATCGTGGATCGTGGGTGCTCACGTAAGGTCGTTTGCAGGGGGTCGGTGGCCGAGTGGGAGCAGGTTGGTGTGTGGTTTGTTGGTTGCAGCAGCAGCAGCGAGTGAGCGTGAGAGAGCGATAGAGCGCGAACGAGATGCGCATCGTACTCCGTCCAACTCCGTCCGGTACCTACGTTGATCTGCGATATTTACGGAGGATGCCTCTAAAGATCGATCGGGCAAAGCCCGCTGCTGCTCTTCGCGAGCCGAAATCGTGGAATGTCGTTCCTCCCGCTGCTCGACGCTTGTTCGCTCGTGTGTCTGTGTGTGTGTCGAGGGCCAAGCATATTCCCTTCTTCCTCGCCACAGCACGCACCTCGAATCGTGTGCCCATACCATCAATCTCTCAATCTCTCAATCTCTCAATCTCTCAATCTCTCAATCTCTCAATCTCTCAATCTCTCAATCTCTCTCGTTCTATCTCTCTCTTTCGTTTGCGATACCACCATGGCCTTCGACGGTATCGCGGCATTCCTCTACAATCTACCTGTACAAACCAAACAACGCGTCGCTCGCATCGTGAAGCAACTCGGAGGTTCGGTTCACGTGACGCTCAACAAGAATGTC
>Ga0209935_1003171_pt1 | contig 17622 bp, 16 predicted proteins | sample ThiBio_1000_plan_2_FD_183958 | JGI IMG/M metagenome (GOLD analysis project Ga0209935, IMG submission 183958) | Wastewater bioreactor microbial communities from Cape Town, South Africa - Thiocy_cont_1000_plan (SPAdes) | ecosystem: Engineered > Bioreactor > Thiocyanate-remediating >... | reverse complement strand
TAATTAAACCAATTGAAACGAAAGTTAAAATACCTGATGCAATAAGTGCAAATGTTCGATTGCTTTTAATCAAACCAAATGAGAGAATAGCAAATGCAAGAATGGCGAATAGACCAAGAATAAGAATGCATGTAAGCAACTGATGAGTTGAACTGTTTGTCAAGTCGATCTGTCAACCAATCATCAAATCCATTGTCTCCAACACCTTCAATACCTGCTTGAGTAAAAAAGATGTGATCAGCAAGTCGATCATAGTTGTTTATGATATGATAAAGATAAGTTTGACCCTCTTGACCAACATTTGGTAACTGATATACTAGATCTGCTTTTGATATTGTTTGAAGATATGTATTGTTAATGTTTGGATTTTTATTGTAGATGATGATGCGATAGTTAAGTTTTTGTAAAGTAGAACTTTTTCGAAAATATTGAATGACTCTGGTGAGAAAATTAACATCTTCTGCATAATAGCTCAATACGACATCGAAATGTTTCGTTTGATTTAGTATTATGAGCCGGCGAGAAATGTTTTGCATGTGCACAAATTGTATGGAGAATTTTCTTCGATAATGATTTTGACTCGTATGAAGTAGGATAAGAATGACAATAATTAATATTACGTAAACAAGTCGTCGATTGACAATCTGTCCATAGTAATTGCTTAAAGATGTTAATAATCCATCTTTTTGGATTTCCTTCATATTTGAGGACATTTGATTTAAATTTTTAATTATCGCCTAAGAAAGAAATACATTTGGTTTCGACTGATACCACTTTCACTAGTTCCCTTCGCCAGTTAAAAGATAATCGAATTAGCAGAAAAGAATGGCAAATGCAGTGTTCGAGTTTGTTGCTTTGAAAACAATCATCTGTCTTCAATCTTTTCTTTCGAAACACTGATCTACGACAAAGAGAACAAACAGTACATCTGTTGCTTGTTTCCCATTTCTTCTTCCATTGATCCTACACATGTAGACAAATTCTTCTATCTTGAGGGTGAGGGTGAGGGTGAGGGTGTTGAGGGTGAGGATTAACAACGAGACTGACCACGATCCAGATTTCGCTAGACTTTCACTAGCTCATCAGGCGGTCTTCACATATCTGCATTAGTAGATTAGCCAAACCATTTGTAATATCCTCAAGTTCAAAACGAACTCAAGAAATATATATCAAACAGAAGTTGACCACTAACAAAAGCAGATCGGTCATTATTGAAAATCGGTGAGGATTAACAACGAGACTGACCACGATCCAGATTTCGCTAGACTTTCACTAGCTCATCAGGCGGTCTTCACATATCTGCATTAGTAGATTAGCCAAACCATTTGTAATATCCTCAAGTTCAAAACGAACTCAAGAAATATATATCAAACAGAAGTTGACCACTAACAAAAGCAGATCGGTCATTATTGAAAATCGGTGAGGATTAACAACGAGACTGACCACGATCCAGATTTCGCTAGACTTTCACTAGCTCATCAGGCGGTCTTCACATATCTGCATTAGTAGATTAGCCAAACCATTTGTAATATCCTCAAGTTCAAAACGAACTCAAGAAATATATATCAAACAGAAGTTGACCACTAACAAAAGCAGATCGGTCATTATTGAAAATCGGTGAGGATTAACAACGAGACTGACCACGATCCAGATTTCGTCGTAAATTTGCAAGAGTCATGCTTCAGGAGATAAGGTGTAGCTTAGTGCATCTAATCGTTGGGTGAGTATAATCATGTGTATATTGTAAAAGTTGAAATGTATTCAGTGGATTCGGCTTAGAATGGATATGGTATATTGTTTTAGCGCGGATTTAAGATAATGCATCATTTGGGATAAGGTCATATGTAGAGATATACCGTTTTATGTGTTTTATTTTCTTTTGCATTACCGGTTGTGGAATGATTTTGATTAGAGGTAATGATTGAATTCCAGATGGTTTTCGAATTGATATTAAATAAGTTCGTATATAATGGTAACCAAGATGTTAATAGTTATATATAGTAGTGGATAAAATGATGTATTGGATGGAAGATGAAGCCAGCTTTTATACACGACTGTAAATATCATCGAAAGATAAGCGATACGCGGAGCTATGAAGCAGGAATTCAACATGATTACTAGTGGGAAATTTTTTAAAGACATTTTTCCCCAAGGATAAAGATCTGAAAATATGCACGATTGGAAATGATAAGAAAACTATTTTATCTCGTTCTTACTGACTGTATTTTTATTGTAAACTTTGAGTTCGAATGAAAGAGGTATTTTGTTAAGAGTTTGACGATACTTTTCATTTTGGCAGATAGTTCAGCTTGCTGGATGCGAACACTGAAATGTTAGAAAGACACAAACATACACAAGTATCAGGATTCGATTATATTCATAAGAATCAGAAGGATAAAACTGGATTTTTCGAAACATTTTAATTATTGTTTGATACAGCGGCCAAGGTCAGATAATGTAGTGTTAAAGTTCAGTATTTGAGGGTTATATTCTAAAATATGAAAGGATCTTAGTAAAAGAGGGTAATCAAGTTCATGCATGAATTCCGAAAGAAAAGAAAGCATATGAAAAGGAAGTATTGTCTTTAAATCAACGCTGATTAAATACGATCAGTTGGTGACCTTGAAAAAATATGATGAAATATACAATGTGCTAAATGCGAAATAATATCAATATACCTGAAGATGATAAATGCTGAAAAGTGTCCACAAATCCAACAGACATTATTGGAGTTTCGATCACGGAAACAAGATTGATGCTCTTGATGTCCACATAGATATTGAACCAACATGTTGTTTGTTTGAGCAATCACTGGTAATTGACATACTGCACATAAGCGTGGCTGAGGCCTAAAATAATCAGTAATCTTTGTAATTTAATATTCCTATGCATAGAATTAAACAACTAATAACGAAATAGCAGAGCGATAGCAGATAGGTCAAGATGACCTTGTGTAAAATATAGTTGTCACTAGATAGGTCAAGATGACCTTGTGTAAAATATAGTTGTCACTAGATAGGTCAAGATGACCTCTTGTCAAATATCGTTCGACTGGTCGATTATATCGGCAATATGAAGCCATTTCGAACTGGGAAACATTTTCACTAATTTATTTACATCCGAATAGTGTTCCTTTGCATATATCAGAGTTGACAATATTTCTAAGAGACAAAGTGATTTGAAAAGAGTTTTTTTGAAGAATCACTTTTTTAACAGTTGGGTTTTCTTACTATTGGTATAGGTCGAAGCTGAAATTGGAATGGTACGAGTAAACAGATATCTAAAATGGAGAACTAGATAAAGAATATTGTATGGAAAAGAATTCGAAACGCTAGTATAACAAATGAAGAAGGAAAGAAAAAATGACAATGACTAAAATCTGAAGAAAATTTCTGAACAGGAAAAACATTCTAGAACTAGTGGATAGCATATGGAGATAAAAATGAACCCATTCTTTCATCGTGAACATGCAACCATTAGGATATGAGTTTCTGTTAAAAACAACAAATAGAAGCTCGGTCGTCTGTTGAACTATTGTCACGGTGCAGCATCATATAGAATTCATACTCGTCAAGGGTCCATGTTTGACGTATGATTTTTGCCAGCACGGAGATGGCTCGACACTGATGACCTTGATCGAATGGAAGATCCACGTATGATGTAAAGAAGTACTGGACTGCACGTGGCAGAGACCATTGAGCCGAGGGCGATTTGTACGGTCGATGAATACATGTGCATGCCGGTCCATCGATAATTATGTCGATTTTCGCTTGTGGACAATCATGGTCATGACAGAGCACCTCATTGTACCATTCTTTGAACTTGTCTTGAACATTGAATACGGATGCAGATAAAGAACGATGCTTGATCAGATCCATTAATTCCGAATCCATCTGACCCCAGACTTGAATGATATTCTTCGGAACGAACATATGATCGAATAAGACATCGATTTTGTTCTGTAATTCGAAAGGACACGTGAATATACATGGCATTGATACAACATAGGAATGACGAGCTTGAACAAATTCGACGCACATGGATTTCTTATTCGTTTGCCAATCGTAACCGAGAAGAATGGTGAACATGTTTGTTTTCTTGGCTTTTTGAATTAACAGATCCACGATATCAAATGAATCGTTATCGATGCGATAGGTCGTATAAATTGTTAATCCTTGAAAAATCACCAAATTTTTAAGTTGTACTTCATCGTGGTTCTGTATCTTTGTATCCATTGTACGTTTGATCGATCGATGTGCTCGACGTCTTCTCATGTCAATCATACTTTTGCGTAACAATCGATAGTTTTCGAAGATAAAAGCGAATAAACATAGTATCATTCCTAGGAAGAATTCCAGAAGAAGAAATACTAATATTCAAATGATCAAAGAGAGAATCTAAGAGTTGTACCTATGAAAAGGTCACGTTGACCTAGTTGAAAATAGATAATGGAGATGATACTAATGCACAGCATAGACAGAGAATAATTGTAATGGTAAACCATTTTCCAACAAGTTCAGTTATAGACAAACAAATATCAAAGAATCTAGAATAGAGGAAAAAAGAGGAGTAAGTATTTATTGATTTCATTCAATGTATTGGTTAAAAAAATTCTTGTTCAGTAGGAGAAAAAGAAAAATGTTTATCTTAACAGCGTTTTCGATGGTTTCGTGTGACTTAACAGCTGATTCAGTGATCGATTGGTTCGAGTATGGATCCGTAGAGTAATATCGTTGGTTGTAGACTCCGGACAAACATAGAATTGTTTCCATAAACGATTTAATTCATCTTTGAACTGTAGCATTGGACCAGTTTCAAAGGTGAACAATACTTGAATCTGTCTTTTGTTCGGGACTGGTTGCTGTTGTTGCTGTTGCTCCTCTGCTACTTTTCTTTCACGTCGTGTTAATTGATAGATCAATTCGTGATGTATCTTCATGTAAACTTCGTTGTTTAATTCTTTCATCAGTGAAACGGCATTATTTTGTGCAAAGAATTGTTTGAAGTGATAGGCAATAAATCGCGGCGGATAACCATTCAATAGTAATTTCAATTCAATATTCAACCGTTCATTATCAAAATCATTGACATTAGAGCATACACGTACGGCTCGAAAGAGAGCACCTCGAATCACATGCCGATGAATATGACGAGGATGATCAGAATAAAAGGGAACGATATATGGTTCTGCTGCAGATTTGTGAAACACTGACGTTTCCAACTGTCCTTGATTATTGTTGGCATGAACATCAAGAAAATCAATACGAGCTCCCACCGATGGTGTAATATGAATATTTGGATCTCTGGTATCGGCTTGAGCGAGTAATGCCAAGATTTGATTCAGGGGTAAGTTGGTGGTCATGAAGACATCGTCTATATAGCTGTTGAAAAGATAAAAACAAGAATAAATAATCAGTTTTCAGTGAAGATATCTACCGAGTATAGATTTCTTTATGACGTTGTTGATGTTCAATTAATAGTTGTTCCCATTTGAGCATATAGATATTCGCAAGAGTCATGGTAAATGGTGAGCCCATGGCACCGCCACGAATCTGTTGATAATAGTGATTTTCGAAAACGAAACAATTGGTATCCAACACTAGACGAGCCATTTTCATCAATGTATCAATAGTCATACCATTGATTCGACCGAGAGTTGCATGTTGACGGAGAAATTCATTGAGAATAAGTAGAGCACCATCTCGAGGTATCATGGTGTAGAGATCGGTCACATCAAACGTAACAAACATCGTCGATCTGGATAAGCGATTACAATTTTGATAGAGTTCCAATTGACGAACGAAATGAATGCCATTGATCGTCGTTGTTCGCCGAGCCACTCGATTGAACAAGGGACGAAGTAATCGATCTAAGAAATGGGAGATACCGGTGGCTGGTGCTCGCATCGAGGAGACAATTGGGCGCAATGGCGTACCGATCTTATGCGGTTTTGGTAGAAAATAAAGATGAGCTAATTCAATAGTATTGACATCGGGTCGCATGAATCGTTTCCAGATGGTGAGATCGATGGCTTTCTTCTTCATCAATGGATCAACGAAGGTAATCACTTGACGAAAATGTTGCATGCATGGATTCAGATTATTTTCGATTCGTTGATAAGCGTTGGTCTTGGCCATATATTCGAAGGATTTTTGGTGATAACTGGTCGCTGTACCAACATGGAAGACTTTACTCTTGTCCGTTCGCTGTATAACCAGATTCTTCTTCTTCCGAATATGTCGAATACTGGTAATCATACGGTGTTCATATTGAGCTCGAGCAAATAATCGAGGTGATAACGGCTTGGTATAGTGCTCACGGAGCAGCTTTTTCAAAGCATTGAAGAATTCGGTTGATTTTGAATCGGTTGCTGACATACAATTATTATTAAGACCAGAGGTGAAGGCTTCGACAAGTTGTTGATATTCACGTTCAATAATGGTATCCACGGGTAATCGAGAAAAACGACTTTGACAAACGGGTATATATTGAGGACCATGAGCGAGAAAACGTTTTTGTTGTGGAGAAAAACCGGAAGCCACTTCAATAATCGGTGCTGATGGTAGAATGGGACTGATTTTGTTTAAACATTGATCGCTCCGACGGTCATATTGTCGCCAGTCACTTGTTCTTGTTGTTCGATTTCTTCCTCGGTGACCGTCGGAGCTTGGCCGAAAAAAGGTAGTTTATGCTTGGTAATCAACTGAGCACGTTTAATTATATTTGATTGTCGTGCTGTAATCGCATGAAGTAGATCGACGAGATATTTTGGTAGTGGTACTTGTCCATGTGCACTATCCGTCAATTTCTTCTTTTCGTTGGCAATCATATTACCATAAGTCCGAACCGATTCTTCTATTGCTTGAATATTCACAGTTAAAAGATCATATTTGCAACGGGAGATGATTTTTTCACGCTGAGATACTAATGCCGTACGTTTTTCCACAGGAAGGAATGGATTGCGAAGCAGTTGCTGTGTAGTTGGATCAACTGAATGATCGAGTAGATCAAACGACGTTGGTAAACGTTTGACATAGATACGTTGTTTTAAGATAGCCAGATGTTCTTCCTGTTGTTGTTGATCCATGGTTGCTTGCCAAATAAGTTTCGTTGATTGAATCTAAATAAAAAGTACAGAGTGGAAGTCAAATGAAATCAATCACATGTCCAGAAAACAGAAAGAAAAATATCGAACTTGATCTGGCGATGGTTTGAAGTTGTAAAAAACTTGAACTAAGCGGTGATCATTGACATCGAATTGTAATAAGTCCTTCTTATATTGAAAATCGGCTGCTAATTTTTGTTGTCTTTGGCGGACAAAAGCAGGAATAATTGTAGATAATCTGCGATTGAGATCGATTGATGAACCGGTAATTGCTTGTTGTTTATGCTCGGATAGCTGCTGTTCGATTTGTTTCAATTGTTGATCGATAGTTTGTTGACGTTTGTGGATATTTTCTCGTTTCACAAATTGGAATCGATGTAGATGATGTTCTTTTCGGCCTGATTTCGACATAAGATGGCTGTTAAAATCAATTTCAGATGAGGAGAGAACCACTTCTTCATACGATTTCCAGAAAGCATCTTTCAGTTTAAGATAGAATAAATTGTTGATTAGTTGGGTATAAATGCGAATATATTGAACCTTTTCCGGTGTATCCACTAAGACCATTAGATTGTCTTCATCGATTCCTTTTAATGTTGCAGATAATAATTTCTTGAACGCCGTATCCGTTAAATGTAAGTAGTTCGATTTCTTCTTCGGCGGAGTGATCGTGTTGACCTGAAGATCAGTGGTGGTGAGAGCCGATCGAGTTCGCTTGGTCGATGGCTGTGCGAGAGATACTTCACTGACGGATGTTGGAACGCCGCCGGTCTTTGCAGTGGTTCCTCGTTTCCGTTTCGGTAGAATCGTTGTGACTTCCGTAGTAGTCGACGTAGCAGCATTGATTGCGCTAACTCTTTGTGGCTTTGTTGAATCATATTCTGGATTGATCATTGATGCAATTGTTTCATTATCCAATCCTTGATTTCTTAATTTTGCTCGATATCTTTGTAATTGACGATTGCCACGCGATTTCCTTTTCTTCTTGTTGGCTGTTTGTACGTCTTCAGATTGTTGTTGTAGAACAACTTCTTCACTGGAAACAACGCTCACGTCTTGCCAATATTCGGCAAAATATACTTTTCGCCGGTTTGAAGACGGACTGTTCTCTCGCGACATTCGATCTGAAAGGAAGAACAAAGAAAAAGAATAAAAAGAAATAAATTTATTCTTCATCAAGAATCATATAGGGCCGATGATGAGGAAAAATCAGATCAAAACACCACTCTTCACGGTCCATGAGTTGAATTTCAATGGCGATCTCCGATGTTGGTGAACAACCTTCGGCAAGATGATAAGGAATGTCGACACGACCCTGATCATCCGTATTCAAACTAGGAACGAATCGACCGGATCTGTTCAGTTTCGCTTCAGTATGGGTAATGAAGAGGGCTTCCACAAATCGTCGGACAGGTTCCGAGATACCTGGAGGTACTAGATCAAAGGAAAAGTATATAGACGGGTCAACGTGACATAAACTCGCTTACAAACGGCAACGACAGCTGCATTGAACAGATCCATACATGGATTCTGCCGATGACTAAAATCGTGTGTTTGTTTAAAATATTGGAATTGTTGTGCTCGTTGTTGAATGGAAAAGTCGTAGCCGCGAGGTACAGGTGGTAAGCTTCGCATACAAGATCGGACACTTTCATCGGAACGCGTGGTTGACGTTCCCATGATGGCATATCGATCTTTCGAAGCAATCGAAGTAAGATAGTTGGAATCGAGAAAAATTAAGGATGATGGAAGCGTTGGATTGGTTTTATTTTGTACTTCGGCTTCTACGGATCGAAGTGGAGCAAAACACCAGTAGATCGGATTAAAGTTCAGAAAGATTTGCATGGCAGCTGGACATCGCACGGCATGTCTGTATAGAAGCATACGATCTTTGGTCAATGCTCTAAAGTATAGGAAAACGCATAGAAACAAATATAGGAGATCATGACATACTCTTTTTCTTTTTGTCCCATGGGATTTTTTTGAACATTTCTTTTGCCAATCAAGAATTCGTGAAAGATTCGATTGAATTGTTGCCGATGATCTAACAGCAGGGAAATATATGGAAAAAGAATAGTAAGAATAAAAGTTTACGTCGCAATCGGTCGATTAATCTCTGATTTGTTTCGCCAATGTATTCATATTTGCCACATGGACAGATCAGGACATAGATCAGATTGTTCGTATTACAATCGATGGGACAATTGAGCAGCGTTCGATAACCATTTTGAAAAGTAAAGCCATTTACGACACCAAATTGAATCATGGGACCTAGTTTTTCGCGACAGTTCAGATTGTAACGTGGTACACATAGTGAACAATTATGGCATGGTGTAAAGCCATATCGGGAATGCGGTTCATCGACACAGAAAAGATATTCGTGGTGTGAACGCACTTGAGCTTGACGAAAGGAACACGTTTTCATAAAGAATAGGTCCACTAGAGAGTGAAAAAATTCTGATTAATATCGAGATATATATGTATCTATCTTTACCGTCAATTTGTAAGTAGAATTCGAAGGCATATTGTTTTTGTTCGTTGTTGAGCAGGAAATAATCGATCGCTTGATGATGTTGACGAATTAAATCGTTGGCAAAGAGTTGAAAACAGTGAGAGAAACGATATAAATTATAATCGAGAATCGATTCATCGACGCGGTATTGTTTAACTAACGAATTCATAAATGATTGATAATGATCACGAAAATACGAAGGAATATCGGATTTCTTTTTATCCACGGAGTAGATCAAAGGATAAACACCTGGTTGACGACGAACACGCTGTGTAGCATCCAGTTTTCTCTCTAGATAAATCATTTCGGTCTTAGTAGTCGATCAAAGAGAAACCTACGTGGTACATTCGCTAGAAGTAACGGCGGTGGTTGTCGTTCATCATAGATCGATGTTGGAAACGCGGGTAAGATAGATAATCGTGGGCTATTCGGTTGTAAAGTACTTGGAACATAACCGGAATACTCTTGCCTGCTCGAAGCAGATCGCAACGTACTTGTCGGTGTTGTTGCTGTTGCTGTTGCTGTTGTTCTTCTTGTTTTAACTGTGTCATCAACGATCCGTTCAGGAGAATCGGTCAGATCGATCATTTCAATGTTCGACTGTTGCCGTTCCCGTTGTTCCTGTTTGACGTCGTCATCACTGCTGCTATCCCAAAGGTTTTCGCGATTGGGAACACGTAAGATTCGGTGATTGAACATAGTGATTTGATCTAAAAGCAGAGAGAAATAGGCGAATATTCTTGATTCAATGCGCTACAATGAAGATAGAAGAAGAAGAAGAAGAAGAAGAAGAAGACAATAAGTTTGGCTAGATTAAATGAATGATTATCAAAAGGAGGAAAAAAAGAAGGGTGTGAGGGTGAGGGTACACTTGTTCATTTCCATTGCATTCCATTCCATTCATCAAATACACCTCAGTTCATGGATGAAATACACCCACAGTTCGAGATTCAATCGAAATCTTCAGATCTAAATCATTTCCAGTGATGTACCCTGCAATTAGTTAGCTTAACATTGCCTTCAAATATATCCGAATTTACCTGACGAGTCCCTTAAGCAAGGACGAAACGATCGTCGTAAGTATTGCTTGGAAATATACGACTATGTTTGGAACTCACCCCTCGTATGAGTAGCTGCATAGAAGAGTATCGATAGTCACACAATCTCAAGATCACACACACACACATATATACACATGATGATGAACGCTGCAGGTCTTTGGCTAACATTGCCTTATTTTAACATGACACACAGGTGTGGCGCACATGCTGCAGCGCTCATAGTCTAGCGCGCGCGCACAGGAGATCCAATCGAAGGGCATTGAGATAGATAGAGAGAGCGAGAGAGAGAGAGAGCGAGAAGAAGAGAGTTGGACGATGATGTACCATGCAATTGCTTACCTTAACATTGCTCTACTATAGCCGCACACGCGAGGTGCATGGTGCATCTGGTCGAATGATGATGAGAAATCGCCAGGAGAAAGGTAGCAGAGAGCGAAGCATGACCCGAAGGGTCAGCTGAGCGTATGTATAGAATGGAATATTAGGCATGTAGTGATATATATTTAGCTTAGATTGAGATAATAGGTGTAGAATCGGTATAATTGTATTGATTTTCGACGGAAATCATGAATATATATGAAAGGTTGAGTGTTGAGTGCGATAGCAGCTGTGAGATATTGCAGGGTCTTGCAGCTTTTGGTGGTATTCTCTGGTTCATTGTTGGAGATGTGTATGTAAAGTTTCTTGTGACTTCGTGTCTGACAAGGATGGTATAGTTCGTTTTGAAAAATAAGTCTTACTGAGATTTGTTTTCGTGGATTCATGTAGTTTCTGTTGTTTGTGGGACAGTGATTAATGTTTTTCTTGTATACGTTTGTCGACTTGCTGCCTTTGTGGTTTTTGAAATTTTGCTGAGATGATGGTCAATTAACGTCTAAATATCTTCCATCTCTTACGATTTGAAGTTTGTTCATAATGGAGGAGTTGACGCTAGTTAGTAACTATGTTTTGTGCTCGTGTGCTTGAAATAAATAAGTGATAGTAACTAATATCATATCATTTTCGTTCAAGATAGTGAAGCCGAAAGAAATAGAGGATAATTTGAAAATTGATGCGAAAGAATGAAAACGTTGGACAATTGTCGAGTAAGAGAAAGATTCGGAAAATATCACGTGATTTTATATAACAAAGTAACTCGATACAGAAGGTGATTTAGAGCATACGTGTCAATTTGAAAATGAGAGAAAGTACAGTATCGAATCTATCTTAACGAAGTAATGCAATACAGAATTTTAAAAATGATAGATTACATAGGATAGAATCTTTTTTCACGAACTAATTACATACCGAGAGCGATTCGGAGATAAAAAGAGATGATTTGAAAATCAGAGAAGATATAACACGTGATCTATCATAACGAATTGACCAGAGAGAAAAAAAGAGAAACTGAGAGATTAGAGAGGGAGAAAGTAGATGAAAAAGAGAAAATACAGAAAATACAGAAAACAGAGAAATGAGAGGAAATAGAAAAAAGAGATAAAATAAAGAAATGAGAGAACAAGGGTGCAAAACGAGAGAATTATACGAAATTGTGAAAATCTATCGAAAGAGAGAGAATTAGAGAAAAATAGCACAAGATCTACATTAACGAACTGACCAGAGAGAGAATTAGAGAAAAATAGCACATGATCTATATTAACGAACTGATCAGAGAGAGAGAGAGAGAGAGAGAGAGAGAGAGAGAGAGAATCATAGATAGTTCAGTCTGTTCCGGCTATTAGTATATAAGGCCGTGGTTCTTCTCGATTCAACTCATTTCTTTTCTTTTCTTTTCTTTTCTTTTCTTTTAGATTTCATCTGAGTAACAACGAGGACAGGTTAGTTTAAAAAACAACTAATAAAATTCAGATATATACCTTATCGTCCATTTTATTTTGTTTATTTGTATCTTAATTCATTGTGAATATACAAACAGAAGATGAATATAGAATATGTTATATTTCATTTTCATTCTAGTTGTTGATCGTATATCAGTACAGTATCATGACAAATAATTTACAACCGATGCACAATATTTGCCCGAAGAATATGAACACTGAAACAGAGAATGATTCGGACAGAAATACTGAAACTTCCATGTCATCACGTCCGACCACCTTGTCTCTACGAGTATGTTGTTGTTGTTGATGTTGATTCTTTTATAAATTACACAGATTGATACTGAAAATGAATATATTTGCATTTATAAGACAATGAAAAATTCAGATTTTGTTAATTCATATCGTCGTCAAATTGACAATATACGCTTCACTCCATCACCAATCAATACCAAACCACGACTATTTCCACCAAATATCTTGTTTGATAAGGATACGTTTGATCGCATTCAATCAGGAGTATATGATTTGAAGAATGAATTAAATGATGGTTACAAGGAAGAAGAAGAAGAAGAAGAAGAAGAAGAACACCAACATCATAATACAAACATTGAACATACATACATATTATCATTTCGATTTTGTGTGTCGATCATACGGATTATTTTCCACTCTGAATGAGACCCTTCAGCAAGGTCGAAACGATCGTCGTAAGTAGCTTGGAACTGTTCGACCTCTTCTTCGAATTGTAACTCACCCTTCGTGATTTCTGCGACCCACCGTTATCTATCCCCATTCATTCTTATGATCTGTTGGAAGTCGTCGTTTCGACTTTTATATTTCATTAGGTGTGAATTTGAGATATTTAATCGTGCAGAATCAAGTAGTTCCGAACTTGCCCGTCGAGTCCCTTAAGCAAGGACGAAACACGTGTCGTAAGTACAGCTTGGAAATATATATTGATGTTTGAAACTCACCCTTTTGAACATTTCTGCGATAATATTCGTGTATGATTGGATTTTATCTCATCTTTATCTCTGTGTACCTATGTATGCTTATTTATATTTTGTTGAGAGTCTATTTTGACTCTTATATTGATATATCTATGTATATGTGCGTACGAATATTGTTATGAGATTAATCTTCTATATACCTATTCCATGCAGAATCTATTTCCGAACTTGCCCGTCGAGTCCCTTAAGCAAGGACGAAACACGTGTCGTAAGTACAGCTTGGAAATATATATTGATGTTTGAAACTCAACACCCTCTAGTCAGATACGGATCCGAAATGAATTATCTGAAGAATTCACCATTCAGACCGGAGTCCGTCAAGGTGACGTCGTCTCTCCCCTGCTCTTCAACATCGTGATCGACGCCATCATGAGAAAAGTATTCCAGGGCAGGAGCGGAGTTCAATACGACGGGGATCACTCCACAACCGACCTTATGTTCGCTGATGATAGTGCCATATTTGCGAACGACGACGCCGAGGCCACAAATATTCTCAACGATATAGCCCGTATTGCCCAGTCATACGGCCTGAAAATCAACGCAGATAAGACCAAGGTGATGGTATTGGATGGATCGCAGGCTATTGTTCACCTCGAAGGAACACAAATCGAACAAGTCCAGGAATTCAAGTACCTAGGATCGCTGTTGCAGGAAAAGAAAGTGGCAACGACAAAAGAAATCCACGGCAGAATTGGACAAGCAACCGCAGCGTTTGCTTCACTCAAATGGTGCCTATGGAAAAAGACCAACATTTCCACTAAGACCAAAGTTCGCCTCTTTAGGACCCTGGTACTACCGATCCTTCTGTACGGATCAGAAACCTGGATCCTGCTCAAACCAGATCTGAACAAGCTCGAGGTCTTTCAAATGCGATGCTTGCGTCAGATTTTGAGAGTTACGCTCCATGATCATCTCCGGAACGACACCATTCGAGAAAGATGCGAACAACAGCAAACGATGGAAGAACAAATTCAACAGCGACGACTGCGATGGTTTGGCCATGTCTGTCGAATGCCTGAAAGACGGCTCCCACATGGGCTTCTTTGGAAACACCGACCTGCCCAATGGAAAATCCAGCGGACGGCACCAAAGAAGACATGGATCAAACAGATCGAGGAAGATCTTAGACCTCGAAGACTCACTCTCGACGATGCCAAAAACATCGCCATGGACCGTCAAGCCTGGAAGCGCCTTATGAACGAAATTCGAGATCCAACGGCACCTACAGCAGCGTATTGGCTCAGGGGACAACCTCGTCCTTAACGCTAGCTAAGGAAAAAAGAAGAAGACACAAGAGCTATCTGTGCCAGTAGCAGGACTTTGTTTAGTAATTGGTGATTGAATTACATTACCACCATTAGTCATTGGAGTATTACAGGCATTAGCAGGCCATGTATTACCAACTGTGTTGTTGGCAATAACTGTTGTTGCAAGAGTGATTGTCCCAGTACAAGAGGCAAAGGCGGCATTAAATGCCCCAGCATAATTATTGGCTACAGTCAAACCTGAAAATAGCCCTGCTACTGGATTTGAACAAAAAACTGCAGCACCGAGACCGGTGTATGCTTGATTTGCTATTAGATTAACATTGTTTAAAACGACCCATCCATCGTTAGAAAAAAAAGAGTCCACCAGCACCACTTGCAGAATTGTTAACAATAGTTGTGCTATGAATCGACACAAGACCACCTTGAATATATAATCCACCTGCTAAACCACTACTACTTGCTGGTATATAATTACTATCGACTAAGACATTATCAAAGGCATTTTGTTCACTTCCATTGTATGATACACGAAAGAAAGCACCACCATATTTATTTCCTTGATTTGCAGTAAATCTTGTTCCACATATAGTATTATTTCGACCTAGTCCATCAAAACTGATTGCACCGCCATTACCACCATTACCCGGATTTCCACCATTGCTAGTTGCCTGATTGTTTTCAAAATGGCTGTTATAAATGATTAATCCACTTCCGAGAATACCTAAACCACCTCCATTGGAGCATGTATTTCTGCTAAAAACACTTTTAATTACAGTAGTCGTACCGCCACCAATCGTCCATATAGCACCACCAGCAACATCTTGGCCAACGGTAGGACCAATATTATTTTCAAAGATACAATTGATGACAATTGTAGTTCCACCATTTGCCTGTAGAATAGCACAACCACCATCTGTATCTTGACAATAGCCATTGATAAATCGCATTCGTTGTACAGTTAATGTTGGTGTTGCATACCGAAAATCTGCACGATTGAATTTTAATATTCGAGTAGTTCCTGTTCCATTCAATGTCACAATACCTGCTCCATCAAGGACAGTATCATTGACTGAAGAAATATTTAATTGATTCGTTATAGGAATAGTTATCGGTTGTCCACCAGTTCCACAATTAAATGTAATAATTCCACCTCTTGAAAGTGCAACTGCTAATGCGCTCTCGGTACATGATGAAGGTGTTCCGGTACCAACAACACTAGTCGGTGTTGCAGTATTTTGTAAACTAACAGGAGAAGTACATACATCATTTGGTAGAGACCAGCATTGTATTGCATGAATTATGCTGAGCAATGAGATTGATGTCCAAATGGTAAATGATCTCATAGTCTTTATTTTCTAAAAGAAAAAGTAGAAAGTTTTCATTCTATATTAAACATAATATGTAGCACATGCCCAGTTTTTTAGTAAATATTTACCTCTATACGTCAATTAATCTATTGAGAGTGAGTGAATATATATGCCGAAAAGAAATTTTGTACTTTTACAAAACAGTTCTGTTATTTAATTTTGTTTTTTATTTTCGATTGTCACGATTTTTGTGTTTGTTTTATTGCCAAAAAAGTCTTTGATTGACGTCGACACTTTGAGAATCATTAGTTACCATGAGAGAGGCAGCCGTAAAAGTTCAACAGTAAACAACATAAATGCATCGTCTAAATGTTCGATAGAATACAATTTTGTACCGTTTCGTATATAGTCTTAAAAGTACAAGGGCAAAGTTTTGAATTCGATCATTTGTGTACCAAACCCAACAAAAAGTTGTGCTGATCGTGCTTTTTTCGTAAGGTAAGATCCTCGGAAAAATTAAGATTTCAACAGAAATTGACCTTATCCAGCTATGAAAAAGAACTGACGGTTAAACAAAACTATAAAACGTTGCTGATTGATAATTCTGAACTATGAAAGATTTTATAAAATAGTAACTTATTTTGGACTCAATTTCATAGTTTCATCAGTGGATTGAATTATTCTGCATATGAAAATATTTGTTGATATTGAGTTGGATCTTCATCATTCGACATATATATATATATATAGTTCCAGTACAAACATCTCGCAAATGATCACCATGTCTCATAAAAACATCGTATCTAACTTTTTGATAAGCTATTTAAATCATTGAGGATGTTGAATTTCTATGTCAACATGCAACAACTCCTGGTCGAATCAATGGTATGACTATCGATACATTAATGAGAATGGCTCGTCTCGTTTTGGATACGAATTGTTTCGTGTTCGAGAAGCAATATTATCAACAAATTCCTGGCGGTGCCATGGGTTCACCATTTACAATGACACTCACAAATATCTACATGTTAAAATGGGAACAACCATTGATTGAACATTAGCAACTACATAAAGAATTGTATCTCCGATATATTGATGATGTTTTTATGACATCGAATCTCTCATTGAATCGAATATATACATTACTTGATCAAGGCAATAGCAAAGATCCCAATATACATATTATACCATCAATTGGAACGAGTAGTGATTTCCTAGATGTCACTGCAGTGAATAATCAAGGTGAATTACGAACATCCATTTTTCGTAAATCAGCTGCACAGCCATATGTAGTTCCATTTTCATCAGATCATCCACGTCATGTACATCGTAATATTATCCGAGGTGCACTCTATCAATGACTTTACTCTTCAATGGCTATCCACCAAGATTTATTACCCATCATTTCAAACGATTTTTCTACAACATAATGCTATATCAATCATCGAACAAACCAATAATGACTTGTACATGCATTTACATCTAGAATTAAGCCATCAATTAACAGGACGTGAAAAATAACAACAACAACAACTCATT
>Ga0209935_1003170_pt1 | contig 17642 bp, 28 predicted proteins | sample ThiBio_1000_plan_2_FD_183958 | JGI IMG/M metagenome (GOLD analysis project Ga0209935, IMG submission 183958) | Wastewater bioreactor microbial communities from Cape Town, South Africa - Thiocy_cont_1000_plan (SPAdes) | ecosystem: Engineered > Bioreactor > Thiocyanate-remediating >... | reverse complement strand
CCGAGTACAGCTCGTAGCTGTGGTCGTTGAACGACGGGTCGACCTGCGGCACGTTGAACGAGCTCGGCACCTCGGTCGCGACGGCGCCCTCGCCTCGCGGCGCCACGAGCGACACCGTCACCAAGAGGGCCAGTAGCGCGACAGACAGGCTAGTGAGTCTCATGGTGAGTGGCTGGATGCGAGGTGGATGCGAGGCGCGGGCAGCAGAGGAATGGTTGTTGGATCGATGATGGCGCGGTAGCGGTGTTGGGTGCGTGGTGGAGTGGGGCACGCAGTAGCGCGACGTCAAGCTCAACACTGCTGGCGCGCGGTTCCTGTGGAGTGGTTGATGGTTTATGTAGTATTGGTTTCGGGGGAGGGACTGAGGAGGGTGGGGCCAGGAACAAGAGCGAGCGACTACTGCACTCGAATCTTGTGGTGGCTCTCGACTCGGCGATTCGAGTCGGCGGTGATGGGCATGCCACATGGGGTACACATTCCGTTGCCGCTCGGAGGAGCGCTGCACCAGCTCGGTAGTGGGCACGTCTGTCGGCCGTATCAAGCGCACGCCGTGTGTGTGAGTGAGTGAGTGAGTGACATTGCGTGGTGGAGAGTACAGCCTCGTACGAATGAGTTGTTCCGCAGATCAACTTGGAAGATCCTCGGCGTGCTTTGCAGGAATGGCGGCAGTGGCGAGGCCAGTTGGTTGTTCTGGAGGTTCCTGTTGCACGAGAAGCCCAGGCGAGTTTATCCCTCGTGAGCGAGTTCCTTCAAGCCGGTAGATGGTGAACGTACATGTACGTCAGTGGTATGATAGAGCCGATCGATTCTGGGATGGTGCCAGTGAGTTGGTTGTTCTGGAGAAACCTGGTGATGGTGATTGAAGCCATTGTGAGCAACAAGGAGTAGTGATTCTGGTGGTCGTGGTTGAAACGAGCGTACAAATTCTCAAGCTTCTTGAGAGAACCGATCGATGACGGAATGGGGCCACTCAACTGATTTCCGTCGAGATACCTGTGCGACATCATGAGATGAGAATCAAACTCGAGTTCCTTCGATGCCGTGGTCGTACAGGAACTCAAGATTCACCAGCGATCCGATCGATGATGGAATGGTGCCAGTCAATCGATTGAGGTTGAAATCGCTGGTTGAAGGCACTCATGATACGTGAGAATCTGCAGGAATCAATGACTGACATGTCGCTTGATTCCCAGCATCGTACAGGTCGACAATCGCCGTCATATCCCCAATCGACGACGGAATCGGTCCGGTTACTCCATTGCCGGTTAACCACCTGTGGTTCAAGGCCAATATTCCACACACGAGTCATTGGCATGGATGCACATCAAGTACGACGATGATTGGCAATGTCGTTGGCTACGTACAAGTAGCGAACCCTCGCAAGAGAGCCGATCGAGGCCGGGATGGTTCCGCTCAACTGGTTGTAGGTAAGGTCTCTGGGCGCACCACAAACCAGTCAATTCCAATCGGCACCCTCCCCGAGCGAGGAGAGGATCAACGACGTACAAGACCTGAACCTTTGCAAGCGATCCAATCGAAGATGGGAGGGTTCCATTCAATTGATTGCCGCCGAGGGCCCTAGACCAACGCCGAAGAGCAGCTCGCTCAGTCCTCGCTCTCCACTCCGCAAGGACGAGTGGATTGCAACGTACAGGGATCGAACCTTGGCAAGCGAGCCAATCGAGGACGGAATGGTTCCGCTCAATTGGTTGTTGTCGAGCCTCCTGAGAAACGACAGACCGGAATGTGAGTTCCTGACTTTATGGAGAGGATGTCATTCGCCAATCGACGTACAAGACCTGGAGATTCACAAGCGAGCCGATCGATGACGGAATGGGTCCAGTCACTTGGTTGTTGTCAAGGAATCTGAAGACGGTCATCGTCGTCGTGGAAGACAATCCCCCGAATATCGTCAATAACAGGAGCGCTGACGACGTTTGGTGAAGGTGGTTGATTGACGTACAAGACCTGGAGATTCACGAGCGATCCGATCGATGATGGAATGGGTCCACTTAATTGATTCTGGTGGAGAAGCCTGATGACGATGGTCGTCGTCGTCGTGGAAGGCAATCCCCCGAATATCGTCAATGACAGGAGCGCTGACGACGTTTGGTGAAGGCGGTTGATTGACGTACAAGACCTCGAGATTCACGAGCGATCCGATCGATGATGGAATGGGTCCACTCAGTTGATTGTAGTAGAGATTGCTGGTAGACGGCGATCAACAAGACTAAGTGGATTAGAGTGCCGCTCATGTTGCTTCAAGGGATAGTGTCACGTTCACGTACAGGTACCGAAGGTTCACGAGCGATCCGATCGATGACGGAATGGGACCACTCACTTGGGTGAAGTACAGATTGCTAGTAGACCGCGATCAACAATACAATATGGATTAGAGTGCCGCTCATGTTGCTTCAAGGGATAGTGTCACGTTCACGTACAGGTACCGAAGGTTCACGAGCGATCCGATCGATGACGGAATGGGACCACGAAATTGGTTGTAGTTGAGATTCCTGGCTCGAGAACGCAATGAGCGTCATGGATGGACGGGAGAGCGCGAACGTGTGTTGAATGGTTACGTACAATCGCTTGAGGGTCACGAGAGACCCGAGCCAATCCGGCATAGTGCCAACGAGGCGATTGACGTGAAGATCCCTTGGTTGCAAGGAGCGACCACGATCAGTCGATTGACTTGCTTGGTTGCTTGGTTGGTTGGTACGTACAGTTGTTGGAGGTTCAAGAGCGACGCGAGCGACGATGGCATGGTGGAGTTCAGCCCGTTGTTGCTGAGATTCCTGTGTGTTCGAGCGACGATCGAGCGAGCGATCGGTGAGCGAGTTGCAGGCCTTGGTGATACACGGCTGACGTACAGCTCTCTGAGGCCACCAATAGCTCCGATCGATGCTGGAATGGGACCACTCAAAATATTGTAGTCGAGATCGCTGGAGAGGAGCGAGGGCGAGCGAGACGAGCCAACGATTGGTCAGACTGCGAGGATCGCAGCAGCGAGCGCGAGTTACTGAGGTACGCACATGCTCTGGAGATCCACGAGCGTGCCGATCGACAGTGGGAGGGTGCCGTTCAATCGATTGCTCCCGAGGTTGCTACGAGAGGAAGGGTGAGACGCGCGAGCGAGCTCGCTCGTTGTTGGCACAGGTGCGACAGGCAGCAGCGCAGCTCGACGTACAGGCCGGTGATCGTGTCCTGCGCACCGCACTGCACGCCATACCAGTGATTGGAACACGGATCGCCAATGAGCCAGTTGGTACTCTTCACCCAGTAGCGGCCGAGAGTCGAGTTGTAGAGATCGACCAGAGTCTCTCCTGTCGATACAAGCGAGCGTCAGACCGAGAGAGCGAGCGATCGAGCAAGCGAGAGAGGCGTACGTTGGGCCGTGGGAACAGAGGCGCCTACTTGCAGCGCCACGGTACAGACCAAGACCAAGGTTATGAGGATGGAGAGAGTCAAGGAGCTCCATAGCCGCGGGTCGGCACGCTTCAGCGCCGCCCTCGTCATCATGCTGCTGCTGATGGTGGTGTGGGCTGGCGAGATGATGGCGAGCGGAAGAGGCGAGCAAGCGACAACGTGACACGCCGCCGACATTCGCGCCCATTCGCTTGTTCGCTTGTTGCTGCTCGCCGCTCTAGCGCGCTATCTATCGCTCGCTCTCCGATGGCTGGTACCGAGCAGGCCGAGGACGTGTTCGAGCACTACCACCATCAAGGAGAAGGTGCATTCGCATGTGCGATCAAGGATATCGTGGCTGGAAGTGCTCGTGGCATCGCGCAGGTCGTGTCGGGTCATCCGCTCGATACCATCAAGGTTCGCTTGCAGACGCAGCCTTTGGTGTCGAGCACCGCTGCTGCCGCTGCTGCTGCCGAGAGTACGCACTCGATCGCTCTCAAGTATGGAGGGCCGTTTGATTGTATCGCCAAGACGTTTGCCGAAGAGGGCGTACGTTGGTGGCGCTCGCGCGATCGCTTGCACATGTGCACAAGTACCGATAGCTGGCTCGCTCGCTCGATCGATCGGCGTATGTGCAGGTGTTCGGCTTCTACAAGGGAGCAGCATCGCCGCTGCTTGGATGCAGCCTCTACAGCGCCATTCTGTTCCTCGCCTACGGGCAATCGAAGCGCTTCTTCGACATGGACAAGGCCTGTACGGCATACATGCGAACGACACGCGAGCTTGTTTGCTTGGCTGGAGATTGATCGATTCGTGAGTGCAGCGATTCGTCCGTCGAGCGGCAGGAACGACCTGATGCTCAAGGAATGGCTGCAAGTGGGTGCCACGACTGGCGGTGCGGCGGCCTTCATCGAAGGCCCGATCGATGTCGCCAAGTCCAAGATGCAAGTGCAGTACCAACTCGACGCAGCCCACGGTGCCGATCGCGTCACCTTCACGCGATACAAGGTATGAAGCCGTCGTCGCTGCCACTCGTTGCTGCTGCTGCTAGTCGATTCTCATGTGGCAAGTGCAGAATACGTTCGAGTGTGTGCGGGACCTGATACGCGTCAATGGCATCCGAGGACCGTACCAAGGCTTCAGTGCCACGCTTGCGCGCAACATACCTGGCTCGGCCGTCTACTTTCCGTCGTACGCTCGTCGGTTGCGCTGCTCGATCGAGCTTGATCACGGCGCAGTAACTGACCCCCGAGAACTGCTACCAGATATGAGGTCATGCGCAACTACATGTCGCCCAACGACCCCGACGCTCACTGGGCCGTGCTGACCGCCGGTGGGCTCAGCGGCATGCTGTTCTGGCTGTCGATCTATCCAGTCGACGTCATCAAGAGCCACCTGATGACCGATGCGACGGCGCGAGACAAGCGCAAGTATCGTGGCGTGCTCGATTGTACGCGACGAGTGTACGCTGCCGGCGGCATGCAGGCGCTGTGGCGCGGCTTCATACCGTGCATGGTGCGCGCGTTCCCGGTCAATGCCGTGACGTTCTTTGCATACGAGAAGACCCGAGCACTGCTTGGTTAGGGTAGCGTCACACGCCTCGCCAATGCCACGATCGCGACCTGGTTTGCAGAGTTCGTTTCCTTCCATTCCAATCCGTGCCAATACGGACGAGATGTTGATATTATGCGCTTGGCTGCAAGTGCTCCTGTACCGTACAACTCAAACGACATCACTCTCACACCCAATCTCTCACCCAATACACCCTGATTTATTACATCCGCCTATCTTATCCAACTCCACGAGAGGCCCCCACTCCACGAGAAGCCCCAGTACAACGATGATGTAGATATTGCATCGTTTCTTCTTCCACGCGAACAGCGAGCAGCAATCCGAAGATTCCACAGCGGCTTCTTCGCCATTCAATCTCTTGCGATTCGATCCGATCTCTCTCAGTCGCCTGCCTGCCCGCCCTCGCTCACTCGCTCGCTCCAACATGGCCGCTCGTAGTGGTACGTCCGCCGTACCGACGACGGCTACCACCTCGAGCCCCTCTGCCGCCACGCAGTACTACGCCGTCCCGATGCATTACTACGCAATGCAGCTCCCGCAACAGCAGCAGCAGCAGATGGCTGTGTACCCAGCTGGCATGGTGATGCCATCGTACCCGTACGGCATGCCGTTCATGCCCGCCATGGCGCCCGCAGCTCCCCTTCCCATGCCCATGCCCATGCCCATGCCACAACCTCCCCAGCAGCCTCCCCAAGTACAGCGCCAACCGCCGGCCATGGTCGAGATGGCAGCGCATGACGCGCTGCCTCCGCTCATCACCAAGCACCTCGATGCGGCCAGCAGCGCCAGCACGACGGCCGAGGCTCCGGGTCAGATCGTGTTCCTGCTCAATGGCGTCAAGCAGACCGTCACGAACCCGAACCCCAAGATGCTTCTCAACAGCTACATTCGCTCGAAGCCGGGTCTCACCGGCACCAAGCACACGTGCGGCGAGGGCGGCTGCGGCGTGTGCACCGTCATGCTGAGCTACATCGACTCCGCCGGCAAGCAGGTCGACCGCGCCGTGAACTCGTGTCTTCGGCCGCTGTGCTCGGTCGATGGCATGTCGGTCACGACGATCGAGGGCGTCGGAAACCGCCAGCAGGGCTACCATCCGTTGCAGGAGAAGTTGGCTGCGTGCAATGGCTCGCAATGCGGTACGTGCCTCTGCGCGCGCTGGCTCTCTCGTGCGCTGGCTCGCTCTCTCGATCGATCACGAGCTGACGGCGCAACGATGCGCGTCCTGAAGGCTTCTGCAGCCCGGGTCAGGTCATGTCCATGTACTCGCTGCTTCAGAACAACGCGGCGCCCGAGCAGAAGCTCGTCGAGGATCACCTGTCGGGCAATCTGTGCCGCTGCACGGGCTACCGCCCGATCCTCGACGCGTTCCAGTCGTTCGCGAGCGACTACGATCCGTCGTCGCGTGCGTGCAAGAAGCCCGAGCCGCTGCGTGACATTGAGGACCTGTGCTGCGCGTCGGCCAAGCGTCCCGAGACGCAGGCGTTCGTGCGCGAGCAACGCCAGGCCAAGCATCTGTTGGCGCTCGAGCACCGCGCCGCCGCCGCCGCCGCCGCCGATTCGAGCACCACCATGTGGTTCCATCCGCTGAGCATCACGGCGCTGTTGCAGCTGATCGTCAAGTACCAGAGCTCGTGGCGCAAGCTGGTGGTCGGCAACACGAGCATCGGCATCTACAAGAACGACCACCCGTCGGTCTTCATCGACGTCAAGGACATTCCCGACCTGCTGGTGAGCAACGTCGAGTCGTCGGGCGTGCGCTTCGGTGCCGCGATGGCCATCACGGACCTCGTGATCTTCCTCGAGAACACCATCAAGTCGCAGCCGTCGCGCACCACCACCTGGTCCGCCATCGTCAAGCACATGATGCAGATGGCCAACTACCAAGGTACGATGAAATGAAACGAAATGAGCCGCCGCAGCAGCGAGAGAGCGTGACGATCTCACGGCGCTGACGTACTGCTGCAGTGCGCAACGTGGCTTGCTGGGCCGGCAATCTCATGCTGGTTCACCAGCATGCCGACTTCCAGTCCGACATGATGACGATCATGATGGGCGCCGGCGTACAACTGACACTGATCGACGCCGTGTCGGGCGTCACGACCGTCGTCGACACGACGACCTTCTTGAGCACCGACATGACCACCAAGGTGATCGTCAACGGCTTCCTGCCGTTCTCGCAGTCGCAGGAGCAGCTCAAGAGCTTCCGCGTCGCGATGCGCCACCAGAACGCGCACGCTTACGTCACGGCCTCGTTCCGCCTGCAGGTCGACAGCTCGCTCAAGGTCTACGGCACGCCGTCGATCGTGTACGGTGGTGTGGCCGCACGCGCCGTACACGCCTCCAAGACCGAGAGCCTGCTCGTCGGCAAGAGCCTCAACCAACTCTCAACGCTGCAGCAAGCGTGCCAGTCGCTGCTCTCCGAGCTGGTGGTCGACTCGGCACCTGGCTACGTCACCTACCGCACGTCGCTCATTACGGCCTTCTTCTATCGCTTCTACTTGACGCTGTTGCCCAACTTGCCACCGAACATTGCGCTCGCCGCTCAACAGTACGATCGTCCCATCAGTACCGGTTCGTACTCGTACGACGACAATCCTTTGGAGGTATCCACTCTCTCTCTCTCTCTCTCTCTCTCTCTCTCTCGCGTGTGAGCTCAATGAATAGCGGCAGTGAATTTGGAACCAATCATTGGTGTCGGTGCAGTATCCAGTCTCCAAGGCCTTGCCCAAGGTCGATTCCATCTTGCAAACGAGCGGCGAGGCCAAGTACACCGATGACCTGCCGGTCGTTCCCGGTAGCGTGTACGGCAGCTACGTGACGTCGACGCAGGCGTACGCCGACATTGACTCGATCGATGCCTCGAGCGCGCTCGCGATGCCGGGCGTACTCGGCATCGTGACGGCGGCCGACATTGCTGGCGTCAACAATTGCGAGACGCTGCCCGTGCCGCCGTCGTTGCACGAGGAGGTGTTCGCCAGCAAGACCGTCTTCTGGTACGGCCAAGTGATCGCCATGGTGGTGGCCGAGTCGTGGCTGCAGGCCAGGGACGCCGCGGCAGCCGTCATCGTCAAGTACAAGAACGTGCGCAAGCCGCTGCTCACGATCGACGACGCCATCGCCGCCAAGTCCTTCTACCCGCCGCCGTACGTGCCGGCCGGACCTTACACGGTCGGCAACGTGCAGACGGCCTTCGATCGAGCCGACGTGGTCTTTACGGGCACCATCAACACGGGCAGCCAGTACCACTTTCATCTCGAGAGCCAGGCCACGATCGTCGAGCCGAACGAGGGCGGCTACCTGACGGTTCACACTTCGTGTCAGGTATGCGTGTCGCCAGAGACGCTCGCACATGTGCTACATTCGATAGCGTGCTGAGTATCGCCTCGCTTCGACAGTGGCCGTCAATGACGCAAGCCAAGATTGCTGAGGTTCTCAGCGTGCCTGCCAACATGGTCAACGTACAAATGATGCGTGCCGGTGGCTCGTATGGAAGCAAGGTGCGATTCGATCCGATTCGATTCAATTCAGAGTCGATTCACGAGTGCACTCACTAACGAATGTCGCATGCTTAGATTACGCGCAACATTCCGAACGCTTGCGCCGCTGCGGTGGCGGCACAAAAGTTCAACCGCCCAGTGCGTGCCGTCATGAACCTCAACCAGAACATGAACCTCGTCGGCAAGCGCCATCTGTTCCAGTGCCGCTACAAGGTCGGCGTCAGCTTTTCGGGCAAGATCACGGCGCTCGAGCTGCAGTACTACGACAACGGCGGCTGGACGGTCGACGCCTCGATCGGCACCATGGACATGGCGCTCAACACGGCCGACAACACCTACTTCTTCCCCAACTACTCGGTCACCGGCTACGCGTGCCGAACCAACCTGCCGACCAACACTTCGTGTCGTGCGCCCGGTTGCTTGCCGTCGCTCTTCTTCATCGAGCACATTATGGACCACGCCGCCGACGTCATTGCCATGGATCCGACCACCTTGCGTCAGGCGAACTTTTACACGCAGGGCCAGATTACGCCCTACGGCACTCCATTGGTTTGTATGTTGATATCCCTCTCGTCATCGTCATCTACGTGTACACACGTCACTCACAAGCTCGTCACCTCGCGCGTGTGTAGACTGGGAGATTCCTACCATCTGGAGCCAGTTGCAGGCCACCTCCGACTTCCAGGCGCGTCTCAAGAGCGTCACGCAGTTCAACAAGCAGAACCGCTGGACCAAGAAGGGCATCTCGTTGGTGCCGCTCAAGTATGGCATCGAGGAGGCCGGCGCGTACTACTCGGCTCTCGTCAACATCTACCAAGATGGCACGGTGCAAATCTCGCACGGCGGTTGCGAGACCGGTCAGGGCATCAACACCAAGGTGATCCAAGCGGCAGCCTACACCTTGGACCTGCCGATGGAGAGCTTTGTCGTCACCACGACCAACACCGAAAAGTCGCCCAACAGTGCGTTCACTCCCACCCGCGCAATCGTTCCCTCACTCACAACACTTGTTCGCTTGAAGATGGCGCAACTGGAGGCAGCATCACCAGCGAGATGTGCTGCCAAGCAGGTGTGTTTGCCTGCCCGCGCGTTCAATGTTGTGGGTTATGGCTCACGAGAGTGCGAAACACGCAGTGATGAACGCCTGCACGGCACTCAAGGAGCGTTTGGCTCCGGTGTACCGCGCGCTGCCCTCGAAGCCGAAGCCCGTGTGGAAGGAGGTCGTAGCGATGGCAGCCAAGATGGGCATCAACCTGCAGGTCAGTGCCAGCCACTTGGGTCCGACCGTGCCACAGGGACCGTTCCTCTACAACTCTTATGGAGCCTGGTAAGCAGATGACGTTGTGGGTCACTTGCTCTCATTCAATACTGACTCTGGCTCTCTCTCTCTCGTGCCGCAGTGTTACCGAGGTGCTGGTGAATGTACTCAGTGGCGAGGTCGAGATCCTTCGCAGCGATATGCTGTTTGACTGCGGAGTCAGCTTGAACCCGCTGATCGACATTGGCCAAGCCGAAGGAGGTTTCGTCATGGGCATTGGCTACTTTTTGACTGGTGCGTGCGTGCGTGTGTTTGATTGTTCGTGTGCCGCAAGTTGCTCACTCGCATCGCCTCGCATCGCACAGAGAAACTCGAATGGAATGCCAACGGCCAACTGACGACCGACGGCACCTGGGAGTACAAGCCGCCGTTCTCCAAGGACATTCCGATCGACTTTCGCATTGCACTGCTCAAGAACGCGCCGAATCCAAACGGTGTCTTGAGGTACCGCATGCGCACCATCTCCACGGTCTCTTGTGTGGGCCACCTCCTGACTTGCAACCTCGTTTCCACAGCTCGAAGGCTTCCGGTGAGCCGCCAATGTGCATGTCGTCGTCGGTGTTCCTCGCCGTGCACCAGGCGATCCAAGCGGCAAGAGCCGATGCCGGCCTGCCTGGCTTCTACATTATCGACCTGCCGGCGACGCCTGACAACATCCAGCAGGCTTGCGGAGTGTCGTACACGCAGTTCTCGATCTAAAGCTCTCGGACCTTCAGTGCCACTCGTGATCGTTGTGGCGATCGCTACTCGAATACATCACTCTCACTCACTCAGAATCGACTCTCGCGTTCATTCATACATCGAAGCGTTTGCGCTTGATGGCCTTCACCTGCTGACCACATTGCGGGCAGCAGTAGCCGGCGTCGGCCAGCAGGTTGCTCTTGACGCAGTAGTAGCAGAACAAGTGCGTGCAGTTGGCCTCGAACGCCACGTTCGGCGGCGAGGCATTGCACTCGGAGCACGACAGCGCGCGCGCCGCACTATCGCGTTGGTTGGGATGGAAGATGCGCTTCGATATGTGCCGCTGAATGAAGGCCTTGACCTTGTCGAGGCTCACCAGCGGCACCATGAACATGAGGAACTCCTGTTGTTGAGCGAGTGAGTGAGCGAGTGTGTGCGAGTGTGTGCGAGATTCGCCATACCGTCAAGCCAGTCCACACAAGGTTGCGGTTCATGTACTCGAAGCTCACTTGCCGTGGCAGCGAGCGGTACTTGTACACCATCCGCATGCCGAGCATGCGATCGATCAACGACATGTACTTGCCATTGTAGAGGAACAGCAGCAGATGGAAGAAGGCCATCACCTTGTAGCCGGTCTCGATGTGGTCCATCCAGTGCCACAGGCTGCGACGCCAATCGCCCTGTCACACGCGCACGGCGTCAGTAATCGAGGCTCTGCTGCTGCAGCATTCGGTGATCGAGCGTACTTGAGGGTAGCCGCCCCAGTTGTTGGCGGTCGAGTACTTGTTGAGCCGCGCCCAAGCCCACGCTCCGCCAATGTGGAAGAAGGCCCACAGCACGCGCTGCATGTTCGAGGGTCCTACGTGCGCGATGCTGAACACTGCTCGTGTGCCCGCGTGTTTGATGAGTACGAGCTTGCTGGTGCTGCAGCTTGCTGGCTGGGATGGTGGTAGTAGAGTACCCGGTGGTCGCGAAGGCTGTTTGTCGTAGTATTGATGAACGAACTCGTTGCGGTACGTGAGGTTCTGCAGCTGGCGGCCGTACGACGTGCCTTCGGGCCACACCGAGTAGTACCAGATCAAGAGTCGAACGGCGGCCTGGAGCTCGGGCTGCGCCGATGACACCCATCCGACGTTGAAGAACGCAAAGGCCTTGCTGAATTGATGTGTCAGGATCGAGGAGATCTCGAGGTCGAGCTGTTCGGCGTCGAGCTGGCTCACGCGCATGATGTTCATGGCTGGCTCGGCGTGCATCGAGTGTCGCTGCTGCAGCTGGGCCGCGATCGACTGTACGCTTTGCCATTGATCCTCCCATTCTTGTCGAGTGATGAGCTGTACATTGTCATTGAGTCCGCTTGGTGATGATTGAGGTGGTGTTGGTGGTTGAGGAGTTGAGACGCGAGCGACATCGTCGTGCTCGCCTGTCGAGGTGGAGCTAGCAGCAGCGGCTTGTTGTTGTTGTTGCGTTGCTGCTGTCGAAGCCATCGCTGGGATCGATGAATCTCGAGATTGGCGACCAGAACCACGACTAGCCACGACTAGAACACTGATACGGTCAGGTTCAACAAGCTAGTGTGTCGAGAGCGAGAGCGAGACGCGAGCACAACGAGGCAACCAAACGAATGAGCGAGTGGTAACCTGGCCCGACCCATCAGCAGCAGCAGCATTCGTTCATTCGCTCTCAACCTCACGCATCGCTCGCTCGCTCGCTCGCTGAGAAATGCCGGGCTTCCTAGGCTTCACGTGTTGCTTGTATCGTGCCGAGTGTTGTACTTGGACCACCTTCTGGGTCATGTTCAACACCTGCGTCGTGGGATTGGTGTTCGAGGCACGCAAGTCGAGAGGCCTCGCGCGTGTCTCGTGGCTCATGTGGGGCCCATTGATAGCGATCACGTTCTTGTTCTCGTTAGTGTACGCGCTCGTCGGCGTCGTGATCGACCTTGTGATCCTGATCATGTACGAGTGGAGTGCACGCACACCAGCTGCCATGTCGCGTATCATCGTCGCTGACTCGCTGTGGCTCTCGCGCGTGCGGCGCAGCTATCCTGGATGTTGGCTGTGCTGTCCGCCACAAAGATGGGGCTGCTACTACTACACGGCGGTTCCTGGTTCTCACCGAGTCCCGAAGCCCACGCTCCTGCGGTTCTCAGACGAGAATCTCTGGGAGGCGCTGCTACTCGCCGACACGCAGCTCGACTCGCGAGAGCGCAAGTCGCGCAGCAGCTCGCACTCGTTCTTCGAGCTGTGCCTCACCGAGGAGCAGATTGTGCGAGCCAATAGCCGGCCCGAGGCGCCCGAGGCGCCCGCAGGAGCTGCGTGAGTATCTCTCGTTGTCACTGCTGTTATTGGTTGTGAGCCGCACACAACCACTTGTCTTCTATCATTCGTGTATTACATAGATCATTCCCGAGCAAGCAGCGAGAGTGAGTGAGAGTGAGGTGGTGTGGTGTATCCATTTTTCGATTCCGCGTGGCATAGGGGCGTGCCTCAGTAGAAGGCGATTTTGCTTTTCCACTCGGTCGTCATTCTCGTCTTGCCGCCACACCACGCACACCACTCTCGCACTCGCTCGCACAACCACAACCCACATCAACAAGCGGCCCTATCTCTCCCACTCCCACCTCCTCGAACCTTGTCGTAGGCATAGTACTACACGATACGGTTGGTACAGCTCGGGTTCCCGGTTGGTTTGGTTGGGGTTGCTGCCACGCACACGCACACACACACGAACACTCGGCTCTCGTCGTGCGCCAAGTCCCACCATGGGTCAAGATGAATCGAAGCAAGCGATCGAGGAGCGTGTGCGCCAACAAGGCATGGCGCCACTACCTACCGAGCTCAGGAACAAGCTCGCTCGCGGCGTCAATCTCAATAGTATGCCCACAATACGCTCACGGGCTCTCAACTGGGGTAGACGCACACTCAATCGACTGCTCGCGTGTGCGTGTGTGGTGCTGGCTTCGCTCTCGTGTGCGTGTAGTGAAAGTCCTGATCAAGGGCGATCGCAACACGGGCAAGACCTGTCTGTGGAACATGCTCCAACGTCGGCGCTTCGTCGAGGAGTACATACCGACGCCCGAGATCCAGATCGCCAACATCGATTGGAGCTTCAAGTGTACGTTGCTTGCTCGCTCGCCGATCGATCGCGTGTGATGCTCAACCTCTTGCACGCTCGCTGGCTCGCTCGCCGGTGTAGTGAGCAACGTGACGGTCAAGGTCGAGGTGTGGGACGTGGTCGACAAGGGCAAGCCCAAAGGCAAGCCCGGAACGTTGCGCATCAACTTTGAGGAGGAGGTCAACGTGTCGGCAGTGTCGCCCAACGGCGCCGCCGGCGGCGACCTGCGCCTCGACGCCGAGACCATCGACGTCATGAAGGGCACGCACGCCGTGATCTTCATGGTCGATCCCACCAAGAAGTGGACCTTCGACTATGTCCGGCGCGAGATGCCCAAGGTGCCGCCAAACGTCTGGGTCCTCATCGTCGTATGTCGCCACCGGTCCTCTTGCTGCTGCTGCTGCTGCTGCTCACTCACTCACTCACTCACGCGCCTGCAAATCCCAGTCCAACTACAAGGACCTCGACGACAAGCGCGTCGTCACCGACTACGAGATCAAGGAGTTTGCACGTGAGTGTGGCTCGCACGTCGTTGCCGCTGAGGCCTCGATGCTGAACCGCTTCGGCGTCAAGGCCATCAAGACCTTCTTCAATCTGCCGTTCCTCCAGATGGAGGTACGTCGCGATCGAGCTCGAATGCATGCATTCAACCGCTTGGACCGGCAATCGATGGCTCACCGCCACCACTACCACCTCCTCTTCCACCACAGCGCAACATTCTCGAGGAGCAGCTCCGACGCAATCAGGAGGAGATCGCGCTCGCTGAGCAAGAGGTCTCGCTCATGATCAAGGAGCAGGACTATCCCTTGTACGTGCTGCTCCGCTGAATGCTGTCGTGCTGTGTGATGCCTGCCGCCTCACACGCCCTCGCCACCACAGCTACGTCGACTGGCTGAAACGGCAGTACGAGCAGCGCCTTCAAGAGGGCGGCTCGCTCAAGAGGACTGACCTGCAGGCTGGCACCAACGAGAGCCACGATCCACGCGTTTCGAGGGCTCCACCGCCCGCTGCTGCTGCCGGTGCCGGTGGTGCCACCGCCGCACCTCGGCAAGCACAACAACCCCCTGGTGCCGCCGCTGCTCCGCCTCCTGCTGCTGCCGCACCATCCCGCCAACCACAGCAGTCTCCTGCCGCTGGTGCCGCTTCGCGTCAACCACCGACGCTCCAACAAACGATCGAGGCGCGCAAGAAGCAAGAGGAAGCTGATCGACGAAGGCAGCACGAGCAGGCTCGTCGCAACACCCCTGCCAATCCCAAGCAAGTTGCTGCCAATGGTATGCACGCCCTTATCCCTGGCAACTCCCATCTCTCATCAATTAACCCTCTCTCTCTATCTCGATATTGTGTGAGTAGCGGAGGCTGAGCTCCGCGCTATGGCCAAGTCAGCCAAGACTGGCGCTCGTGTCGAGAGCCTCGACCTCGACTCGTTCGCCCCCGATGGCGACGACTCGTTCCTGGACGACGATGATGATGAGCCTGCGCCGCCCGCCGCCAAGGGCAAGGCCCCGCCTCCCAAGGCCGCCGCTCCAGCGCGCCCTGCACCCGACGATGACGACGATGACGACAACGGCAACCCGATGGTAGCCGCACTGCAGGACGAGCTGGATTCCGAGGACGAAACGCCGGTCGTGATTGCGCCCATCACTCGCGGTGCGCCCATCGCCGCTCCCTCGAAGCCGCGATCGGCGCCCGCGCCCGCACCGGCTGCTGCGCCCGTCAAGTTTGGCGCAGACGACGACTCGGACGACGATCAGCCCAACCCGCAAGTGGCCGCTCCTTCCGACGACCTTGACTCGGACGACGATCGGCCCGTGGCGGTGGCGGTGCCAAGCTCGCGCCCCGCCCACGTGGCACCTGCTCCAGCAGCGAAAAGCCCTACTACCGCCAAGCCCCAGCCCACCTTCGTCAAGACCTTTGGCGAGAGCGACAGCAGCGACGATGACCTGCCGGCTGCTGCCGCCAAGAAGCCCAAGGCCAACCCGATGGTGGCCAGCTTCTACGATGATGATGACGATTCGGACGACGAAGCCAACGGCAAGCCCAACCCACTAGTGGCGCAGATCGAGGGCGATGACGATTCGGACGACGACGACCTCCCGGCTGCTGCCATCAAGGCGAAGGCCGCTGCCGCTGCAGCTGCTGCCGCCTCATCGGGCAGCCACGTCTCCCGCACATCCAGCTCGGGAAGCTCGGGCTCCAAACGAACGGGCTCATCAGACGTACGTTCCGTGCGCTCGCTTCTCATCGCATGCTCGTTCCTGAATCACTTCTAACCTCGTTGTGCTCGTGCGCAGAGCCTGGATGACGAGGCCAGACGCCATCGACGCCGCCACGACGACAAAGACCGCCACGAGCGATCGTCTTCTTCACACAAGGACCGCAGCGACCGCGACCGAGATCGTGACCGCGACCGAGACCGATCCTCCAAGGACCGTAGCGATCGAGATCGAGATCGAGACCGTGACCGTGACCGCAGTAGTCGATCGAGCGGTGAGCGCTCGTCACGAGACCGCGACCGCGATCGAGAGCGCAAGGACAAGAGATGATGAGAGCGCTTGATAGTGCGTGCGTGCGTGCGTGTGTGTTTGTGTGTGACTTGATGTGTTGGTGGTGTTCATCGACCCGTATCATAAAGTGATTGGTGCTGCTCAAGCAGACCAGCAGCCCCAACTCGTGGCCTATCGGCGACATTCCATCAGTGTCATCATCATCTCTCGCACTCTCGCTCTCACTCTCTCTCTCTTTCTCTCTCAATGGCTTCGTCTTCATCCTCGCAGACCGTGCCTCACAAGTATGCCATCTCCACACGATTGGTTCATGCCGACGACAATTCCGAGTCAGCCATCACCGACATTGCGCCGCCGCTGCACGTCTCGACGACCTACTCGGTCACTGGCGGCCCCGCGAGCTTCACGTACTCGCGCTCCGACCATCCGACCCGCCGCCGAGTCGAGACCGTGCTCGAGACGCTGTGTGGCGGCCCGACCTTCTGCTTCGCGTCGGGCGTCGCTGCCGTGACGGCGGTGCTGTACGCCGCGCGGCCCAAGCGCTTGTTCACGATGCTGGGCTACTTTGGCTCGCGCGGCGCCGTGACCTCGTACCGCGCCATCGGACGCAACGAGCTCGCCGACACCATGTTCGAGCACGTCGAGCAGCTGCTGGAACAGGAGCTCGAGAGCGGCGACCTGGTGATGATCGAGTCGCCACGCAATCCTGATGCGCTGCTGGTCGACATCGAGCTCGTGGCGGCGCACGTTCGACGCTTCGCGAGTGCGCGCCCGCCGCCGCTGTTGGCCATCGACAACACGTTCGCGACGCCGTACATTGTGCAGCCGCTGCTGCTGGGCGCCGACTTTGAGATCAACTCGTGCTCCAAGTGTATGACCCAACCACGTCGTCGTCATCGTCGTTGTTGGTGCTGGCACACCTTCTCTCTCTCTTACACGCGCGCTTGTGGTCGTCGGCGTAGATCTCGCCGGCCACTCGGACGCCATCATGGGCACCGTGTCGGTGCGACCCGAGAGCCGCGGTCTGGCGCACGCCTTGAACGAGTACCGCACGTTCGCCGGCGCCGTACCGGGCTCGCTCGAGGTCTGGCTGCTGCTGCGCTCCATACGCACCTTGACACTGCGCGTCGACCGCCAGACTCGCTCGGCCTTCCGAGTCGCGCACTGGCTCGCGCAGCACCCGGCCGTCACGTCGGTGCAGTGCCCGTGCATACCGACCGACCCGTCGCACGCTGTGTGGCCCAAGTACTACGCGGCCGATGCGGCGCCTGCGTGCTTCTCGTTCAAGACGCCGTCTGCTGATCGTCTGTCGCCATACTGTGAATTGTTTGCTGACTGCACGAGTCTCGGTGGTATCGAATCGAACCTCGATTGGTACGCGCCTGCTTGAGTCGACTGACTCACTCGACTCGACTCGACTCGACTCACCTGCCTGCGCTGGCCCGCAACAGGCGCTATCGCTGGGACTCGACGGCACCTCGCGATCTGATTCGCATTTCGATAGGTCTCGAGGAGCCCGACGACTTGATCGCTGATTTGGCGCAGGCG
>Ga0209935_1003169_pt1 | contig 17644 bp, 7 predicted proteins | sample ThiBio_1000_plan_2_FD_183958 | JGI IMG/M metagenome (GOLD analysis project Ga0209935, IMG submission 183958) | Wastewater bioreactor microbial communities from Cape Town, South Africa - Thiocy_cont_1000_plan (SPAdes) | ecosystem: Engineered > Bioreactor > Thiocyanate-remediating >... | reverse complement strand
AATATTATCAACAAGCATTGAGTATTCAAAAAAACTTTTATTTATACCTGCATTCTGATATAGTCGATACATTAAATCTTATAGGTAAAGTATTACAAAAACAAACAAAATATGATGAAGCACTGAAATATTATCAGCAATCATTAAAAATGCAAACAAATCTCTATTCATCGGATCATATAAAAATTGTTTACAATTTGCTGCGTATAGGCGATTTATATGAAGATAAAGGAAATTATGATGAAGCTTTGACATTTTATCAAAAAGCTTTATCAATTAAAGAAAAATATTATTCATGTGATGATGAAGAAATTGCTTCGAGTTTAATTTTAATTGGCCGTGTATTGAAAAATCAGCAAAAATATGATGAAGCATTAGATGCACAAAATCGTGCATTAACGATTCGAAAGAAAAATAATTCATCAAATCATGTTCTTATTGCGCAAACTCTTGCTCACATTGGTGCAACGTTCTATTCCCAACAAAACTATATCGAAGCATTACATTTTTATCAAGAAGCAATGGAAATTTATGATCAATATTATCAATCAGATCATGTAAATAAAGTTAACACTTTAAGTAATATAGGTGATATATTAAGTGAATTGAAAAGAGATGATGAAGCTCTAGTATATAAGAAACAAGCACTAAATATGCAAGAGAATCTTTTTGGTGAAAATGGTCATATTTATATGATTTCTACTTTGAATTCAATTGGTAACATCTTAGTGAAACAAAATGAATTCGAAGAAGCTTTAAATTATTATGAACGATCTTTAGTCATCAAAGAACAGCTGGATTCATCGAACCATACATCGATCGTAAATCTTCTTATGACAATTAGTAATACTTTACGTAAGCTAAATAAGGATGATGAAGCGTTAGAACGTTTGGAAAGAATATTAAGTTTATTCGAAACTCATAAATTATCAAATAACAATGAACTTGTCGACACGTTCTATCATATTGCAAGTATTCGATATAATCAAGAATCTTATGATGAAGCAATTGATTTCTATAAACGAGGATTAAAAATACTTGAAGAACAGAATCCACTCAAGCATACAAATATTGCAACAATACGTTATTGTATTGGCTTGAGTTATTCTAAACAAAGAACATTCGATGAAGCATTGAAATTTTTCGAATCAGCTTTAGGTTATTATGAAAAATATAATGCTCAAAATGATGAGTCAATTAATATCATTTTACATGAAATCGCTTTAGTTTGGAATCAAAAACAAGATTATAATCGTGCTACCGAATACTTACTTAAACGTCTTAGAGTAATAGAAGGAAGTCTCGGCTCAAACAATCTAGATATTACTTCTAATATTTCCTGTATTGCTCAAGTTCAACGTAACATACCTAATTATCAATTATCATTGGTATATGAACTGAAATCTCTTTCACTTCAAGAAGAAATTCTTTTACCTGATAATATTACAATTGGTAGTACTTTATCCGATATCGGTTTATGTTACGAGAATCTCAATCAATTGAAATTAGCACTTGAATATTATCAACGAGCATTGTACATCTATGAACTATCTGAAGCTGATTCTTTTGATCATCTATGGAGATTAGAGAGCAGTATTGAAAGGATCTCAGATTTGTTGTCAATTGAATCATCAGAATAAAATAGATCCTTTCCTTTTCCTATCCAATTCTGTTGATAACTAACACCTTCATTTTCTAAATCTCATAATTTAAAATTAATTTAATGAATAACTAATAATTCATTTTTATATGGAACAAAATATATAAACGTCATTATTTTTTTGTACGGACCTATATCTTGAATGTGTAATGTTGTAAAGGAAATATGTCAACAAATAACGATATAGTCAATCAATTAAATACAGCAACATCAACAATTGTTCTCGTTTTATCATCATTTAATTTTATAGTTGGTGCAATTGGGTTGATTTTTAATATATTAATTTTTACTCGACCATCCCTACGAAATGAACCATGTTCATTCTGTTTTCGTTGTTCAACATATTTCAATTTATTTGTTATATTTATTGTTATACCTGTTCGTATTCTTTCGAATAGCTTTGATTTAACATTAAATAATTTAAATAATGGATTTTGTAAATTAGAATATTTTACATTTCATGCAATGCGTTCAATATCATGTTGGATAATTGTATTTGCATGTCTAGATCGATATCTGCATAGTTCGACAAATATTAGAATCCGTCAAATGAGTTCATTGAAAACTGCTAAAATTGTAATCACGTTAATTACAATTGTCATCTTACTATCCTATAGTCATCAGTTTGTTTATTTTGAAATAACCTATAAACCAAATCGATTTGGAACTATCATTGCTACATGTACGATTGTCAATGTTATTTATTCTGTATTCTTTACATTTTGGCATATGACTATGTATTCAATTTGTCCGTCATTGTTCATGTTCTTGTTTGGTTGTTTGACATTAAAAAATCTACAAAAATATCGTCATTTAATACAGAGGAATCCGAGATTTCGACGTACAGATGTTCAACTTTTACGTATGTTAATCGGTCAAGTACTTATTATTGTTCTATCGACTTTACCTTATACAATCTATTTGTTTTATACATCATTAACGCCAAGATCAACAAAAGATACATATAGAATTGCACAAGAAAATTTAATTCTTCGAACTTTAACTACGACAACATTCAGTGCTCATTCGAGTAGTTTCTATTTTCATACACTGATGGGAACTAGTTTTCGAAAGGAATTCTTTAAAATTATTCGTTATTGTTCAAGTCAAACTCGTATACATGTTATCCAACGAATTTTACCAAGAAGTTCATAAACTAGTAATCAGTTTTTAATTAATAATAGAGTTTTAAAAACGATATAAAATATTTTGATTTTGATTTAATTGAACAGTATTAAGTCGTGGTTCTTTTGAAAGTGCATCATGTTCTTGTGGAACATTATTAGCATCTAATTTTCCTACAGCAAATATCGGATGATATTTTTCTGATAGTGAAAGTGGATTTAATGCTTGAGGTTGTATCAATGTTTGTGAAGTGAAATTAGATAAAGTAAATTGACACGTCACTATGCCATCTGAGAATGTCGATGGTAAGGGTGTAAACAAACCACCATCTTCTGTTCCTGCAGGTTCAGGATGTTCATGATCATGAGGATTTTTATATCGATTTATAACAACGGTATCATTAAGAAGTCGTTTACATATAAATACGTGAGCTTCACCCTATATGTACAACAATCGAAGAAATCTTACGAGAAGTTAACATTTTTACCATAGCAACATGTTGTCCAAGACCTACAGCAGCTCATTCGCCAGCATCGAGTCTTTTAACAACAACAGTAACATTTGTTGTGTTAACTGCACTAGTAAATGCCCATGTTACATTGATGCCAACTAAAGCAGTTGGTGTTGCAACATTTTTTAATAGCGAAGCATTAACGACGCTTAAACAAACGAGTAAAAATACAATGAAAATTTTCATTTAAAACTGTAGTATTTGTATTGAGAAATAGAAATAAATTGAGTCCTTTTTATATGAGTAAAATCATAAGAGAACTACTATCAGACAAAAGTACACCAGTATCATGATGACTTTGTAAAACAAAGATAATTTGATAAATTCTTAACTTGTTTTTTCTTGTTCTCAAACACACAAAGGAAAGTTATTTTATTTTAATTAAACTCTATTGGTTTCTACAGGAATCATGATTATTTTGAAGTCAATAGTCAATATTTATGAAAATGTGTTTAACCAATTGAATTACAGCTGTTGCATGCTTTGCATTTATTTTGACATCGAGCCGAACTTTCTGTATCCACATTTATGCATACAGAATCATTTCGATCCCACATTATTGTATTGATATGATCGATACCTAATTGTTCAACCAAATAACCGTAGATATCATCTTCATTTCCATCACTTGGATGTCCAGACCAGTATGGTACATGATGAACATATCGGCCAAATGCTGTCTTTGTAAATTCCATATACATTGGTGTATTGAGAATATGTGCATGCCAAGCTTTATCAATTGTTGCTGATGGACCACCAACTTTTCCATGTTTGAGTGCTGTATAATAATGTGCGAGTTCAGCAACACAATTTGCTGCATCTTCATGCGTCATATGCTCATATTTTTCGAGTCGTTCAATGATATATTGAATATCACGTGCAGGAATTGTAACAAGATCGATTGATGCCATGATCGTTTGTTTAGTAGAGAATTGCAATCAAATTTACATCTATTTATACGACAGTAATGTGTGTACTTTTCTGTCCTTGACATATTTTTTTCCTTTTTTCCAAGTTATTTTTCGCCGAATTTTTCAAGAGGTATTTTGTGTATTTTTATTTTTTTCGCAGAATTATTTGTGTTTAATTTCATGTATGGATTCCACCCAAAAGAAAAGTTTTTTTTATTGTAACGTATGTTCTTATAATTTTGATCATGGCACCTATCGTTATAACTGTATCATATGTAGTGACTATGATCAATGTTTAGAATGTACGAAAACATTGAAACCAGAACATCCACATCCATTAGTTCCCGAATTAGCATTTGGTGATGGTGAGAAGAAAGTTTGTTTAGGAAGAAGCATGGGAACTACGATTTATACGATAATGGAGATGTATTGTGATCGACATTGTTTAGGAATACGATATTTGAACTCTTATTCATGGTTGACATACAAGGACGTGGGTATGAGAGCAATCAACTTTGGTCATGGATTACGAACATTGATTGAACCTCGTCAATATTTAGGTATTTGTGCACATAACCGACCTGAATGGATAATAACAGATTGGGCGTGTATGTTTCATAGTATTATTAGTGTACCAATACATACCTTATTAAGTGATTCGGATACAATATTTATTATAAATAATACAAATATATCTCTCGTTGTTTGTGATAGAGAAATGCTACCGAAATTTATTCGATTACAGTCGCAATGTCAATCTTTACGATATATTATTTGCATGGATACGATACCGGACTCTATGAGCGAAAAAAGTCGTTTATTTTCTACATATTACATGGATGATATAGAAAAATCAGGATTATGCCAACAATATTCACATGTTAATACTAAGCCGCATGATTGTCTTACTATTATTTATACGAGTGGTAGTTCAGGTTTTCCTAAAGGAGTCATGATATCTGATAGTGCATTTAGATCGCTTTTTCCCGATGATCTATCACCATCGAATGGGAATTACATAGGATTTGCTTATCAACCATTGGCATGGTACGGTGGTCGAAACAATCTGTATGCAACATTTTTTCGAGGTGGACGAGCCGGTTTCTCAACTGGTGATGTATCGAAACTCATGGAAGAACTGGCTCTTGTTAGACCGAGAATGTTTGCTGCTCCACCAATTATTTGGAATAAAATTTATTTGGAATTTCGAAATGCACTTTCATCAACTAATGCTGACAAGGAAGACGAACAAGAACTTCTTGAACAATTTTCGAAATTAATTCCCTTGAGATGTGAGTCGATTGCGGTTGTTGGAGCCTTGATTAGTCCAATTGTATTCGATTTTTTAAAACGATGCTTTCGACATTGTCGAATTAAAGATGGATATGGAATTACTGAGTGTGGACGTGTTGCTTTCAATAGTAATTTAGATTCGTCGGTAATGTATCGTCTTGAATCAGTTCCTGATCTGAATTTTACAATAGACGATAAGCCATTTCCACGTGGAGAACTTTTAATAAAGACTGCTCAGATGTTTTCGGGATATGTCAATAATCCTGAAGAAACTCGAGCAGTTTTAACTGACGACGGATTCTTCCGTACTGGAGACATAGTCGAATTACATTCGTCATTGTCTTCGGAACTAGCTCAAATTCGTATTATCGATCGTAAGAAAAATTTCTTTAAATTATCTCAAGGACAATATGTCTCACCGGAATATCTACAAAGTGTATTCAGTCAAAGTTCTTATGTCAAACAGATTTATATCTATGGTGATCTACTAGACGAATGTGTTAGTGCTATTATTGTGCCAACTATTGTTGAAAATAAGAATGAAAATCTTGTCGATGTAATTATGTCTGATTTACGTTCCATAGGATTCAAAGAATCACTTCACAAACACGAAATTCCATCACGAATAATTATTGAATTCGAACCATTTACAGTTGAAAATGGTCTTCTCACTTCATCTATGAAATTATGCCGTCCAAAATTAGCAGAGAAATACGCTGCACATAAATTAAAACATCCTCAAAATAACTTTGAATCATCACTGAGAGCAATTATCGAAAATGTTACTGGAGAATCATTGGCAAATAATGATGATAAAATAAATTTTCTTGCTTTTGGTGGCAATTCATTGACTGCTATCCGTCTATCTCGAATGATCCACCATAATCTAGGAGTTAAGATACCATTAAATGTTCTCTTTGAACCCGATATGAACTTTAGACGATTAATCGAATTGACTCAAACACCATCATCAACAAAAGAAGAATCAATCGTTGACCAACTCCTTCAAGATGCGGAATTCGAATGTGATAAGATTATTGGAAAACCACAAAAAAATGTCTCTAGACCGTCGACAGTATTTATCACTGGTGTAACAGGATTTGTTGGTGCTTTTCTACTTTTCGAAATGTTACAAAAGTATCCAATGGATTGCAAATTTATCTGTCTGGTTCGTTGTTCATCAAAGATGGATCCATTGGATCGTATTCGCGATAATTTTGTTTTTCTTCAACTATGGCAAGAAGAATTTGTACAACGAATTGTTCCACTTCGTGGTGATCTTGGTCAAATTCGATTTGGACTCAAACAAGAAATATACGATTCACTTGCAAATCAGATTGATGTGATTTTTGCTTGTGGTGCTACTGTCAATTTTCTTCTTCCTTACAGTCGATCGTATCAATCCAATGTTTGTGGCACTCGTGAAATCATTCATTTTGCCAGTCATACATCCTTTTGTGTTCCGATTCATTATATTTCTACTATTAGCGTTCTACCGCCTGGTATACTCGATGAAATTCATATCGATCAAATCTCACCGACTGACTTGACTAACGGCTATGGACAAAGTAAATGGGTGGCAGAAAAAATAATAGCTAAAGCTAATCGTTCTGGTTTACCAGTTGCAATCTATCGATTAGGTTCAATGGGTAGTGATAGTCGAACTGGTGCTTGCAATCTGCATGATATCAATACTCTTCTTGTTGCTGCCATCATCAAAATGAAATCGTATCCAGTAGAAATGATGAACTGGAAACTGAATACTTTGCCAATTGATTTCGCTGCACAAAGCATCATTGATCTAACTTTGTCTCAACCTGGAGTTTACGGAAATGTATATCATGTCATTCATCCTGCTGATGGAATATCATTTGAAAATATCATTACAAATACTTACAATCTTGGTTTGAACCTCGAAAATATTCCATTTGAATCGTGGAAAATAAAATTCCTTCAACAAACTATACGACATCATTCATTTGAAGTATTCAATGAAATTTTCTTCGAAAATATTTTCCATCGACATTCTTTTTTATCTTCCGATCAGTTTTATAAAATTGTTTCACGACTTCAAATTCCGAACAGAGACCATGCCTATCTTGCTAAATGGTTGAAGTTCATCGTAGAAAATATATTGACTTAAATTTTCGCGGAATTTATTTTGTTTCTTTCGCAGAAAAATTGCAATGTTGACATATATGCACAAACACTATTTGACTGCATGCATATGAGAAAAAAGAAAGTTGCATAGTGTAAATGATTTCACTCATATATATAGTTCTACTTACGATATTATTTTTATATTTTATTTTATTCATCTTTCATTGGTTAGCACATCATTCAGATGTGTTTGGATATCTTTATGTTCGACTATTTTATGGTTTAATCAGAAGATTCAATGTTACTTATGTGACTTTACCAATGAGAAATCCTATAAGCAAGAAAAGGACGGTTTTTAATTTGATTGATCGTTATGATCCTTTAATGTATTGGATGATGTGCTTGGATACATGTAGAGTTAATGCCTATGAAGAAGCTATCAAACAATATGAACAACGTCAGCAAAAAGCTGTTTGGTTAGATATTGGTACAGGTGCTCATATGCCATTGACACGCTTATTAATAAAATATGGAGTTGCTGAACATGTCTATGCAGTTGAAGCCAATCGCAGTACTTATCAATTTGCGAGAACTATTCGAGAACAATTACCTGAAAAAGAAAAACGATTGATTTCATTAGATGAATGTTATTCGAAAAATGTAGATTGGTATGCAAAAAATCCACGACCAAATGCTATCATTCACGAAATAGTCGGTTGTATATCTTCTGATGAAGGCTGTATTAAAGTTATGCATGATACAATTGAAAATCTTCGTGACAATGCATCTTTCTGTATTCCCTATCAAATTGGAACATTGTGCATGCCAGTATCGTATCCAAAATTATCTCGATTTTCATCATTTTGTTCATTTCTTTTGTCATCATCAATGACCATAATGAAAACTATTGGTATACAAGGACTATTCAATCCACCAAGAGATACATTTCTTTGTAAAACACCACAATTTATTGAAAATTTCGTCTTACAAGATTATGCGAGGAAACCATTAGATAAATGTACGACATTCAAAACAAAGTTTGTTGTAGAAAAAAATATGACCGAATGGACTGGCTTTTATTTAGCACCGTATATATTGACTTCAAAAGATACGAAAAACGAAATTAATGGACTCGAACAAGTGACTAATTGGCCAGTTCGTTACATTCAAATGTATAATTATCGAGAAGCAATGTATGTAAAACGTGGCGATGAAATACATGTTTTATTTCAATCAGATTTAACTACAGAATGTCCAATTTATAGATTAGAAACATGGCTCAATAGTGATCATTTTGTACGTTCGACTTTCGCTTGGAGAGGTCCTGCAATTTATTAATCAAAATAATAATAACGAACAGAGTTTTCTATATGTATTTTTTTAATGCTAGATGGCAGTAAAAATAATTTCAAGCTTTCATGACTCATCGACTTGTTGTGCTTATCGACATAAACACATAGTCGCACATGTGTGTGAAGGTTGTTAGTTTAGTCAAATGAATTACTCGCTTCAAACGCTACCGATTGACATCATCTATCGAATACTTGATCATCTAAGTGATAAAGATTTATTTCTATCGACAATCAATGTATGCCATCGAATAAATAGTATTATTAATTCTTATCCACGATATCACGTAAATTAATTTAAATTCTTTGCTATTAGTCAACGTAATTTCACCACTTTTTTTTTAAAGAAAACTACACAACTCAAAATTTGCAGAAGTCAATTAGCACACATACGTATTCGATATTTCAGCTATGCACTCGAACATAACACCGTAATTTTCAATCTATTCGATTTGTTTGAATCCACATTATATATATAGACACTAACAGAATTATACCTATTACACAATCGACTTGGTGTCGATAGTGTACGACATCTTAGCAAGGCATTACAATACAATACAGTAACATTGCATTTATCAATTCATTTCTATCGAAACTTAACTTTTTCTAGACACTTTCAGTGCTAAGTTTAGGAAATAGTAAAATTGGAATTGAAGGTGCTCAAATTTTAACTGAAGGATTACAACAAAACACAGTAACAGTTCATGGATATATGCATAAATAAAATTTATTTTGTTTCATTAGACACTGACGGAACTGTCTCTTTCGAGAAATGAGTTGCAAAATGAAGGTGTACGATATATTAGTCAACTTTTGCAAACAAATACAGTAATATGACTATAATTTTCGTTGTTTTTATTGCAATGAAATTTAGACACTTACAACATTGATTCTTGAAAATAATAAAATTGGACACGAAGGTATTCACGATTTAAGTGAAGCATTACAACAAAATACAGTAGATAACAGTCAATTGTATGAAAACTTTACTTGTCTATCTACTGTAGAAACTTTCCGTATTGAATCTTGGAGAAAATCAAACAGGAGATCAAGGTGCTCAACATCTTAGTTTCGTATTGCAACACAATACAGTTAGTATAGATAATGAGTCCATTTATTTTTGTCTATAGGAGCCTGTTTTTATTTCTGTAGACATTGAAAGAATTATTTCTTTGGAAGAATAATATTGGAATTGAAGGTGCTCAATATCTTAGTCAAGGATTATTACACAATACAGTATGGTTCTTTTTGATAATAATTCATTGAACTAACGTTTTAATTCTTTCTAGACACTAACACAATTGCATCTTGGTTGGAATAAAATAAGAGATGAAGGTGTTCAATTTATCAGTAATGCATTACAAAATAATACAGTAGAATTCAATCTATATCTATCTATGACTAATGAATTTCATTCCTCTATATTCTGTTCTGTAGACATTGGAACAATTATTCCTTCTCGATAATGATATTGGAGACAAAGGTATCGAATATATTAGTCAAGCTTTGCGCAATAATACAGTAAAATACAATGTACTCATTTCTTTTTTGCTTTACTATCAAATGGTATTTTCTATATAGGCATTGACAAACATTGCTCTATCAAATAATCGAATTGGAAACGAAGGCGTACGACATCTTAGTGAAGCGCTACTGAATAATACACAAACTGTTAGTCTTATATGTACTCATTGATATTATATCTATAGGTCTATAGGCTTTAGTAAAATTGACTTTGGCTAGCAATCAAATAGGAGACGAAGGTATACGGTATCTTTGTCAAGCATTACAACACAATACAGTATAATATCTAATTTATATAAAGTTGTCTCATTGTTGGAAAATTTCTATAGACACTAACACGTTTAGATCTTGCACTTAATCGATTTAGAGATATTAGTGGTCAATATTTTAGTGAAGTGTTGCGGAAAAATTCAGTAATAATATTTATTGTAATTTAATTCAATTGACCGAATTTTATTTAGACATTAACAGAACTCGATTTAGCCGATAACGAACTTGGAGATATAGGTATACAATATCTCAGTGAAGCACTACAAATGAATACAGTATAATCGTCATCATTTTACTTAGTTTACTGTTATTCTTAATTTTTTTATAGGCATTAGTACAATTGACACTGGGAGGTAACCAAATTGGAAATATCGGTGCACAACATCTTGGCCAAGCATTACAGCACAATACAGTACGTATAATGTTTTGCACAGTCATTATCAAAGTGTTCTGACTTGTCTTTGTTTGCAGACACTCAAAGAGCTTACTCTTTGGGATAATCAAATTGATGACATAGGTGCTCGATATCTTCGTGAAGGATTACAACAAAATACAGTAACATTACTCGTTTTTTCATTGAATTGATATGTGCTTTTTTTTCGTAGACACTTAGAGAAATTCAGATCAACGGTAATCTATTTGGAGTTGACGGTGAAAATCAAAGACAATCTAACGATTGACGGGACACCGTTTGTTGTTCATGTTTATTTTATTGTATTTGTAACCAAAAATGATATAAAAAAAGAACGTTGCTTCAATGCATATCACAGTGGGCTTATAATGTTTCATTAAACAAAGGAAACCTTCGTATTAGTTCTTGTTTTCCATAAAGTTCTGAAATATGTTACGTCTTCGCTTCCAATGTTAAACCGGCTGAGACTAAGTTTAATAAGTGTCTATAGAAAATAAAAACATTAATTTACATAGTGAACTTTTGAGCAAAAAGAGCATTACTGTATTATGTTTTAATGCTTTTCTTAAATGCCGAGCACCCGCACTTTCTATTCCATTATTACCCAAATCGAGTGCTTTGAGTGTCTATAACCAATAGAAAAATACACTTTCATAGGAATTAAGCTACTAAATGAGATAGTACTGTATTGCTTTGCAATCCTTCACTTAAATATTGAGAACCTGCAGCTTCAATGTTGCAGGTGTTAAGGTTCAATTGTATAAGCGTCTAGAGGAAATGAAAAAGCGCATTTTGAATTTAGCAAAGAAGTGAATAGAACATTACTTCATTATGCATCAATAATGTATTTACATATTGCGCACCTTGATCTCTAATAATGTTACCGCCAAGATTGAGTTTTGTGAGTGCCTATATAAACAATGAACATATGAATTAATCGATAGAATGTTACCGAATTATGATGTAATGCTTCACAGAGATGTTGAGCACCTATGGTTCTGATCTCATTGCCCCATAGATTAAGTTCTGTGAGTGTCTACACAAAATTAAACAATAGATATTAATTGTGTCGATAAAAACCATAAAGAATTACAGCATTGTGTTTTAATGCTTGACTGATATGCCAAGCACCTCCATCTTTGATTCCATTCGAAGTAAGGTTCAATTGTTTAAGTGTCTAAAGAAAATGAAAGAAAGTGAAGGTTGATACCAATAGATCAATAACTCGGATTGTACTGTATTGTGCTGTAATCCTTTACTTAAATATTGGGCACCTAAAGCTTCAAAATAATTACCACTACAATTTATTTCTGTCAGTGTCTAGACAAAATAAAAGAATAGACTCTTAAAACACAATAAATTATTATGTAAATTGCTATACTGTATTATATTTCAAGGCTTCACCTAGATATCGAGCACCGTCTGATGTAATTGTATTACTCGAAATATCCAATTGTGTTAGTTTCTATTGTATACAAATCGACTTTGATAGTAACGAATGAATAAAAGAAATATTTTACTTCGTTTTGTTTCAATGCTTCGCTTAAATATTGAACACCCTCATCTCCAATGTAGTTATTTGCAATATTCAGTTCTAAAAGTGTCTGAAGAAAATCAAACAAACTTTTCCAGAAAACAAATTTTAGCTGATAGAATTCTACATTATTAACTTGTAAGGCTTTGCTGATGTATCGAGCACCCTCATTTTTAATCCAAGTAGCAGCAATATTCAGTTCTGTAAGTGTCTAAAGAAAATGGCGAAACAAAAAACTACATTCGCGTCATAAATAGAATGTTACTGTGTTTTGTTTTAATGCTTCACTTAGATATTTAGCACCTTCGATTTTAATATCATTAGACCGTAGATGAAGATGTACAAGTGTCTAGAAAGAATAAACAAGCAATCAAGTTCAATAGTAATAATTGAATAGAAATATCTACTGTGTTATGTTTCAATGCTTCACTCAGATATCGGGCACCTTCCGCTGTAAGTCTGCTGTCTTGAAGATCAAGATGTGTTAATGTCTGGATAGAGTATACACATGAATCTTAATCAGCATTGATAGAACGAACAAAATATTACGTTATTGTGTATCAATGCTTCGCTAAGATATCGAGCCACTTCATCTGTATAGTCATAAGATCCAAGATTGAGTTTTTTAAGTGTCTGTTGAAGAAAATAAAAAGATATAGTTAAATTTAAATAATGAAATAAAAAAAATGAATTTTACTGCATTGTATTTAATTGCTTCACTCAAATATTGAGCAGCTTTATTCCCAACGGTGTTACGATGAATATCCAGTTCCGTTAGTGCCTAGATAAAATGAAATCATTAAATTTAATATCAATGAATGAGTCAATGGTACGGCACTTTATTGTGCTGCAATCCTACGCTAAGACCTTGAATACCCTCTTGACTAATATCGTTATATGCAATGTTGAGTCGAGTAAGTGTCTATAGAAAATGATCATATTGCTTGTAGTGACAGTGATTAATCATAAGTAAGATATTACTGAATTATGTCGTAGAGCTTGACCAAGAGCTTGAGCACCCTCATTTTTAATTTTATTTTGGGATAAGTTTAATTCCATAAGTTTCTTAAAATATTGAAAAGATAGATTTTTAGAATAAAGAATGGACAGATAGCAGGCTACTTTATTGTGTTGCAATCCCATACTAAGATACTGAACTCCTTCATTTTGAATTTCGTTTCTCTCAAGATTGAGTTGTGTAAGTGTCTACGAAAAACAATATAGTTTAATACAGCTGCAGTTATTCTGAAAATAAAATATAACTGTATTATGTCGAAGAACTTGGCCAAGAGCTTGAGCACCTGTATTCCCAATGCTATTTCCCGATAGATCTAATTGTATGAGTGTCTAGAAATTTTGAAGAAGTTCAATTCGAAAGACATGAAGAACAAAACAAAATAAAATAGTACTGTATTGTGTTGTAACCATTGACTAATATACCCAGTACCCTTATTGGTTATCATATTAACACAAAGATTCAGTTGTTGAACTGTCTATGGAATATTAAAAGACAGTTTTCGGTAGTATTGACTAATTAGAAAGAAGGCTACTGTGTTGTATTTCAATGCTGCAATAAGATGCTGAACACCTCTATCTTGGATTCCGCTTTGAAGAAGATTGACTGTAGTTAGCGTCTAATAATAATAAAGAAATGGACTTTGATATTGACAAACAATTTATTGGTATATTATACGGTATTGTATTGCAAAGCTTTACTTATATGCCAAACATCATCAGGTAAAATATTGTTATCACCAATATTGAATTGTGTAAATGCCTACAAAAGATTATAACACGAAATTTTGAAAATGCCAAAAGTAATATTTAAGTTTACCCTGTATCTTAGATAACTATTGACAATAGAATTCATTCGTTGAGATACAACGCTTAATGTCAGAAACAATTCTATTTCATTCAAATGATCTAATATGTGATAAGTTATCTCTATGGGTAATGTGTGTAGTGATAAAGTCATTATGTTTCAAATTGGTATTCTATCTAAAATAAAATGCACAACATATGATGGGAAAATTTTGGGCAATAATAGTTAAAATACTTGATTGGCTTTCTTCCATTTGTATATAGTGGTTAGTTAATCCATGGTGTCGCTGTATTTCAGTATACGTACGTATATTTACCCTCAATAGTTTCGAAATATAAATGCATTTTATTTCTATTAAAACGTTTCATAGAAAAAAAAATTCCGAATTATAACATAATTTCAAATTGTTGTATTCGATTATTCCAACCATCGACAACATAAAGATTGTTGTCAACATCCAATGATAAACCCACTGGAAAATAAAACTGATTTGAACTTTGTCCTGAACCATTCCCACCAACAACAACACGACCTTCTTCTGATCCCAGTGGCCAGCACATTATTCGATGATTTCCAGAATCAGCGACATAAATATCACCCATTTCATTCACAATCAACCCGTAAGGATGTGATAACTGTTTTAAACTATTGCCTTGACCTTGTCCACCAGCAACAACAAATCCTTCTTTTGCACCTCTCATCCATTTCATCACACGATGATTTCCACTATCTGAAACATAAATTGTTTCTTGTCGATCGATAAAGATAAATGTTGGTGAATTGAGTTGCTTGAGTTCAGCTCCTTGACCATTTCCACCTGCAACAATTGTTCCTTCTTTTTCGCCTTCTCTCCATCTTTTCACTTCATGTTTTTCATGATCAGAAACAAAAAAATCTCCATTTTCATTCATTGTCAATCCGTAACATCCAATATTTTCAATGATAGTTTTGATTTCTTGTTGACCTTCTAATGACCATTGAACAATTCTTCGATTTCCTCGATCACAAATTATCAAAGTTTTACTATTTCGATTGACAGTTATATCAGTTGGATAATTTAACTGATCGATTTTTTCTTCAGTTTTTTCATTAAATTTCCATTTTACAATACAATGATTTGAATAATCAGCAATATAAATAGCTTTTTGTTGATCATCGACGTAGATGCCTTCAGGATGATTACATCCTTCAACAATTGTTTGAGCATCTTGTTTCCATTTGAGAGATGATCGTTGTGAAGTCATGAGATCATAGGAAAACTCTTTAGTTTCTATTCGTTTTAATTGTTCAATATGATTTTGATTTAAATTACAATGATAAAATTCTAAACGAGTCAATAATCGATGTTTTTCAATTGTTTCAACTAAATTCTGCAATAATTCCGAAGAAATAATTGAATTTGATAAACGTAAACGAGTAAGAAATTGATAATTTTGTAAGAAATCAATTAATAACTTTTGTTTTTCATCTGAATTTTCAATTGACGAAATATGTAATTGAACTTGTTTAATTGATTCATGTTGTTTTAAGGTTTGAAAAAGATTTTGAAGAAAATCTATATGTAAAAAACCAATTGAATCAATAAGGTCCAGTTCTACAATTGATTTATTTGTTTTTAATAATTGACAAAAAACATTTGCCACTGAAGATATTTCTAATGAATGATTTAGTTTTAATCGTTGTAAATGATTTGGTTCGAAATTAAATATAGATTTTAGAATGCCGATATTATTTGCATAATTAACAATGAGTTCAGTGAATTTTGTATTTGTAGTAAGTAATTGCTGTAAATATTGTTCGTTATGTAGAAAATCACAAGCATAAATCTGTAAAATTCGATATATTTTACTTTTTCTTAAAATTTGATTGAGCACATTTTGATCAGATTGATTAAATCTTATCGTTAATAATTGATTCAATGGATTTATTTTTATATTAGTACAAGCATATTTGAACTGACCAAAGAAATTCACAATATTCAAATCGATTAATTCTAAACAACGAATCGATGATCGATTAATAATAGTATTAATTAATTTAGTAAAATGTTTTTCATAAATTGAACATTGACGAAGAATTAATTTTGAAATATTAAAACCTTTTGTTAAAGCTTCAATAATTATTTTCACATTTGTATCTGAAAAGTTCAATTGATCAACAATAGCTTGTTTAGTTTTTTGATCAAATTTTCCTCCCATAGCTATAAATTGTTTGATATAAACAAGAATATCCTCTTCGTATTTGATTTGATCATAATGTTGTTGACAAACCCAACGAACATGTCCATTATCGGTCACTATTCGATATAGATTACCTAACGATCGTGTTGGATCGATACGTGTTAAATAACTTTCAAGTTCTCTTAGAGCTGGTCCTTGTATTGGAACTTGTTGTGATTTTTTGATTGAAGATGAACCTTCGTATGTCATTCGTGTGTCTGGATCTTGAAGAAAATTTTCAACTATATTTATTTTGTCTTTGATATCTGTAAAATCATCGGATGATTGAAGAGATGAAACTTCTTCTGCGATACCTATCAACTGTGGAAGAATTAGTTTGCCAATTTCAAGTAATACTTTAATGATACTTGTGGTTTTCATCAGATATGATCCATATTTTGTAATAAAATCTCTTCGTTTTTTAATTGGATAACCATTGTGCGAAGCTATGTGTAGTTCTTTGGGATCATTTGAACATTCGCAAAGAAAATAGAGTTTGTAATGGAGATAAAACCAATTATGAACGGTACTAATAGCTGCTTGATCGTAATGTTTTGTTGGAAGAATAAAAAAGTAACGAGGAGTCGTATATTCATGTATTTCATACATAAGTGTCATCATATTTCTCATTTGTCGTAGAATTTGTTGAGTATTTTCATCGATACGATCAATTTTACTTTCAATTCGATTGAGTTGATCCTGAGAAAGAATTGGAGCTGAAGTTTTCGGTTCAATTGCATCGATAATTTCATTGCAATCTGCTTGAATACGTAGATCTTTTGAATCTTGATTTGATTTATTGGCTATAAATGACAATCGAGTACCATTGCGAGAGAATAAAGTAACTGTTGGAAATTGTCGTTGAACATCTGCCAAATATAAATATTCAACATCGTTTTCTGTTACAGTTT
>Ga0209935_1003164_pt1 | contig 17665 bp, 30 predicted proteins | sample ThiBio_1000_plan_2_FD_183958 | JGI IMG/M metagenome (GOLD analysis project Ga0209935, IMG submission 183958) | Wastewater bioreactor microbial communities from Cape Town, South Africa - Thiocy_cont_1000_plan (SPAdes) | ecosystem: Engineered > Bioreactor > Thiocyanate-remediating >... | reverse complement strand
TCGCTCGACACCACGGGCTCGAGACGTGGCGTCGTGAACGAGTACACGCTGCTGCTCTCGGATTGCAGCAACAGCAGTACCTCGGCGTTGGTCAAGACGCTGAGCTCGTACGCCTGTACACGCACACGCACACACGAACCGCGTGAGCTCGACGAGGCCACATACACCCGCGCGTGTCTTGGTGGCCGCGTGCGCCAACCAACGTACTTTCTTGATAATGCCAGACTTGCGCTTGCTGTAGGTCACGGCACGGCGCGATCTGAGATGAAGCGGTCAGCGTTAGTGGCGCGTGCGTGCGAGCGAGCGATCTCCCTCCCTCCCCAACGCCTCGTACTTGTTCTCGATGAACTCGATGTTGATCTTCTTGCGACCGGTCCTCGTACTTCGCGAGCCCGTCGCACCAGGAGCTCGCGGAGGGACATTGGGTTTCGGCGGTGGTGGCTGTTGCTGCTGCGGTGGAGGCGGCGGCTGTGGATCGTCCATCGCGCACAGGCAGGCTCACGCAGCCGTGAATCCGGCGGAGACTCACTCACTCTCACTCACACTCACTCACTATCCCGGCAGGGAGGCGATGGTGCGTGTGAATGCTGCGTGTGGTTGTTGGACGCGAGCCGAGTGAGGTGGCGAGCGGCGTTGCTCGCTCTTTGGCTCGGGGATTTTTCGGTGCGCGAGTGGTTTTCTCGGTTTTCGGTCGGAGCCACTGGAGCCACTGTGGTACGTGCGCTTTTTGATTTCTTTCGTTCGCCGCCACCTCCGCACCGCTTCGTCCCTCGTATGAACTGCACCGATCGCAATCGATCGATCTCGTGATCGATTGCGCGACTTTGCCATCGATCCAGCTGCTTTGGCGCAGCTACTAGAACCCACTCACACTGCATGGGCGCACCTTCATGACTTGAAGCCATGGAGCTCCTCTCTGTTGCGACATGACGCTCATCTCGTTGTTGGTTACGCATCGATTACACATCGATTACGCACTCGTGGTACCTGGAATCCCACCAAGTATCTCGCGAGCCTTCCAAGCATTCGATCCACCGTATGGCGCCGCCGCCACATGGCAATATCGCGAGCTCTCTCTATAGAGTGAGTGAGGGGCAGAGCTACGGCTCCCTCCCTCCTGCTCCTCGTGCCTTGCATCGGACCAGATGTACTCGCGGATGCAGATGCTGCGCCATCGCGAGCTTGGATGCACGACTCCTCGCGCCGTCCTCTCGCAATCGTGGCCGCTCCACTTCTCGAGGCTCCAGTATCGCGTATGTTGGATCATCACGATCGTGACGATGTAGATGAACCACGCCGCGGTGCGTTAACTATGTCGAGGGCATGTAGTATTCGATCGCGCTGCAAGGAGAGCGCGTCGTGCGTGCGATCGCCGCCGAGGAGCTGCTCGTGGTGCTGTTCTCGAGCGGACTGTGTCGCTGCTACACTCAGCGTACGCACACACACTCACTCATTCACTCACTGGCACACTCACCCACCTACCGCTCGTCCACTGACAACATCGCCACGACGATAGAGAGCGGCACTCTCGTGTACTCGTTCGATCGGCTGCGCGTCAAGAACCTCTACTACAACGCCGTACGTGCCTCTCGAACCTCACGTTCGACAGCTCCACCGATTGAACGCGAGCACCTCCGCTGTATATGTGCGTGTGCACATCTGCCCATGCAGGCGAGCGGGTCGCTCGTGACCGTGTCGAGCCACAGCCGCGTGCATGCCATCTGCCATGTGTTCCCACTCGCCACCATTCGCGTACGATCGAGCGACCGCCGTCTCGCTGCTCGACGCTCGACGATCGGCTGACCTCGCCCTTGCTGCGTTCGAGATAGAACGGAAAGCCCAAGGGCATATCGTTGCGCATCTGCCGCTATCGCGATCGAGATGATGGCGCCGAGGCCATCGCCGACGGCGACGCTGACACACGCTCGCGAGCACCGAGCATGGTCGAGTTCGATGGCACCAACAACGTCTTGCTCGCGCACTACATTGTGCCCGATCGATCTCCACACGCGTGGTACACTACACCGAGCTATCTCTCTCTCTCTTGCCGTCACGCACTCTCGATGCTCACTCGTTGATCTCACGTGTAGCCGAACGATCGATGTGTTCGAGATGACCAACTACACGCACTTGTTCTCGTTGCAATCGCATCGGAACTTCGAGGCCAAAGTCGGGTACGACTGGAGTCCGGCAGGTGCCTCTCGACGGCCACCGACTCGCGGTACTCACGGCCTTGCTTGCGTAGCAACGGAGTCTTGGTCGTTGCACAGCGTGACTTTCCGAACATACTGTCGCTCCACATCCATGCCATCACCACTGGCAAGGTATCGACCGATAGCTGTGCGCGCGTATATGTTTGTGCTTGGCTTGCTCACCAATGCGCATTGGTGCATATGTCGGCACTTTGCGACGCAGCTCCTCCGTACCGTGGCGGTAGTGCTGCATCGCGAGCACGAGCTCGACTTTGTTGAAGTCAGCGACAACTATGTGCTCATCAAGCAGTTCCATTCGGCCTTGTTGGTCATGAATGTACGCGCCCCCTCTCTCTCCTCCCTCTCTCGCGAGAGCGATTCATTCGCCTCCCGTCTCATATCGACGTATGCCTCGAAGCTGAGCGCTGAGGCTCGCGGAGGGCGGGAGCTGGAACTCTTTCCCGAGTTGGTTCGCACCAAGCGTTACGTACTGATGCCGGGCAGGAGCCAGTTCCTGACGCGCGAGGCTGGCGTTGCGACGCTCTGGAGCTTCCACGCCGAGAAGCTTCTTCGGTACGGAACGGCGCTCGTGCAGTGCCTCCGCGTACACACACCTCGTGACCGCGACGTACGTGCAGATTCTCGGACTACTTCTTCACGGGCCTCAACGTTACGTCGGCAATCTACGGCGACCACATCACCATCACAGCCATCCGCGGCGAGGTCTCGCTCTGGCGTGTGTGCCACGGCACGTTGCTGACCGCCTTGCCGATCCCCAACGACCAATCCGCGCCTCAGGTGACGCTGGTTTGCAGCGAGACCAACAGCTTGGTGGTCGCAACCAAGCACCACTTGCACGTCTGGCAGCTGTAGGCAACAGCTCTGTAGCGAACAATGAATCTCGTTCAAGAAGCAAGATTTGGGTTGTGTATTACTATCTATCAAGGTGGTGGAGACGACCGACGACCGACGACGACCGACGACGACGACCGACGACTACTACTTCATGGTACAAATACGCACACAAGGCGAAAACTACAGGGATCGGGGCTTAAAAGTACACAAGTGGCATGGCGGCTCGCGATGCCGTGACGCCTTAGGCAGCGGCGTTCATCAGGCTCGAGTTCGTCATCGTCGAGTTCATCAACGCCATCATGGTCGAATTGATCAGCATCGACATGGTCATGTTGATCATCATGGTGGTGTTGCTCATGGGCGAGGGAGCCGGCGGCATGGTGGTGTTGGCCATCATGGTGGTGTTGGCCATCATCATGGTGGTGTTGGAGCTCGGCGTCATGGTGGTGTTGGAGCTCGGTGTCATGGTGGTGTTGGTCATGGTAGTGTTGGAGCTCGGCGTCATGGTGGTGTTGGTCATCGTATGGTTGGAGCTCGGCGTCATGGTGGTGTTGGTCATCGTGTGATTGGTCATGGTGGTGTTGGTCATCGTGTGGTTGGTCGTGGTGGTGTTGGTAGTGGTGGTTCCTCCATCGTAGATTGGCGGCAACAAGCCGAGCAGGTGATTGATCCATGCGACCGAGCCATCGAAGGGCCACAGGTCGTGCACGTAGGCGTAGTGCAAGTAGATCAGGATGCCGAGGAAGATGAAGAGGCAGATGCAGATGCAGCAGATGCAGCACAGGATAAAGTAGCATGTTCGCTATAGCCCATCAAACGATCGATCCATCCATCAGTGAGTCAGTCAGTCAGTCGTTGAGAGATTCGTAGCGACGAGTAGCACTTGACCAAGACAACGAACCTTGCGCTCTTGGTTCTTCTTGATCTCGGCGACCTCGAGCTCCTGGAACGCACGCGCCGACACGTCGACTGCCGAGCGCACTGATAGCTGAATGTTATCGAGGTCCTCTTGGTGCTGTGCCACCATCATGGCCATATCTTGGAACAACTACACAACAACAAGCAACGAGTCAGCGTCATTCGCTCGATCCATCGATTGACGCCATGCAGCATCGACCACATACCGAGTGCAGCTCGATGATGTTCTTTTCCAGCGCTTGTAGATCTCGATGTTGCTCACGAATAAACTCGAGCGCCTGCTTGGCTCTGAGATCGAGAAGCAAGCAAGCAAGCAAGCAACGTGTGTGAGTCGCTCGAGTCGATGGCGCTCGAGAGAGGGAGAGGGAGTACGTACTTGTCCTTCATGCCGTTGTCTTGCAGTTGATCGGCAAACACCTGACCGACATTACCCGACTCGATCATGGCCTGCACCTCATTGTCCGTGATGCTTGGATCAACTAGATCGAATACACGCGTGTGAGTACACTGCAAACGAGCGAGCCGCGATCGCTGGATCGCTGGATGGATGGAGTAGCGTCGCGCGTACCGATCTTGGCCTGGCGCGTGATCTTCTGCGTCTGGTTGTACTTCATGCCGGTGAGGAGCGCTTGGAACTCCTCCATGACGCGCACGAACTTCTTGGTGAGGACGTTGTGCATGTTGATGCGCACTCGGGCCTCGGTGTCGTTCGTGGCCTCGAGCTGCTGGTTCTCGGCGTGCATGCGCTTCAAGCGGCCGCGCACGAGGTTCGCGAGCCAGTTGGTGTTCTTCATCAGCTTCTGCAGCCGAGCCGTGGCGCTGCCCTCGCCATCGAGGTCGTCGAACTGCTGCTGCTGCACTTGTTTCAACTGCTTGAGGTTGCTCTCGATGCGCGCGATGGTCTCCTTGATGTGGTTGACCTCCTGGAAGAAGGGGTTGAGGAACTCGTCCTCGCCGCCAGCCGCCGCGCCTCGCGCAAGCAACGGCTGGCTCTCGCCCTCCTCGTCGTACGACATGGGTCAATGTCTCGACGAGCAGACGCCGGAACACAATATGTGTGTGGGTGGGTGGGGAGGTGGGTTGGTGGGTTGTTGCTGAGGGGAGGGAACGAGAGTCGGATGATGGTCGCTACGACCGACCACGACGATGAAGGTCGATCGATGGAACCCAACCAACCACGCGCGACCTTGGTTCACGGGAGCTCGAACGAACGCGAGTACTGGTGGTGTTGGAGGAGGGTGCTGGTGCTCTGGTGGTGCTGGTGGTGTGGTGGTGGTGGGGTGGTGCGACGATGGTGAGGCGGCGATGCGGATGGCGCGAGGGAGCGACGACGACGATGATGGCCTCTGAGCCTCAACTGCCGCAGAGAAAACTACTGTGGTGCGCTAACGTTCCGCTCGCTCTGTGGTTGGGCGACGGGTACTTCTCGAATGGCGACGCTCACTCGACGCGATAGCTCGGGTTGATCGGTACGATGCGATGGACGGCGGAGGTGGCTGTGTGGGTGGTGGGTGGTTGCGGACGAGATACCAAAGCAGCAGCGGATGGGTCTGGAGGAGGCTTTATTGCTCAGCGGCGCCACGAGAGCAGCAGCGACTCCTAAGCAACCGACGCGCTGCTCCGCCTCTGCTGCTGCTGTTCTTCGCTTCTTTCTCGCGGCCCTTTCACCTCAACGACGACCGACTACTGCGCCACTCGTCGATACTGCGGCTTCGGGTTTGTGGCATTCCTTGTTTGGATCCCGGGGTCGTTGTGCCTTTCGGCTGCTGTGCTTGGAATCTGGTTCTGCGGCGGGAAGGGGTGGCTTCCGCTTCGGTGGTGGTGGTGGTTGCGTGGTGCCATCGAGCTTGGTGCCTCTCTCGATGCTGCTGCGACTGCCATGGCATATCGAGCGTAACAAGCGAGATGCCACGAACTGGGTGATGTTCGTTGCATTGGTGCTTGTGGCACTCTCAGGTTCGGTCGTCGCCAAGTCAGATGGACGACAGTATCGCGAATGGATGCAGCAACGTGGCGCTCGACTCGACACGAGGCTCGTGCTCGCTGCCAATCCCGACGGCTCGCCTGCTCTCTACGCCCTCGACGACATCCCCGTACGCTGCCACCTGAAGCAGGCGAGCGGGCAAGCGAGCAGGCCGATTCGATCATGTTCGTTGCACGATTGACACGCGCAAGTTTGCGATAGGCTGGCACCTCGGTCGGATGGCTGCACGAGCACTCGTACGTGCGCCTAAGCGACGTGGCCATGAGCCCCGTGGGAGAGTTCTTCGGCCTCGATCCGCTGCATCTCGAGCATCTCGATCGCTCGAATTGGTGCTACGATAACGAGGCCTTCGTCGTGTGGCTCATGAGCGAATGGCACAATGCACTCCGTGCTCCCGAGCTCTCGGAATGGATCTACTTTGTTGGTTCGTATCGAGCGTCTTCGATCATCGTCGACTGCCATGCAGCAGACGCCACAATCCAATCCAATCCAATCCAATCCAATCCAATCCAATCCAATCCAATCCAATCCAAGCAAGCAAGCAAATGATATATTGATTCGATCTTTGTGTGGGAGCAGAGTTGCTTCCTGCCGTGTGGCCGAGTCTGTTTCTGATGCCTGATAATGAATGGCACGCTCTGCTGTCGCCGTATCATAACCATCTCCGAGGTACCACTGCCAGCTCAATCTCGCAATCGATCGTGAATCACCATTAACATCTCGTTCGACGTGGCCATTGATCAGAGAGAACTCTGAAACAGCGAGACTATTTGTATGGATGCTACTCGCGTATTCGAGAATCGTTGTTTCTTGTACGTTCGAGCTGGTGAGCCCGCTTGCTCCCATTCGAACACTCACACGATGTGCCATCACCTTGGCAGCATGATTCGATTGCATTCCCAGAGCAGGAATTCACGTTTGTGCGGTATCTGTGGGCGTTCGGCGCCATCTCGAACGCTATCGTGTGGTCTGGCGGCCATGAGGGCACTGCTGCGACGAACGATACCGACAACACCACGACGCAGACGTGCTCCCCGAGCAACATTCCTATCTACCAACCAACACTCGACGCCATCTCTCCATTAAGCATTCTAACCTTCAACTCTCGATTGAGCTCTCTTGCACATCCCGTATGTTGTCGCTCACCTTCCCGCTTGATGCAGCGGACAAGACTGATCCCTCGCTGCAGAATACGGCACTCCGATACAATCGCGAAAGCTCGTCGTACGAGCTCTACACAACCAAGCGCATAGTCCGAGGCTCCCCGATCAATGTATTGCACCCCTCCTCCTCCCACTATATCGTTATCCCTCTCGCTCTCGGTCGTGTGCTCTCCATTCACTCACGAAGCGACCGGCGCATGTAGGTCTTGGGAGATTGGGTGTACAAGCAGAATAACGAGGAGCTGGCCTTCAGCTACGGAGTGGTGGTTCCGAACCACGTTCACGATTGCATTCCCATTCGGCTGCAAGTCACCAATCCGTACTGGGACATTGCACGCCGTGCGCTTTGGTCCTATGAAGTAATGGAGATGTACGTTGAACGCAAGCAAGGCAAGCGAGAAAGCAAGTCAAGCGACGAGAACATGATCGACTCATATTGTTGCTTCGAACAGAGACAACCACTGTGTATGCCTTCGCCCCGATATGAATCTATCGCAAGATGCAATGATTGCAACGCGGCTGTACTCGCTCGATTTTGACGCTCTTGGCCATGTACGACATTCTCAAGAGGAATGCCATCGGTTGTCGAGCGGCCTGCAGACTGAGATGTTACTCACCCACTCTCTCTCTCTCTGCACGCGTGGTGCGCATACAAACATACGTACAGGCAAGCGAGTTGTTGAGTGGCTCGCCAGTGTCGATTCCAGTCGAGTACTCGACGCTGAGACTCTTCTTGCTGCAATTGGTTGAGATTTATGATCGCACCACGGTACGTTGTTGTGTGTTGATGCTTGGACGCGGTTGCTTGCTGACACTTTGGTTGCAGGAGACGATCCAACAACTCCGCGGCATCAAGAATCTGCCTGGAGGATTTCGGCTGAGTCTCCAGCTGGCACACGAGACCAACACTCAAGCCTTGAAGGCATCGCAACTCGTCGTGGAGCTGTGGAACTCGTTGTTGAACAGCGAGTTCGATCAATTCTGGACGCGTGAAGGATTCTACCGAGAGATGACAGAGGCCAAGGCTGCTGCAGCGCTTCTACATCAGCCAGATCTCTCCATGTGAGGGCTGCGCGTACTGGTTGTACTTTTACAATGAGATAAGATGAGATGAGAGATGAGATGAGATGAGAGTAACGTAACAAGGTGATGAGACGATACTTGCTTGATATTGGGACACAACGACACGAGAGACACACACTCACATACATACAACCTCACGACTACGACTTGAGGTGCACTCGAATGGCACAACATGGTTCCAGTCCTTCGCACTCGCCAAGCGGCTGGTCACCGAACGAGAGCAGCGTATTTGGCAGCTGCACGAGATCGAATTGTGCATCGGCTTTGTCTTGCTCCGAGAGTAGCAGTTGAGCGAATGCTCGAATATCTTGGGAGCACCGTCAAGTGTGTATGTGAGTTTGATGGTAGCAAAGCCGAGTGCTTGTTTTGAGCTCGATTGTAGCATTGTATACGTACTCGAGAAGGGATTTCTCTTGGAGAAGGTATGCATCGTGCGCTTGCCATTCGGCAGCGTGAGTGCCACTGGAAACTCGTCGTCCTCGTTGTCGGGCACTGACTCGGCCACGATCTGCTTGGCACGCGCGACGATCGCGTCCTTTTGCATGCTCTCGGCAGCGAGGCGCTCTTGCTCAGCGCGTTGGCGCTCTTGCTCTTGTCGCTCCTGCGCAAGGCGCTGGAACTCGGCCTCGCGCTCCGCCAGCTCTCGCAGCCGATCTTGCTCGAGTCCCTCTTGATACTCGCGCTCTTGTTGCTCGCGAAGCAACCGCCTCTCGCGTTGCTCGCTCGTCTCACGTGGCTCCGGTGGCGGTGGTTGGTATGGCTGATAGCGCTCGAGCTCCTCGAGCGCCTGCAGTCTGCGGTCACGCGATAATCCCGTGACGTACGGGTGTGCCTGTGGTGACCTGCGGCTTCGAATGCCGTGCACTGCCGATCCATTGCCGCGCAAGTGTGTTTCAGCCCCGTTGCTGCCGTTCGCTTGTTGCTGCTTGTTGTTTCTCCGTGAACTATTGGCTGGTGTTGGCGTCGAGGAAGACGGCGCAGGCATGCCACTCGCCTGCGCCAGGCTCAGCGCGATCGCCTCTTGGATATCGGGGTCTTCGTCGGTCATGTCGATCGCTTGCTCGAACTCGTCCCTTGTCGGTGCGCGGCCCGAGCTGGCCGTCGGGCTTGGAGTGTAGGTGGTGGTAGCGGTGGCACTCGAACGAGTGACGATCTCGACCTCGTCATCCGAGTCGTCATCGAGCAGAACGGCGCTGCGAGCCGGAGCAGCTGCCATCGATGCTTGGATCGCGCGTTGAATCTCCTCGGCCTGGTCATCGTCGTCAACGTCGGTCACGGCAGTGTGCTGCTTCTGCCTCCTTGTTCCAGGAGTCACAATGTCCATATCGCTGTCGTCGCCATAATCATCATCGTCGTCGTCATCGTCGTCACCGTTGTCGAAGAGTAATTGTGCAGGAGCGCCTCGCCGAGTCGCACGAGCTGCCGGCGTAGTCGGTGCTCCGGTGTGCTGCTCTTGGAGCGACATGGCAATCGCCCTCCGGATCTCCTCGTCCTCGTCGTCGCTATCCACGTCGTGTATCACGTCGGATGCATCGGGCTGGCGGTGAGCGCCTCCCAGCATGGCCGGAGAGATGGGTCCTCGCGAGACAGGGATCGGGCTTGATGGGCGATTGTTCCTGGCGCTGCGACGCAAGCGAAAGCGCTCGCTCTCGATCAGAACCACCTCCGGAGCAAAGAACGTTCGGCGTGGCATGATTACCATACCCCCTGATACGAGCATCGATCCGGCGCTGGGTCGCTTCTGCTTGGCGCTGGAGCTCCAGTTGAGCAAGCCGATTGAGTTCGCCCTGTTGAACCTCGCGTAGTCGCTCTTCAGCAGCTTGCTGCCGCCGACGCTCACCGGCGCGAGCACTACACGTGTGTAAACGCAAGCTTCAGTGACTCTGCCGCCATCATCACCAGCACCACCACCAGCGCCAGCAGCTACTACAACGTACGGTAAAGGAGTCGGTCTCGTGGTGCGTCTCATCTAGAACGATGCACGACGCGCAGCGAGGCCGTGTGAGCGCGAGCGAGAGAGCGAATGACGGACGCAGCAGCCACAGGAGCAGAACACTGCACGTGCCCCGACATAAGCCCGCCATTGCATCACTGATCTTGGACGATGGGAGAGATATTTTGGTGGTGGTGCTGCGCTGGTCTTTCGATCCAGAGGCTGGGAATTTACAGTTAATTGGCAGGGAGGGTTACAAATACCACAACTTATTCGATCGCTGACACCTGAACTCTGGTGGCAAGCTTGCACGAGTCGATCGATGGACATCAGGAGCTGGCTGCCACTCGCTCGCCCTTGGTTGGGCGGTCGATCTGCGGGCTGTGCTGTGGCATCTCCATCAGGCACGCTGCCACCTCCACTTGGATCTACTCGTTGAATGTCATGTGAGCATCGACGCACTCTCGATCCAACTCGCCGCCCTCGTCCGTCGTACCACGAATCCAGCGGAGCAAAAGCTGGGCTCTTCGTCGACTGGTACCACGGTCTGAATCAAGCCGAACTGCAGACCACGGCAGGTCCAGAACTGCTCGTTCTGAACGTCGATCCATTCACGCAACTTGGAGACGCCCAGGTTCAATTGCGTTGCGGCTGTGGAATCGCCAAGGTTGAACACGGGCACCATGAGAATCGAGCCGAACCCCATGGTGCATATCGAGAACACTACGGCAGGGATGCAATAGTGCTTGTAGATGCGGCTGGCCTCCGCGAACGCCTCGATCAGACGCTTCTCGATGCCGTCCACCATGTCGGCGAACTCCTTCTCGCCCATCTTTCCACGCAGCGAACTCGGGAGCGAGCAGTCGAAGGTGTAGACTGGGGGCTCGATCCCATCTCCCGCCTTGCGGTGAGGACGAACCAGAACCTCGAACGGTGGGCAGGCAAGGACAGTACGTGGCCTCGTATCGGCGGCGACAACAGGAGCATCAGTGCTAACCATGGTTGTGGAAGAGCAAGGGAGTTTGGCGTGGGATGGGGTTGGGCTGTTGGGACCTGGGTTTGGGGGATCGTTTTATGTTTGCCGGCAAGCAGAAGGAAAACTCCAACCAGCACGAACGATGCGTAACTCCGAGAATGACTTGCCCTGCCGTGAGGCGAGCGCCACCGACAGCAGGCCTCTTTCTGAGAGACATCCGCGCTCTGGTCGAGGCAGCAGAGAACTCCGAACACGGCGTTTGCAGCGTAACGTGCACACCCAAGGTGCCTGCGTGTCTGGTGTCAAGCGCCTGAAGGAGGTGTTCTTCCCGCCAAAACGCGAGATCGCCCTCGACGATGGTGGGTGGCCTTCCCGCCAAAGCACAGCAGCAACAGTCCGCTGGCTGCCGCTCGCCCCACGCACCCTGCTCCTGCGCGCTGTCCCCCAATCCAATCCCATCCCAACCTCCCCCTCGCCATGGCCAGTGATCGTCGCAAGAAGCGTCTCTCGGTGGGCTGGGCGCTTGCCACCACGTCCGATGGCCGACACCACCACGACGAGGCGGCTGCTGCTCCTCCGCCGCCCGTGTTGACCGAGCAGAACGACGACGAGGAGGAGCGACGCCTGGCGCGCCAGCGCCGCCAATCGATCAACGCCGCCGCGAGTCCTCGTGTACGCCGCAAGTCGGTGCTCGCCTCGACGCTCTTCTCAGGCGCTGACGCCGAGGAAGAGGTCGAGAACACCAATGCCACAAGCAACCTGCCGCCGGCCGAGTTGGCGGCGCTGTATCAGAACTGCATCAAGCTCTCGGAGCAAGGCGTACGTCGCCAGCCACTACGCACTCGAGCGCGCACGATCGTGGCCTGCTCGCTAACGCAACGCACACGTGTACGATGGCACAGAAAATCAACATCAAGAACACGTGGAGCCTGCCGCTGATCGAGGGCCTGGGCCGCGTGCTCGAGGTCGGACAGAACCTCGAGATGCCCGAGTCGCCGCCGGCCGCCGACGGCGACGAGAACTCCACCACGTCCAACAGCGCCGCGACGGCCCGCGTCGCCAAACAGCGCCTCGCCGCTCGCTCTGGCCGTCCGAACATTTGCAACTTCCAGGTGGCGAGCTGCACGCTCGAGGCGTCGGTCAAGATCTACTCGACACGCGTCGACAGCGTGCACAACGACGCCTACCGCGTCGTGAGCGGCCTGTCGCGCACGCAGGACGATGCGCATCTCGCCGGCGACGAGAAGGATCTCTCGGCGGCCGCCGTCGCCGCCAAGGAGCGCAAGGAGCGACGTGCCATGCGTACGCTCGATGCCAGCCACACGCTCGAGAGCAACCCGGCCAATCTCGAGATGAAGCAGACCGAGTTGGACTTTGATGTCGACCCGCTGTTCCACAAGAAGTCGGCCGAGTTCGATAAGGTTCGTCGGTGGCTGCTGTTGCTGCTACTGCTGTTGCTGCTGCTGTGTGCCTCTTGAATGGCTGCATCGTCTTGAGCATATCGGTCGGTGGCTGATCGAATGTGCTGCCATACGCGTACGCGACTCTGCTTCACAGGGAGGAGCTCGTGGATTGTTGCTCCATCAGCTGGGCACCAGCGATGGTTGCACGGTCGTGTTCGACTCGACCCAGACGCTCGATGGTGAGCCAGAGACGGCTCCTGTCTCGGAGGAGCAGGACGACGATCGAATGATCGAGCTCTCGTTCATTGATGGTACGTGCACACTTCCACGTGATGGATTCATATGCATCGGCTCCTTGCTTTGGATTCGTAACGCTAATAGGATCGCACGGGTATGATTGTGTGTGTGTAGCATGCCTCGATCGATCGTGGGAGGAGATTGCGTCGTTGGAGTTGTGTCCACCGCTGAGCGACTTTCAATTCAGCGGCTGGCAGGCCGATAAGGACCCGACGGGCCTCGAGTGCCTGAATCAAGAATCGCACGCTCGCGGCCGTGACTCGGACGCGCTCTCGCACTCGGCCTCGATTCCCACTCTGCCCGAGTTCAATGTCGAGATGGTTGAGGCCGACCTCGAGGATCTCGAGGGCTTTGATGGCGCCGATATTGGCGGTGGTGACTATGATCTCGGTGGCGACGATGGCGGCGACTTTGATGATGAGGGAGGAGCGCGCGTGCCTGGCGACGGCAACGACAACCTTCTCTTTGGCAACGCCGATGGCTTCTTTGGCGGTGGCGCCGCCGGTGCCGGCTCGAATTACGACGGTGCATTGTCGGGATTCCTGGCTGCGCCGATCGGTGGTGAGCTGGGCCGCAACGTCCTCACGTTGGACGTCATGGACCTCCTGCCCAAGGCTGATACGCGTAACTGGACCGGAACGCACTGGAAGTTCTTCACGGCTGCCAAAGGTACCGTGTCCCTTCAACACTCACACAGTCACACACTCGCTCGCTGCACTCTACCGATAGTAATCCTCTCGCCCCCACACGACTCGTGGACCACAGCTGCACCTACTGCCTCGAAGGACTCGACCGAGACCGTGCGTAAGCGCAAGAAGAAGGACGACCAGCCGATCGACTTTGCTTCGGAGGATACCGCCGACTACAACACGCTGTTCTCCAAGCCGAAGCGTGGCACCACCCTGACTGCCACCAGTACGCACAAGAGACCGCTCGCGTGGCATGTACACGACACTAACAACGCCGTGTTGAACACTCATTGTGTAGCGCTGAAGAAGCACGCCGCAGTTACTACGACGCTGCCCACCGATGTGCACTATGATGTCGTGAACTTGACTCGTTTGTTCTGCAAGCCCAATTGCAAGATTGCTGTACGTCAGCCAGCCGCATCGCAACCACTTTGCCTCTCGCTCGTGCCGACTGGATACTGACTACTGGATCGTTGCGTTCGTCACCATAGCGAGTGCGACAGACGCTCGCCGATGATACCACCGATAACGTCCAAACGTGGTATGACTACGACAATCCCAATGACAAGGCTCCCTTCGGTGCCGATGGTACGAGACGAGCTGCTCGCTGGCTCGGTCGGGCGCTCGCTGGTACTGACTGACTTTGCGCTGATTGGTAGGCGATATGGGCGAGGAGGAGAACGCCGGCGGTATCGATGATGGTGATATGGGTGGACTGATTGACTTTAACGCCGGAGACGACGATGACGACGACGGATTCGGAATGCTCGATGCAGGCGACGACGATTCGCGACCGGCGGCGCCTGCGGGCACGTCCGGTGCGGCGAGTGGCTTCGAGCTGATCGACGAGCCCGAACGACTCGAGGCTCTGTCGATCGGGTACGCCAAGGTCGCCAAGCTGGTGGACGTCAAGAAGCTCAAGCACAGTCTGTGGAACGAGCTGTGCGACGACGAGAGCGCCGACGGTTCGCAGGGCGCCGCCAACAACAAGACGCCCAAGTCTGGTGCGACCGAGCACATGTCGACCACCAAGTCGTTCCAGGACGTGCTGCAAGCCCTGCCGCCGAGCCTTCCGCAGAAGCAACGCAAGGACATCTCGGTGCCGTACTGCTTCATTTGCTTGCTGCATCTCGCCAACGAGAAGGGTCTCGAGATCGTGGCCGATGGCAAGGATCTGCGCATCTCGCAGGTGTAAACAACAACAGCACAGCAGCTCGCACGCATCATGTCATTGGCTGTTGGATGGTGGTGGATGGTGGTTGTTGTTGTAATAGCCGCACTACGTGGCAGTGGTTGTTCATTGCTTTGGCACATTGGCTGTGCAAAAGACGAATGTAACTCTATACCAGTACGCTACGCACGCTTGCACGGTCGATGTGGAATCGGCCGCAATGCAACGCGACTGACTGAACGACGCAGCGCAATGATCGAGTGCGTGCCGTGGCGTTAGAAGATAGACGAATGACAGATAGATAGATAGATAGATCGTAGAGAGCGGCAAGTAAGCATGAAAAAACAAGTGGGTTCGAGGCGCAGGAGTGCGAAGGCAAGCGCGTCTCTCTAATGAATGAGGGCCTTGGTCTTGGGACCAGGCAAGGTGATGTCGGCCGCGAGCGTTTGGTAGCCGTCAAAGTAGTACACGTTGACGCCGCTCACCTTGGAGCCCGACGGAAGGAACGGCAGCGGGATGCCATTGCCCAAGGCCTTGTTGATGGCAGGCTTGACGATGCCGCTGAGAATGGTCTTGAGCGTGGTGTTGATGATGGCAACGTTCACTCGGCCAACAGTCGACGCCTGAACCACCAACGAGGTAAATCTCTAGCGAGTCGAGGAGAGAGAGAGAGAGAGAGAGAGAGAGAGAGAGAGAGAGATGGAATGGCATGGAATGGAAACGTACAATAACAGAGACCGAGACCTCAAGGGTCGAAAGCTTGCCAGTCAACATGACCGTGGTGCCGTTCGAGGTCAGATCGAGGAGAACCGTGACGTTGGTGGCGGCTTGGAGCTGCAGCACGAGCGGGTTCGAGCCGTTGGGGAAGTTGATGTAGTAGTCGATGTTGAGATCGGCCGAGTTCGACACTCCAGCGGCGGCCGAGATGGTCGCGTTGGGAGCCGACGAGAGGGCAACCTCGAGCGTCATGGCGTCGTTGGGGTAGGAGCTGTAGAGGCCGGGAATAGCGTCCTTCCACATGGAGGTGTTTTGCGGCACGGCAATGTCGATGATGCTGCCAGTGAACATGGCCTGTTGGTGCCAAGTCGACTCGATCAGTGGTGCTGTTCAAGTAAGAGCGAGACGTGGTGCAACGTACCCAGCCGAGTGAGTCGTAAAAGTACTGGTTGACCATGACGTTGAGCGTGTCGGCGGTGGAGTTGTCGGGCATCGGGCCAGCAATGGCGGGAGTCGACACAACGGGGTTCGAGGCAACGACAAAGTCACCTGCAACGCCACCAATCGCATTAGTATGCAAGGTACAGTACAGCCTCCCTATCTCTCTCTCTCTCTCTCTTGCTTGCTTGCTTGCGAGCTCCGCCGGATTGGCGAATGGTTGGCTCTCGTACCAAAGACAGGAAGCGAGAGGTAGCTCGAGGTGAAGATCGGAGCCGACGGAAGACCAATGTTGAAGTCCAGCAGGCCGAGCGGCACCAAGGTGTTGGCAGCCTGCAACTCGCTGTTGAGCTTGACGATGGCGTTGGCGACGTCCTGCAGGTGCAACCATAGAAAGTGTGCAAGGAACGTCAGCGGTGCACGGCGAACCAAGGCTCGCGCGCTGCATACCTTCTCGACGGCGCTCTGGATAGCACGCTTGACAGGGCGGTCGATCAAGCCAGTGATGATGTCGAGAATCCACCTGCATGCAGACACGTGCCATCTCGTTACTATCGGCGCTCTCACACGGCACCGGCCGGCCGGCGGCAGCGACGGGAGAACCGGACGTACGTCGGCACGCCCGAGAGCGTAAGGTGGACGCGCATGTTCGAGAGCGTAAAGGAGTTGACGGCCAACGAGGCGGTCATGCGCGAGTTCAACTCGCCGAGCGCTACCTCAAAGTCCGCGACGCCATCGGTGGTCTTGGCCGACGCCGAGCCCTTCTCGTTGAAGCCGAAGATGATGCTCTACGCCACAGACCACGATGCAATCCACACGATGCAATCAACACGATGCAATCCACCACGACGCAATCCACCACGACGCGATTCTGCGTGAGCTTGTGCACAGCACAGCAGGACTCGCTCGTTCGTGCACCAACAACGAACCTTGAGCTGAACCTGGAAGTCCATCGCAATGTCGACGTTGATGTTTTGAATGTAGAGCTTGAGGCCCACGCCGGGCACGGTCGTGAGCTGCGCGTTCGAGAACTGGAGCGTCTTGAACTTGATGTTGGTGACCGACCACACGATCTTGCCAATGACCGGAATGCCGAACGAGCCCGACTGGTTGGGAATCGGCGTGTCGAGGATCTTGGCATTCAAGGTGCCAGCGATCTTTTGCGCAGCCTATGGTACCATCCAACCAGCGAGTGAGTGAGAGTGAGTGCGAGCGAGAGCCACGAGAGAGCCGAACGAAGCACGCACCTGGTTGAGAAACTGCGATTGTACCGTCAGCTTGACGCCCGGCTGCACCTGAGCATACGCTCCAAGCGCAAGGAACGCCACCAACACAACGAACAATCCGTATCGAGCAGCCATATGGCAGTGAATCCGAATACGAGCAACACACGAGAGCGAGCGAGTGCGCGAGGAAGGAGGGCAGCAAGCAATGAGTGGGAGTGAGAGAGTGGAGGCGGAGAGCGAACATACAGAGAGTGATGGGTAGCGCGATGAGGAGCTCGAGCGCATCCTCAAGAGTGGGATCTTTGGTTTTTTCGGCCTTTCGCCTTCATCGCTCTGCTGTGCGTGCTCTCTCCTCCAACTCTCCAACTCTCCTTCCTTCATCTCGCTCACGATTTAGTGCGTACGGGGACATATCTACACTCACCCACTCACTCACTCACTCACTCTCCTCCTTGACCAACAGCGTCGGTTGCTGTTGTAGTTGGTAGTAGTAGTGGTGGTGGTGTCGCGGTGTTATTTCTGCGCTCGCTTGAGTGCGCAATCTCGGCGCCAATCATGGCCGAAGACTCGTCGGGTCAGGTCGAGGCTGAGATCAGCGCCAAGAAGAAGAAGGGTGGCTT
>Ga0209935_1003162_pt1 | contig 17682 bp, 14 predicted proteins | sample ThiBio_1000_plan_2_FD_183958 | JGI IMG/M metagenome (GOLD analysis project Ga0209935, IMG submission 183958) | Wastewater bioreactor microbial communities from Cape Town, South Africa - Thiocy_cont_1000_plan (SPAdes) | ecosystem: Engineered > Bioreactor > Thiocyanate-remediating >... | reverse complement strand
CGTGTGGTTACGGGCAGGCGGTAATGCGGAAATCCTGTTCCGGCCTGCGGATCTGGATGACCTCGCGGCATTCCTCGCGGCCAGGCCCGCAAATATCCCGGTTACTGTTATCGGCGTCGGATCCAACCTTCTGGTCCGCGATGGCGGAATCCCGGGTGTGGTGATCCGGCTTCCGGCTGCGTTCGGAAAGGTCAGTATTGAAGGTAGTCAGGTACGGGCCGGCGCGGCCGCGCTTGACTCCGCGGTTGCCCGTACGGCGGCCGATGCGGGGCTCACGGGCCTCGAATTCCTGCGCGGCGTTCCTGGCACCATTGGTGGTGCGCTGCGCATGAATGCGGGATGTTATGGCTGCGAGTTGAAGGATATCCTTGTCGAAGCAAAGGCGCTTGATCGTAAAGGTAGGCTTGTCGCGCTGGCGCCGGCTGACATGGCTTTCACCTACCGCAATAGCGGCGCTTCAGATGACTTGATTTTCATTGAAGCCGTGTTTGCGGGTACGCCAGACGATGCTGCTGCTGTCCACACAAGAATGGACGCCCTGGTCGCGGAGCGTGAGGCCTCTCAGCCCGTGCGGGCCAAGACCGGCGGCTCCACCTTCAAGAATCCGCCGGGCCACAAAGCCTGGCAACTGATTGACGAGGCAGGCTGCCGTGGGCTTCGCATTGGCGGAGCCCAGATGTCGGAGAAGCACTGCAATTTTCTGATCAATACAGGCGATGCCAGCGCCGCCGATATCGAGAGGTTGGGTGAAGAGGTGCGTGCCCGGGTCAAGCAATCCTCCGGTATCGATCTGCAATGGGAAATCAGGCGCGTCGGCGTGCCGGAGGGGGCTGAATGACGGCAGCCTCGAAAGTCGCGGTTCTGTTGGGCGGCCATTCGGCCGAACGGGAAGTCAGCCTCGTTTCGGGGCATGACTGCGCGCGCGCTCTGGGGGAGGAAGGGTTTGCCACAATCCTGATTGACCCCAACACGTCTGATCTCGCAGCCCAGTTGAACGCGGCCAAACCCGATGTCGTATTCAATGCGCTCCATGGCCGCTGGGGCGAAGATGGCTGTGTTCAGGGCCTGCTGGAGCTTTTGCGGCTTCCCTATACCCATTCCGGCGTACTCGCTTCAGCCCTCGCGATGCACAAGCAGCGTGCCAAGGATGTGTTCCAGGCGGTGGGCTTGCCGGTGGTGAAATCACTCGTGGTGGATCGTCGCGAAGCCGCATCCCGCCATCTCATGGAGCCCCCTTACGTTGTGAAGCCGGTCAACGAAGGCTCGTCTGTCGGCGTCTTCATCGTCAGGAAAGGTGATAACCGCCCGCCCGAGGCGCTCGGCACCGCCGAATGGCAACTGTCCAGCGCGATGATGATTGAGGAATACGTGCCGGGGCGTGAACTCACAGTGGCGGTAATGGGTGGCAAGGCCCTTGCTGTAACCGAGATCGTGCCCAAGACGGCGTTCTACGATTACGAAGCCAAATACGCCTCCGGCGGCTCGGTTCATGTCGTCCCGGCACAGGTTCCTGCCACGATTGCCGAAAAAGCGATGCGCCTGGCGGAAAAAGCGCATGAAATTTTGGGTTGCAGGGGAGTCAGCCGCGCGGATTTCCGCTATGACGATTCGGGGCCGAATCACAGACTGATTCTCTTGGAAGTAAATACGCAGCCGGGAATGACTCCCACCTCTTTGGTGCCCGAACAGGCGGCTTATCGCGGCATGGGCTTCGGTGCGCTTGTGCGCTGGATGGTGGAGGACGCGTCATGCGACCGGTAAGGGCGGCGCAAAAGGCGAACCGTTCGCGCGCCCAGGTCGGGCGCCGGTCGGCGTCGCCTGTCTCACGCTCTGTGGCCCGCCATGGCACACGCCGTGCGGATACGCACCGTGATGGAATTGTGGCCCGTCTGGGGTCGTTACTTGGGAACGTGCTGGCGATTCGCCGTCCGATGTTGGCGCTGACTGGCGGATTGGCCCTCCTCACCGTTATCGCCGCCCTGTTCATCGGTGGCTATGTGACACGCGCAACGGCCGCTATCGACCGCGGTATCGACAATGTGCTGGCTGCTGCCGGCTTCGGCATCTCCCAGCTTCATCTGGCGGGTAACACCCGCGTGCCGCCCGAGACTGTGTTGGCGGCGCTGGGGTTCAGACCAGGGCAGCCGATTTTTTCGGTCGACGTGGATGCCGCGCGGGCGCGTCTGATGACGCTTGATTGGGTGGCTGATGCCGAAGTGCGTCGCCGTTTTCCAGATGACGTTTCGGTCCACCTTGTTGAGAAGGTGCCCTTTGCCCTCTGGCGCGGGCCCGACAAGATCTATGTGATCACGCGTGCCGGGCAGCGTATCACCTCCGCAGGTGTCGACCAGTTTGCTGAACTGCCGCATTTCATCGGCGCCGGCGCGCCGGAGAAGGCCGCCGAGTTAATGACCGCGATTGGTCAGCATCGTGCCGTTGCCGCACGTGTACGGATCATGCAGCGCGTAGGTGAAAGGCGCTGGAATCTCATTCTCGACGATAATGTCGTGGTGCAGCTTCCCGAAAAGGGCTGGCAACGCGAACTGGAGACGCTTGAACATCTGATTGTCGACAAGGGTATTCTCGAACGGGACATCACCCAAATCGATCTTCGTTCGAAGACGACCTACTTTTTTCTGCTCCGCAATGGCGGGAAGACGCAGGTTCAGCGGGGGAAGTCAGCTTAGATGGGCGAGACGGTTCGCATGCGTACAGGGAATGCGGAGGCTATCGGGTACCGGACCGGCCTGGTGGCTGCGCTGGATGTCGGGTCTTCCAAAGTTGTCTGTCTTATCGGGCGGGCAGAGCCTGGTTCGCTGCGCGTGCTGGGCACTGCCCTTCGTGAATCGCAGGGCGTCAAGGCGGGCACGATCACGAGCCTCGATCTGGCAGAAGAAGCAATCCGCGATGCTGTAGCGGCGGCTGAGAACCATGCCGACGCGCGCATCCAGAACGTCATCATTGGTGTCAATTGCGGTCAGCCGGTCAATATCATGTCGCGCAATGCGATGGTTCTTGACGGGGCACTGGTTACGGATGCGCATTTGCGGGCTCTTCTGGCCGAAGGCCGCGCCAAATGTATTCGCGACGGCTATGAAATCATTCAGTCCGCCCCAACGGCTTATGCCGTGGACGAAGCGCGTGGCGTGCGTGACCCTTCGGGCATGTTCTGTCAGAAGATCGGGGTGGTGATGCATGCGGTTGGGATTAAACCATCGCCGCTGCAGAATCTCCGTCTGGCGGTTGAGCGGTGTCACCTTACCATCGCAGGCACGCTGTTCGCCCCCTATGCCAGCGGCCTTGCCACGCTGACAGACGATGAAAAGCAACTCGGGGCTACCGTTGTCGATATGGGCGGCGGTGTCACCTCCATTGCCGTATTTAATGAGGGCCAGCTGGTTTACGCCGATGTCGTTCCCGCAGGGGGAGCGCAGGTGACGGCCGATCTGGCACGTATGCTGGCTGCCCCGCTCTCGGCCGCGGAACGGGCGAAGACGCTGCACGGCGCGGCGTTGGGCGATCTTGAATACGGTGCGGATGTCGTGACCGTCCCACAGATGGGCGAGGATGGTGAGGATGCGGGCATGCGCGTGCCACGCTCCATGCTCACACGCATCATTCAGGCCCGCATGGAAGAAATTCTGGGCGAGGTGCAAACCCGCCTTCGTGCCAGTGGTTTTGATGTGGCGGCGGGGCGCCGTGCCGTTCTGACCGGTGGCGGCTCGCAGCTCTCGGGCGTACGCGAACTCGCGGCCCGTATCCTCAACAAGCAGGTGCGGATCGGCCGTCCGGCGGCGTTTCCAGGGCTGCCTGCAGCCTCTGCCAGTCCGGATTACGCCACCGCCGTCGGTCTGCTGATGGCGGGTGCCAGCATGCCGCCGGAAGTTCTGAACCCGGATCTGGCGGCAGAGCATGAGGAGCCGCGCGGTAAGGGGTTCTTCAGCCGGTTAACGAACCGGTTACTTGGGTAAATAAAGTTTTAACGGATACGGCTCATATTTAATGAGCGTATCCGTGGGGTGCAGCGAGCGCGAAGCGAGTAAGGCGAGAAGGAGAGACCAATGGCCATCAATATCAGGGCGCCAGAAACCAAGGAACTGCGGCCACGCATTACTGTCCTGGGTGTCGGCGGTGCAGGCGGCAATGCCGTCAACAATATGATCGCCTCCAAGCTGGAAGGCGTTGAGTTTGTCGTAGCCAATACGGATGCGCAGTCACTGGCGCAGTCCAAGGCGGATCGCAAGATCCAGATGGGCGAACGCGTGACCGAGGGGCTGGGCGCAGGCGCCCAACCAGATATTGGCCGGGCTGGCGCCGAGGAGTCTCTGGACGAAATTCTGGAGCAGATTGGCGGCTCCCACATGGTGTTCATCACAGCCGGCATGGGCGGTGGCACCGGTACCGGGGCGGCGCCGGTCATCGCGCGTGCGGTGCGCGAACTCGGTATCCTGACTGTCGGCGTGGTGACCAAGCCGTTTGCGTTTGAAGGTGACAAGCGCATGCGCATAGCAGAGCGCGGGATTCAGGAACTTCAGAATTACGTTCACACGTTGATCGTCATTCCGAACCAGAATCTGTTCCGGATCGCCAACGATCGCACCACCTTTGCCCAGGCCTTCACCATGGCCGACGAGGTTCTGCATTGCGGTGTGCGCGGGGTAACCGATCTGATCGTGATGCCGGGTCTGATCAATCTCGATTTTGCCGATATCAAATCGGTAATCTCCGAGATGGGTAAGGCTATGATGGGTACCGGCGAAGCCGAAGGTGAAGACCGCGCGGTCAAGGCGGCTGATGCGGCCATCTGCAATCCGCTGCTGGAAGACGTGTCGATGAAGGGCGCGCGCGGCGTTCTCATCAATATCACCGGTGGCCCGGACCTGATGCTTTTCGAGGTCGAACAGGCAGCCAATCGGGTACGCGCCGAAGTAGACCCCGATGCCAATATCATTTTCGGCAATACGATACTCGATAACATGGAAGGCCGTATCCGCGTCTCCGTCGTCGCGACCGGGATCGATGCTGATGAGATGCGGGAGTTGCCGGAGAATATCGAGCGGCTGCGCCCGCGCGCCGTATCCTCATCTCCTGCCCCGGCAGCACAGCCGGCGCCGAAGGCGGCCCCCGCGGCAACTGTTGCTTCGTTCTCTCGCACTGCGAACAACCCGGTCCATCGTCAGGTCGAAACCATTGCTGAAGAAATGAATGCGATGCCCGCCTCGATGCATGCGGCGGTCGAGGCCCAGGTTCTGCAGACGGACGAAGACCAGATGGACGTTCCGGAAGCCGTCACGGCCGAAATTCCTGTCGCTCGTCCGCAGCCGGTGGCTCGCCCCGAGCCGGAACGCATTCCGGCGGAGTATCCGCAGCATCATGCGCAGAGGCGTACTTTGTTTGGCGGCATGTTCGGCCGTAGGAAGTCGGAAGGCGAGGCACGGACCGAACCGGCAATGGCAGCTCCGGCACCACAGGCGCGTGCGACAACGCAGGTGATCAGCCGGCCGCAACCTGAGCCGGTGCGTCAGCAGGCACAGTCGTCTGCCTCCGTCGATGACCTCTTTCCGGAACATAGGCGGGACGAGCAGTTTGAAATCCCCGCCTTTTTGCGCCGCCAGGCCAATTAGGCTGACCTTTCTCGCAGCCACGCCCCTTTTCTTCGGAAGGGGGCGTGGGGCGCGAACCTGTCTTATTTGTGCTAGTGAGCGGGTATGACCCGCACCACACTCGCCAGGACCGTTACCGCCGAAGGCATTGCGCTGCACGCCGGCGTTTCTGTTCGCATGACGCTTACGCCGGCGCCTCCAGGACATGGCATTGTTTTCCGCCGTGACGATCGCGGCAGCCGTACAATTCCCGCTCTTTACAACAAGGTGACCGAAACCCGCCTTGGCACTGTCATTGATGACGGGCAGGGGACACGTATCGGTGTCATTGAACACCTTATGGCGGCCATTGCCGGGGCGGGCATTGCTGATCTTCTGGTCACGCTTGATGGGCCGGAGCCACCCATTCTGGATGGCGACGCACTGTCCTATCTCTCCCTGATTGAGACGGGAGGGGTAACCACCGCGCGGGCGCCGGGTACGGCACTTCGGATTCTGAAGCCGGTCCGGGTCGAGGCTGGCAATGCCAGCGCGTCTTTGCTGCCAGCCCAAGTTCGCAGCTTCGCCTTCGATATTGAATTTTCCACCGCCGCCATTGGCCGACAGCGCTTTGATTGGACATTCTCTACAGATGGCTTCCGGCGGGAAATTGCCCCGGCCCGGACCTTCGGTTTCCTTCATGAATTGGAAGCCTTGCATCAAGCAGGGTTGGGGCGGGGCGCCAGCCTTGAGAATACGTTGGCGATCGACGGCGATCGGGTTGTCAACGCGGCCATCATGCGCTTTCCGGACGAGTTTGTTCGACACAAGATTCTGGACGCTATCGGGGATCTGGCGCTGGCGGGTATGCCCATCATCGGCCGGTTCGTAGGTGTCCGCTCTGGCCATGCGTTGAATAATGCCTTGCTGCGGGCCTTGTGCGCTGATGCTTCCGCTTTCGAGCGGGTGGAGTTAACCCCTTAATCTATTGGACATATTGGCTCCTTGATGGCCGGGCTGGACCGCCATTACGCTGCAATGGCATAAGGGCGCCCGGTTGGGCGGCGATCGAATCGCGGATGGGATTTTCATGGCGGGTCATGGCTTCAGGCGCATATCGCTATTGGCACTGATACTGGTTGCGGGTACGGCCCTTTCGGGGTGTGACACGCTGGGCGGTATGTTCGGCGGTGGCGACAAGAGTGACGATACCACCCCCCAATATGTCGAGCGCCCGGTCGAACAGATTTATGCCGATGCCTGGCAGAAGATTCGCGAACGCAGTTGGTCAGATGCCGCCAAGCAGTTTGGGGAGGTAGAGCGCCAGCATCCCTATTCCGTATGGGCACGTCGTGCCATGCTGATGAGCGCGTTCTGTTTCTATCAGGCCAACAAATATACCGATGCGATCAGCACCGCCGATCAGTACATTCAGTTGCATCCCGGCAGCAAGGAGGTTGCCTATGCCTTCTATTTGAAGGCGATTTCACTTTACGAGCAGATCGTCGATATCGGCCGCGATCAAAGCAAAACAGAAGCTGCCCTGGTTGCCCTTCAAGACGTTGTACAGCGATTCCCTGATACCGATTATGCGCGCGACGCCACGCTGAAGATCGACCTTACGCTCGACCATCTTGCCGGCAAAGAAATGGCGATTGGCCGCTATTATCTGCGCACAGGCGATTATATTGGGGCCATCAATCGTTTTCGGACCGTGGTGGAACAATATCAAAAGACCTCTCAAATCGCTGAAGCGTTGGAGCGTCTAACCGAGGCGTATTACGCCTTGGGCGTTTACCGGGAGGCCAAGACCGCGGCGGCCGTTCTTGGGGCCAACTATCCGGGCAGCACCTGGTACCAGAATTCCTACGATCTCCTTACCCAGCACAATATGAAACCGGAGATCGAGAAAGGATCATGGATCGGCAGGGCCTTCGGTTTCCTGTAAACTGCTCTGATGCTTTCGGCGCTAACTGTCCGTGACATTGTTCTGATCGAGAGTGCGACGCTGGAATTTGCGCCCGGCCTGAATGTGCTCACCGGCGAGACTGGCGCGGGGAAATCTATTCTGCTTGATGCGCTGGGCCTTGCGGCCGGCGGCCGGGTGGGGGCGCGCGCAGCGGCCAGGCCGGGTGCAGCGCAAGGCTCCGCTATTGCGGTTTTCAGCCCCGTCAACGGCCACCCAGCCCGCCGCCTCCTGACGGAAAGCGCAATAGACGACGCGGGCGATATCATCCTGCGCCGGGTTATTTCCGCCGATGGACGGACACGGGCGTTGGTGAATGATATGCCAGTCGGCGTAGCCCTCTTGCGCGATCTGGGCAGTATGCTGGTGGAGGTTCATGGGCAGGCCGACGATCGGGGCCTGTTTGATACCGCAACGCATCGCAAATTGTTGGACGATTTTGGTAGGCACGAAAACCTTTCTGCAGACGTAGCTGTGCGCTTCGTTGAATTGGAAAAGGCGCGGCAAGCGGTGGACGCGCTGCGCCGGGATGCTGCTGCGGTTAAAGCTGAAGCAGATTTTATCCATCATGCAGTGGAGGAGTTGGCGGCCCTCGCACCGGCAGTGGGTGAGGAGGAGGCATTGGCGTCTTCACGGGCCCTTTTGATGAATGCAAATCGTATTGGGGAAGATATCTCCGCGATTATCGATGCGTTGTCTGGCGAGCAGGGTGCGGAATCGACGATTGCCGCTGCATTGAAGCGTCTCGGCCGGATGGGTGATGAGGCAAGACAAGCTGCGTCGACAGCGGAGGCAGCCCTTGAACAGGCGTTCGCATTGACGGAGGAGGCGAGGCGGGAGCTTGGGTCCCTTCTGTCGCGTCTCGAACTCGATCCTCAGGAATTGGAAAAGAGAGAGGACAGGCTTTATGCGCTGCGCGATGCCGCGCGGAAATATGGTGTGACGCCAGACAGGCTTCCTGCGTTGCTTGCGGAATTCGAATCGAAGCGGGATGCCATCGAGACGGGCGATGCTCGCATTGCTGAAGCCGATAAGGCTGTGGTTGACATGCTTTCCGCGTGGCAGACGGCGGCGGAGAAACTGTCGGAGGCACGGAGGAAGGCTGCTTCGGCGCTGGAGACTGCGGTGGCGGGTGAGCTTAAGCCGCTTAAACTCGGGCATGCCAGATTTCGCGTGGCATTGGTGCCGCTTGAGTCTGAAAGCGGCAATGGCGCCGAACGTGTTGCTTTTGAGCTCGCGACTGTGGAAGGGGCGTCCTTCGGACCGTTGGCGAAGATTGCTTCCGGCGGCGAACTTGCACGCTTCTCATTGGCTTTGAAGGTCGCTCTGGCAGAGGCGAGCCCACCCGCAGCGCTGGTGTTCGATGAAGTCGATCGCGGCGTGGGTGGCGCAGTGGCTGATGCCGTAGGCGAGCGATTACAAAAGCTGGCCCGGTCCACACAGGTTTTGCTGGTGACACATTCCCCTCAGGTTGCCGCGCGTGCCAATCGCCATTTTCGTATCTCGCGCACAAGCAACAAAACACAAGTTCACTTATTGTCGGATGAGGAGCGGCTGGAAGAGTTGGCGCGAATGCTCTCTGGCGCGGCAATTACAGAAGAGGCGCGTGCTGCAGCACGACGCCTTCTGACCGAAGCGCATGCGCCCAAAAAAGCAAAGCGAAACCGCGTATGAGCATGCCATCCGAAAAGCCGGTGGAAAAGCTTACCCGGGTGGATGCATCTCAAGAGTTGCAGCGGCTCGCCACGGAGATCGCGCTGCATGACCGGCACTATTACAACGAAGATCGGCCTGCAATTAGCGATGCGGCATACGATGCGTTACGCCGCCGTAATTTGGCCATTGAGGCACGATTCCCGGATCTTGTGCGGGCCGATAGCCCTTCGGTACGTGTTGGCGCCAAACCGTCTGAGAAGTTCGCCAAGGTTGTTCACGACGTACCAATGCTTTCGCTCGACAATGCGTTCAGCGATGGCGATGTTGGCGATTTCATCGTTCGGGTGCGGCGCTTTCTGGCATTGAAAGATGGTGATGCCTTGATCGTGACGGCCGAGCCGAAAATCGATGGTTTGTCGGCCACTTTGCGTTATGAGAACGGTGTTCTTGTTCAGGCGGCGACCCGCGGCGATGGTAGCGAGGGGGAGGATATTACCGCCAACGTTCGTACCATTCGCGACATTCCTTTACGCTTGTATGGCGAGGCCCCTGACCTCCTTGAGGTGCGCGGTGAAATCTATATGAGCCACCGCGAATTTGCATCTCTGAACGCACGGCAAGAGAGAGACGGAAAGCAGATTTATGCAAACCCCCGCAATTCCGCCGCTGGTTCCGTACGCCAGCTTGATCCTGCGATTACGGCATCGCGGGCATTGAATTTCTTTGCTTATGCCTGGGGCGCAATCAGCAGGCTCCCTGCCCACACGCAATGGGACATGCTACAGGCATTCAAGTCCTATGGGTTTCGTGTCAATCCGCTGATAGAGCGTTGCAAAACTGTCGAGGAAGTACTGGCTTTTTATCGCAAGATCGAAGGAAGGCGGGCCGGCCTCGGTTATGATATCGATGGGGTGGTCTACAAAATCGATGATCTCGCCTTGCAGGGCAGATTAGGTTTTGTCTCACGCAGTCCGCGCTGGGCCATTGCGCACAAATTCCCTGCCGAACAGGCCGAAACGATTCTCACCGATATCGAAATTCAAGTGGGCCGTACCGGCAAGCTTACCCCTGTCGCAAAGTTGAAACCGGTCACCGTAGGTGGAGTCGTTGTGCAGAATGCTACTCTGCATAATGAGGATGAGATTGTCCGCAAGGATGTGCGTGTTGGCGATACAGTCGTTGTGCAACGCGCCGGTGATGTTATTCCACAGATTGTGCGTGTGATCTTGGAGCGGCGTCCCAAAGGTGCGAAGCCCTATAAGTTCCCCGAAAAGTGCCCGGTCTGTAACAGCCATGCTGTGCGGGAAGTAGACGAGAAGACGGGGCGTATCGATGTCGATCGCCGTTGCACCGGCGGCCTTATATGCCCGGCACAGGCCGTGGAACGCTTGAAGCATTTCGTAAGTCGTGATGCCTTCGATATCGAGGGTTTTGGCGGCACTTATATTGAAACGCTTTATCAAGCCGGCTTGTTGAAAGAGCCTGCGGATATTTTTGCGCTAACCCGCAAGCCGGATACCTTAGGTCGCGTTCTGGCTGATAAGCGTACCGAGCAGGGCGTGCAGCGTCGCGCGTTGGCCGGCAAGGAAGCTACGAAGAAGGCGCCCAGGAAGGGCGAAGACGGTGAAGGTAAGCTGGTTGGAAATCTGGTGGCAGCAATCGAAATGCGCCGCGCCGTGCCACTTGACCGTTTCATCAATGCGCTCGGTATCCGTCATGTTGGTGAAACAACGGCGAGGCTGATCGCGCGCAATTATCGCACGGTTGAAGCGTGGCTGGAGGCGATGAGGGCGAAAGACGCTGTGGAGGACCTCGACGCCATTGAAGGCATTGGTCTCACGGTGGCGGAGGCGATCCGTGACTTTTTCGAAGAACCTCACAACCGCAAGGCGCTCGACCGCTTGCTGAAAGAGGTCGATGTCATGCCGGTAAAGGCACCTGCAAAGACCTCTCCCGTGTCGGGGCAGACCGTTGTGTTCACCGGTTCGCTGGAAAAGATGACACGGGCTGAAGCGAAAGCGCGCGCGGAATCATTGGGCGCGAAGGTGTCATCCTCTGTATCGAAGAAGACGGATCTGGTGGTGGCGGGGCCCGGTGCCGGGTCAAAGCTGGCGGACGCGCAAAAATTTGGTGTCAAGGTAATCGACGAGGATGCCTGGCTGAAACTGGCCGGCGGTTAGGTGCTGAGTGCCTTTGCGAGATGGGGCAAGCTCTTGTCCATTCGATAGTCGACGGACGAATGATCGTCCGAAAATTCCTCATAGACATGCGTGACGCCATGCGATTCCAGTGCGCGGTGGAGACGCCTTGCGCCATAGACCAGATTGTATTGATCGATACTGCCGCAATCGACCCATAAAGCTTTCAGTTTTTTGAGCCCTTCCCAGCGCGTCTCCACCATCACACAAGGGTCCCACTTCATAAAGTTCTGCCAGCGCTCGGGAATGATTTCGCAGGTGTGCATTGTCACCGGCAGGCGCACACCCCAATAGGCACCGGGATCGGGATCGTAGGTGGCGCACATGGCCAAGGTCATCAGATCATGGACGTCGTCGTCTTTCGTTTTGGGCGCGGCATAGAAGCCCTCCAGCCATTTCTGGATCGAATTCTCGCACTTGGCGAGCTTGCGCAACAGACGTGGAAACTCCGGCAGGTAGCAAAGCTCGAACGCCATATCGCCGGAGTGACAGGCCGCGGCAGCCCAGAAATCCGGATAGAGAAGCGCGTGCGCGATCGATCCGTAACCGCCGGAACTCTTGCCGAAAATACCACGCCGGCCCGTACCACCGCAGTCGAACTTGCTTTCGACAAGGGGCACGCATTCCTCAATCAGGAAGTCGGCCCATTGCCCCACCGCAGCGCTGTTGATGTACTGGTTACCGCCAAGCTTCGTGAAGCAATCCGGGAATGCCACAACGCAAGGCGGCATCTCGCCCGTGGCAATCAAACGATCCAACCGCTCCGGCACGTTCTCACCGAAATTCTTCCAGTTGGTGTGGGCGGGGCCGCCCGCGGTGAAGCCGACAATATCCACCAATAATGGCAGGCCCGCGCCGGTCTGGCCGGCGGGGATGTACACATCGATCTCGCGCGCCGTAGGATCGCCCAGCATGTTCGTTTTCAGAACATCGCTTTCCAGCGTCAGACGGTGAATGGTGCCGCGTGGCGCGGCCTGGTTGCGCCGCATTAGATGGCCCTGGTTGCGGTTTGAAGCCAGGTGCGGGTTTCTGTATCCACCAGCGGGGTCAGCATTTCGCGCACGCGGGCATGATAGGCGTTAAGCCATTCCCGCTCTTCTTCGGTCAGCAATGAGGTTTCCACCAGATCAAGATCAATGGGAGCGAGCGTGATGGTTTCAAATTCCATCATCTTGCGTTCGCCGCCGACGTCTTTCGGTTCGCTGACCACAACCAGATTCTCAATTCGGATGCCGTATTCCCCGGCCTTGTAATAGCCCGGTTCGTTGGAGCAGATCATGCCTGGTTTCAACGGCTGATTGATCGGGCGCTTGGAAATGTTCTGCGGCCCCTCATGCACCGAGAGATAGCTGCCGACGCCGTGGCCGGTGCCGTGATCGTAGTCAAGGCCGGCGTCCCACAATGGGCGCCGTGCGAATGCGTCCAGCGCCGAACCGGTGGTACCTTCCGGGAACCTTACCGTGGCCAGCGCGATGTGGCCTTTCAGCACGCGGGTGAAGCGGTCCTTCATCTCCGCGCTTGGTGTGCCCACGATCATGGTGCGCGTGACGTCGGTGGTGCCGTCTTCATACTGGGCGCCCGAATCGATCAGATAAATCTCATCCCGGTTGATCTTGCGATTGCTGGTGGTGGTGACGCGGTAATGGGGGATCGCGGCGTGTTCCGCCGCCCCCGAGATGGAATCAAAACTGAGATCGGTCAGTGCACCGGTTGCGCGGCGGTACCCTTCCAGCGTTTCGGCCACCTCAATCTCATTCAGATGGCCGTTCGGTGCTTCGCGCGCCATCCATGCGAGGAAACGGGTGAGTGCCGCACCATCGCGGATGTGGGCCTTGCGCATGCCCTCAATCTCCACCGCGTTCTTGCAGGCCTTGGGCAGTTGGATGGGATCGCCGGCGCGTTTGAGCTTTGCACCGGCCTTTTGCAGGCGGTCGAACACGGCGGCGGGCGCGCTGCCCGGATCGGCAAGCACGGTCTTGCCCTTCAGGCCATCGAGGGCCGAGGCAAACGCTTCCGGCGGGTGCAGGCGCACGGCATTGCCGAAATGCTTTAGCAATTCGGGGGAGCTTTTGGCTTCGTCCATGAAGAGATCGACGGCGCCATCGCCATTCAGGATGGCGTAGGAGAGAACGAAGGGCGTGTGCGGGGTATCGCCGCCGCGCATGTTGAGGAGCCAGCAAATGGAATCCGACAGCGTGATCACGGCCGCATCGCCGCCGGATGCCTTCACATCCTCCGCAATGCGCATGCGCTTGGATTCCGCGCTTTCGCCGGCGCGGGATATGTCATGCGGGACCGCTTTGGCAGTTGGCGCCGCGGGCTGATCGGCCCACACCGCATCGATGGGGTTGCCATCGCACGGCACAAGGCTGGCGCCGGCCTTTTCGGCGGAAAGGCGCAAGCCCTCAAGGCTTGCCTGGGTATGGACCCAGGGATCGTAGCCGAGCTTTGCGCCTTTCGGGGCATTGGCTTCGATCCATGCACCGGGCCCTTCGCCCACCAGATCACGCGGGGTGAAGAGTTTGGTATCGGTCTGCTGCTGCACCTGAAGGGTGTAACGGCCATCGACGAACACCGCGGCCTTGTCGCGCAGCACCACCGCGGCCCCGGCGGAGCCGGTAAAGGCGGTGAGCCAGGCGAGGCGTTCGCCGCGCGGCGGCAGATATTCGCTCTGATATTCGTCGGAATGCGGCACGATGAAACCGTCGAGCCCGCGCCGGTCCAGCTCGGCACGGAGTGCGGCCAGGCGCGGGGCGCAAAGGGCTGCATCGGAACGATCATCGAAAGTCTGAAAGGGGGCGTTCTTGTCCATGGCCGCGACCCTAGACCCGGGCGCGCGGCCTCTCAAGGATCAGGGCTGACCACGGCCCATCACGATGGGTTGCGCGCAAGATCAGCCCCTGCGGCCGGTAAAAGCTTAGAACAAGATTTTCCTGATCGCGCAGGAGGCCGGAGAGAACGATGGTGCCGCCCTTTGCCGTGGCGTCCGCGATGTCGCGCGCCAGCCGGGTCAGCGGCCCGGCCAGGATGTTGGCGAGAATCAGATCGTAAGGCGCGCCGGCCGAAAGGGCGGGGGCGTTGAGGCCATCTGCCGTCACCGCATGGACCTGCGGGCCGGTGCCATTGGCGATGGCATTTTCGCGGGTGACGCCGACCGCGACCGGATCGATGTCCGATGCGGTGACACGCCGGTTCCACAATTTGGCTGCGCCGATGGCCAGCAGCCCCGTGCCGCAGCCGAGGTCGAGCACATTGGTATAACGCCGCCGCCGGGCCAGTTCGCTGAGGGCGGCGAGACAGAGCGCGGTGGTTTCGTGATGGCCGGTGCCGAAGGCAAGCCCGGCTTCGATGCGCATCGGGATAACGCCATCGGGCACCTTGCCCCGGTCGTGGGCGCCATAGACGAAGAAGCGGCCCGCGCGCACCGGCGGCAAGCCTTCCTGAGAGAGGCGGATCCAGTCCGCATCCGGCAGCAGGGCGACATGCACGGCGCGGCCGGCCAGCCGGGTAAGCAGATCGCCATCCGGCGCGGCGGTATAAAGCGCCTCCACCACCGCATCGGGGGCGAAAGGGTCTTCGGAAATCAGCACGGCTTGCGGCGCGGTGCCGAGTTCGAAAGCGGCCGCAATATTGGCCGCTTCCGTTTTCTTGAGAGAGACCGAGGCTTTCCAGAGTGGCGGTGCGGGCATGGCACCGCCACATACGCCAGCCTGTGTATTCGCTCAAGCGGTGGCAGTTCTGGTTTCGCCCTGAAGCAGGAAGGCGAGCACGGCCGCAACGATGATCAGCGCCGGCACATCGCCATAAAGGTGGCCCATATGCTCCGGCATCTGCAGCGCCTGCCCCGCCATGATGCCGCCATGCACCAGGCTGGACCACACGGTGAACCAGATCAGGCTGCGGTTGGCGGCGGGATTGCGCGCGGCGAGGATGAGAAAGACGCCGAGCGTCGCGTAAACGCCGACGATCATCATGTAATAGTCCGAGGCATAGGGTGCGCCCTGATGCCAGGCCCAGCCCGAAGGCCAGACGATCGCCAGGGGATAGATCAGCAGAAAGGCAATGCCGGTCAGAACAAGTACGATCTTCAAAAGACTTGTGCGGGACATGATTCAACTCCGTTTTGAAATTGCGGGATGCTGAACACATCGCAATACGCCGACCGGGGAAGAATAGACGGATTCTCGCAAAGCCCCACATAGAAACGGGCCCATATGAGACGGCCCGGATACAGACCGGGCTCTCGTGCGGGGGCCCCATGGTGGCGGATCCCGCGGCGAAAGCCCGGTGCTGGCGGTGTGCCGTTGGCCGGCAGGGTCTGTGGTTTGAAGAACACCCCTGCACGCCATTGGCCACCGTCCCCGGGCTTTGCCGGCTCGCCCCCTTGCTGGCTGTCTCTTGGCAGGGACGGGCAGGCAAGGGGAGCGAGAGCAACGGAGGCACGCGCGTTTGCCTCCTGACCCTGTATGGCCGCGCGGTGTGTTCGGATGGGGACTTTGAGGGGCATTTGGGTTCTCCTGACGAAAGACTATATACCCATCATTCATAGGATTACAAGTCTATCAGGAAAATAAACATAGGTGGTGCCCCCTCCCGCTCGCGCCATGCGCTCGCGACCTCCCCCGTAACCACGGGGGAGGAGAAGGGGTGCTGTGCCGTGCGTCCTCTCCCGCAAGGGGAGAGGGGGTAGTCCCCATAAGGATAAAGCGTCGGCTTTACCGGGTCTGCGGCAAATGCCATTACCGGGGGCAATTCAGGAAGCCCGCCCCATGCACGATATCCGCGCCATTCGCGAAGACCCCGAAGCCTTTACCGCCGCCCTGACGCGCCGGGGGCTTGCCGATGCGCAAGCCCTGACCGCCGATATTCTGGACCGCGATCACGGTCTGCGCGCGCTTCTCACCCGGTTGCAGCAGGCGCAGGCGCGGCGCAACGAAGCCTCCAAACTGATCGGCAAGGCCAAGGCCCAGAAGGACGAGGCCGGGGCGCAAAACCTGATGGCCGAGGTGGCGGGCCTGAAGGACGAAATTCAGAAAGGCGAGGCGGAGGAGCGCGGGTTGCAGGAGGAGTTGCGCAGCATTCTTGCCGCGATTCCCAATCTGCCGGCCGATGACGTGCCGGTGGGGCCGGACGAAAGCGCCAATGTGGAAGTGAAGGCCCGCGCCTTTGGATCACGGCCGGCGATGAATGCCGCCAAAGAGCATTTCGAGTTGGGCGAGGCGCTGGGGCTGATGGATTTCGAGCGCGCGGCGAAAGTCTCCGGCTCGCGCTTCGTTTATCTGAAGGCAGGGCTGGCGCGGCTGGAGCGCGCGCTGGGCAATTTCATGCTTGATCTGCATACGGATCATTTCGGCTATACCGAGATGCAGACGCCGCTAATGGTCAGCGATACAGCAATGCTCGGAACGGCGCAGTTGCCGAAGTTTTTCGAAGATCAATTTGCTGCATATCAGGCGTCAGACCTTGAGGATAATATTGAATATGATGATGAGAACAGTCCTGAGCTATACAGATATAAATTTGAGCGAAAGATTGGAGATGCCAATCGGCGTTGGTTGATCCCCACCGCCGAAGTGCCACTGACCAATTATGTCAGTGGTGAAATTCTCGACGAGGCACAATTGCCGTTTCGCGTTACCGCCTGGACACCCTGTTTCCGGGCCGAGGCGGGCGCTGCCGGAAAAGACACCCGCGGCATGATCCGCATGCATCAGTTCTGGAAGGTGGAGCTGATCTCCGTCACCACGCCCGAACAGTCGAACGAAGAACATGAGCGCATGACCGATTGCGCGCAGGAAGTGCTGAAGCGGCTTGGCCTGCATCATCGCGTGGTGACGCTGTGCACCGGCGACATGGGATTTTCGGCGAAGAAGACCTATGACATCGAAGTGTGGCTGCCGGGGCAGGGCCGGTTTCGCGAAATCTCCTCCTGCTCCAATTGCGGGGCGTTTCAGGCCCGGCGCATGAACACGCGCTATCGCGGCGCCGACGGCAAGGTGAAGGGTTTTGTGCACACGCTGAACGGATCGGGGCTGGCGGTGGGGCGCACCCTGATCGCGGTAATGGAAAATTATCAGGAGGCCGACGGCAGCATTCGCGTGCCCGACGTGTTGCAGCCCTATATGGGGGGCGTGAAAAGGATCGGGGGGTGATGGTCCCCCCTCAGTCAGCTTCGCTGACAGCTCCCCCGTAAACGGGGGAGCAGGTTTTCCTCCCCTGCGAAGCGGGGGAGGTGGCGCGGGAGCGCCGGAGGGGGCGGTTTGCGGAATTTGATAGGATG
>Ga0209935_1003161_pt1 | contig 17684 bp, 15 predicted proteins | sample ThiBio_1000_plan_2_FD_183958 | JGI IMG/M metagenome (GOLD analysis project Ga0209935, IMG submission 183958) | Wastewater bioreactor microbial communities from Cape Town, South Africa - Thiocy_cont_1000_plan (SPAdes) | ecosystem: Engineered > Bioreactor > Thiocyanate-remediating >... | reverse complement strand
CCTACGCAACTCTTTACGCCCAGTCACTCCGGATAATGCTTGCACCCTACGTATGACCGCGGCTGCTGGCACGTAGTTAGCCGGTGCTTATTCATAAGTTACCGTCATATTCTTCACTTATAAAAGAAGTTTACGACCCTAGGGCCTTCATCCTTCACGCGGCGTTGCTCCATCAGGCTTTCGCCCATTGTGGAAGATTCCTCACTGCTGCCTCCCGTAGGAGTCTGGGCCGTGTCTCAGTCCCAGTCTGGCTGATCATCCTCTCAGACCAGCTATAGATCGTCGGCTTGGTGAGCCATTACCTCACCAACTACCTAATCTAACGCAGGCCGCTCCCAAAGCGTCCGAAGACTTTAATCCGAAGATCATATGCGGCATTAGCCACCCTTTCGGGCAGTTATTCCTCACTTTGGGGCACGTTCCTACGCGTTACTCAGCCGTCCGCCGCTCGCCGCCAAGTAGTAAACTACTCGCGCTGCCGCTCGACTTGCATGTGTTAGGCACGCCGCCAGCATTCATCCTGAGCCAGGATCAAACTCTCCATAAAAATGTGATTCTGCATCACTTGACTCTTAAACATAATTAACTGACGATGATAATTTTCAGCGGAAAATTATACAAAGGCGCGAAGCCCGTATAATTAAACCGTTGAAAATATTCGTTTGCACTACTAAATTGTCAAAGTTTCGGTTTTAGGCGCTACCGTTATTTTCGTAAGGGCGCCGGAACGTCTTTATTTCAAACTCCACGTTTGAGTGCCGATTATTAGGTAAGTTACTTGGTGGTTTGGCTTACCTTGTCGACCAGACTTTTCCAACTATACTCCAAAAAACCGTCTTGGTCAACACCTTAAAGGCAGTATTTTTATTTTCTTTTTACAACACCCTCTCGCCTATATATAAAATAGTCCGCAGCAATGCTACAGACTGTGTATATATACAACCAGAATACCGACGATTAGTCCCAGTAAGGATCCGACCGCGACCTCGAGTGGCGTGTGCCCCATTGCAACACGCGGTAGTTTCACCTTACTCTTTTGCTCAACAAGAAGTGCGAGGATTGCGACGCCCTGTTCACCCGATGAGCGACGCACCATCATTGCGTCGTACAGAACGACACAAGTAAATAAGAATGCGACTGCAAAGAGCCCAGATTGCACACCATCAAGGGCGGCAACCACGGTCAGCAGTGCGACAGTAGTTGCGCTGTGCGCACTTGGCATATGCCCAGAAAGGTACAGCTGGCGATACGACGCCGGCCTCCCGAGCTTAAAGCTCGCTACCACATACTTTGACAACTGTGCCGTAATCCAGCCGATACCGGCTGCGATGATATATGGTGAGACGAGCTCCATACCCTACCCCTCTTTCTTAGTTTCTTTTGAATCTGCCTCTTCGGCTACTTCTTCTGTTTGCTTTGGAACGAATCCGAATGACGATACCTTGTCGGCTTCATTGGTGCGCATAATGCGCACACCCTGAGTGGTACGTCCAAGTGTTGGAATGTCCTTAAGACCGACGCGGATTGCCTGACCCTTGCTTGAGATAAGCAGGATCTCTTCAGTGTCTTCTTCAAGTGAGCGCACCGCCACGATTGGACCGGTCTTTGCCGTCACTACTGCCGCCTTGATACCCACGCCACCACGCTTGTGTGATGGGAAGAGGCTCGCCTTGGTGATCTTACCGTAGCCGTTGTCACTAATCACAAAGAGCTGTCCGTCATCGTTGGTCACAATGTCCATACCAACCACGCTATCGTTTGGACGAAGGCGCACGCCGCGTACACCGCGAGCCGCACGACCCATTGGACGCGCGTCGCTTTCGCCGAAGCGAATCGCTTGGCCGGCGCTGGTTGAGATGATGACATCATCCTTACCAGAAGTACGCTTAATCCAGCGAAGTTCATCACCGTCGTCGAGCTTAATCGCAATTAAGCCGTTTGTACGAATGTTGGCGTAGTCCTTCAGTGGAGTCTTCTTCACGGTACCCTTAATAGTTGCCATAAAGAGGTAGCCTTCTTCGCTCGCGTCTTTTTCGTGCTTAATGATCGAAGTAATCTTCTCTTCTGGTTGAAGTGCAAGCAGATTGACCGCCGCAACACCCTTCGCCGCAAGGCTGGCCGCAGGGACTTCGTACGCCTTAAGGCGGAATACGCGACCCTTATTAGTGAAGAAGAAGAGCCAGTCGTGCGTGTTTGCAGGAATCAGCTGGTCAATGACGTCCTCTTCCTTAGTGGTCATGCCTCGCTTGCCCTTACCGCCACGGTTTTGGCGGCGGTATTCAGTAATAAGCGTACGCTTGATGTAGTTTTCGGTAGTGAGCAGCACGACACTTTCCTCTTCAGGAATGAGCTCTTCGTCGCTAAACTTACCGAGTTCGTGGTTAATAATTTGAGACTTGCGAGGGTCGCCGTACTTCTCTTTCATTTCAAGAAGTTCAGTCTTAATAATCGCAAGGATTTCGTTTTCATCGGCCAGAATCTCTTCGTAGCGTGCAATCGCCTTGAGGAGTTCATTGAGCTCGTTTTCGATCGCTTCACGCTCGAGTCCTGTAAGGCGGCGGAGCTGCATCGCAAGGATTGCTTGTGCCTGAATCTCAGAAAGCTTAAATGACTTAATCAAGTTCTTTTGGGCTTCATCGGAGGTCTTACTTGCACGGATGATACGGATTACTTCGTCGATGTTATCAAGCGCAATCTTGTAACCTTCCAAGATGTGTGCGCGTTCACGAGCCTTACGAAGTTCGAACTCAGTACGACGGCGAACCACTTTTTGACGGTGCGTCACAAACTCTTGAAGCATTTCTTGAATGCCAAGAATCTTTGGTTGAATACCATCAATAAGCGCCAACATGTTGTAATTGAAACTACTTTGGAGTGCAGTCAGCTTGTAGAGTTGGTTGAGTACCTTCTTAGGGTAGCCGTCCTTCTTTACCTCAATAACAATACGCACTTTACCGCGTGAACTTTCGTCGCGCAGGTCGCTAATACTAATCTTCTTGTCTTTGTAGAGCTCAGCGATCTTTTCAACAAGTGATGCTTTATTTACACCATATGGGATCTCGGTCACGATAATTTGGTGACGGCCCTTTTTGGTCTCTTCGATGTTTGCAACCGCGCGCATCGTGACACTTCCACGACCGGTAAGGTACGCCTGCTTCATTGGCGCGCCGCCGTAGACCACTGCGCCCGTTGGGAAGTCTGGACCCTTTACGTGCTTCAAGATGTCATCGATTGTCGCATGTTCGTTGTCGATCATTTCAATGGCTGCGTCAACCAATTCACCAAGGTTGTGTGGTGGAATGTTGGTCGCCATACCCACGGCAATACCGATCTGACCGTTCAGAAGGAGGTTTGGCACCTTCGCAGGAAGCACAACCGGCTCTTGCTCTGAACCATCGTAGTTATCGCGGAAGTCGACAGTTTGCTTTTCAATGTCAGCAAGCATTTCGTCAGAGAACTTCTGAAGACGGGCCTCGGTGTAACGACTTGCGGCTGCTGGGTCGCCGTCCATTGAGCCAAAGTTACCCTGTCCTTGGACGAGTGGGTAACGAAGTGACCAAGGTTGTGCCAAACGGACCATTGAGTCGTAAATTGCAGAGTCACCGTGCGGGTGGTACTTACCCATCACATCACCGACGATACGCGCACTCTTTACGAACTTCGCGTTGCTACGGTTACCGTTCACGTTCATTGAGTGAAGGATACGACGGTGCACCGGCTTAAGACCGTCACGGACGTCTGGAAGCGCACGGTCGATAATGACGCTCATTGAGTAACGGAAGAAGCTGTCTTCCATCACATTTTCAAGGCTGCGTCGTTCTACACCTGCAACTTCTGGTTGGAGGATTTCCCCTTCTTCAGGGATGTTTTCGTTTTGTGGTAGGTTGTCTTCGTTCATAACTGTTTCCTTATCCCCTAAATATCCAGATCATCAAGGTTGGCATTCTTTGCACGGCTTTGGATAAATGACTTGCGAAGTGACACTTCGTCGCCCATGAGCTTCGTGAAGATCGCGTCTGCCTTTTCGGCGTCGTCGATACGTACTTGGCTGAGTACGCGGTTGTCTGGGTTCATGGTTGTTTCCCAAAGTTGGTCAGCGTCCATTTCACCAAGACCCTTGAAGCGTGAGATAGTCACACCAGCTTGCTTCACGAGGTCGGCGGTTTCATCAACCGCGGTGCCGCGCTCTTCCTTAGCTGCAACAAGCTCCTTAAGCGCACTTTCAAGCGCCTCTTCGTCGTAAACGTACTGCTTCTTCTGGCCACGGTTAATGCTGTAAAGCGGTGGCTTTGCAAGGTAGACGTAGCCGCCTTCAATGATTTCACGCATGTAGCGGAACAAGAAGGTCAAAAGCAGGGTTGCAATGTGACTACCGTCAACGTCGGCATCGGTCATGATCACAATCTTGTGGTAGCGGAGACCGTTAATGTCGAAGGCGTCACCAATACCCACGCCAAAGGCTTGAATCATGGCAACAATTTCCTTGTTGGCGAACATCTTATCAAGACGTGCGCGCTCGGTGTTGAGCACCTTACCACGAAGTGGCAAAATAGCTTGAGTTTTACTGTCACGACCTTCTTTGGCAGAACCGGCCGCAGAGTCACCCTCTACAATGTAGATTTCACTGTCTTCAGGCTTCTTGCTTGAACAGTCGTAAAGCTTACCAGGAAGCCCCATGCCATCCAGAGCGCCCTTACGAAGCACGTTGTCGCGGGCTGCACGAGCCGCTTTACGAGCACGAGCTGCGAGCAGTGCCTTACCGACAATCTTTTTCGCGACTTCTGGGTTTTCTTCAAGGTAATATGCGAACCATTCGTTCATCACTTGCTCTACGTAGCGGCGAACCTCTGGGTTACCAAGCTTGTTCTTGGTTTGACCTTCAAACTGAGGGTCAGGAAGCTTCACAAGGATAATTGCCGTAAGACCTTCACGGATGTCGTCACCCGAAAGGTTGTCTTCTTTTTCCTTCAGAAGGCTGTTTTTGCGTGCGTAGTCATTAATGACGCGAGTCAGCGCCGCGCGGAACCCAACCAAGTGAGTACCACCGTCTGGAGTAAGGACGTTGTTCGCGAATGGCTTCACCATTTCTACGAAGGTGTCGTTATATTGAACCGCGATTTCAACCATTGAGTCTTCGACTTGCTTCTCAACGTAGAATACGTTGTCGCTCACAACCTCTTTACCAATGTTGAGATGCTTTACGTAGCTCTGGATACCACCTTCAAAGTAGAAGGCCGCACGGTCGTTGGTGCGCTGGTCAAATACAGAAAGATAGATTCCCTTTGTAAGGTAGGCTTGGTGACGGATGTAGTCGACTACCCACTTGTAGTCAAAGGTGACAGTTTCTTTGAAGATGGTTGGGTCTGGGTAGAACGTAATGCTCGTTCCAGTTGGACGATCGGTTGCGCCAACTTTTTTAAATGGAACTTTTACGCCACCAGTTGCAAATTCGATGCGGTACAGTTGGCCCTTTTGGACAACTTCAGCAATCATGTGGGTCGAAAGTGCGTTCACCACACTTGAACCCACACCGTGAAGACCCGAAGACACCTTGTAGCCACCACCGCCGAACTTACCACCGGCGTGCAGTACAGTAAGAACAGTCTCGAGGGTTGAGAGACCGGTCTTCGGGTGCTTGTCGACAGGAATACCACGACCGTTGTCGGTAATAGTAATACCCCCGTCGTCGAGAATAATAATTTCTACTTTGCTGGCGAACCCTGCAATTGCTTCGTCGATTGAGTTGTCGGCGATTTCCTTAATAAGGTGGTGCACGCCGTCGTAGCCCGTGCTACCGATGTACATTCCGGGACGCTTACGAACAGGCTCAAGCCCTTCAAGGACCTGAATCTGTGAACCATCATATGCGGTGTCTGTTTTTTGAGCCATTTCTAACCTATTCTCCCCTACTATCTGTCATTCTTTAGCCCGGATTCGAAAGCGAATTCGGACTGTCTTTCGCGGACGCCCACCGGCCGTTTATCTGCATCAAGTATACCACATTCGCTAAAGTGCAACTACACCTCTTGGTGAAACGAATATTGAACACAAAATTTCACTAAATTTTGCTTGCGTTGAACATATTTCTTATGCTAATCTTTTTAACAAGAGGTATTACTACTATAAAAACCAAAAATATATATGTTTAAGAAGATTGTATCCCAACTCTCCTTTAGCCCCGCCTTAGTCGGGCAGCTTGGCTTTTACGCAAAGCGTCTGCGAAAAGAACAGACGACTCGCCGCCTAGGCCTTATCTTTGTCGCGCTCGCACTCGTTGTGCAAAGCTTAGTAGTATTCCAAGCTCCAGAGCCAGCTAACGCCGCAAACCCAGGCGACATGATCCCGGGTGGTCTTGGGCTCGGTTCAGCGCGAAGCTTCAATAACTTCCTTGGCCCTTACGACCGTAACGAACGCCACCTAAAGGACATTTATAACTACTTCGGCATTACCCGCGAGGAAATCACCGCAACGCAATTCGGTACATTCGTGACTGGCAACAAAATTGGTTGGGGCTTTGAAAACCGTAGCGGCGCAACCGCCGTTTCTATTACTGACGGAAACTACAAGCCCGTCACTACCCTATACGGACGTCCGCTTAATATTGCCAACGGCTCAAACGCAAAAATCTGGGCGTACATTGGCTACTCAAAGAAGGTTGGGTGGTTTGCAATCATGCAGTACTGCGGTAACCTGATTACCGACATCTACCCGAGCCCGCCGACTCCTCCACCAGCACCTGCAAATATTGTTGCGTCAAAAACAGCACTCAACACCACGCAAAATATCGACGCGTCGAAGAAAGCCGCGCAAGCAAATGACAAGATCACTTACACCATTACCGCCAAGAATACTGGCGGTACTGCGAAAGTTGTCGACTTCTCCGACAACCTACGTGAAGTCCTTGCCTACTCAAAGCTGACAAATAATGGCGGAGGTACGTTTAACACCTCGACCATGGCACTCAGTTGGCCGTCGGTGAGCATCGCACCGGGACAAACGGTTACCCATGCCTATACGGTGCAAATGAATAGTTCGCTTGTTTCAACCACCACGACCTGTTCGATGAAGAATGCCTTTACCAACCATGTCGTGACCGTGCCGGTCGGCTGTGTGACCCCACCTGCAAAGATTGAAACAAATAAGACTGCCCTTAACATTACGCAGGGCAACGTCGACGCGACTAAAGTAACCGCGAAAGAAAACGATCGTATTACTTTTAACATCACCGTCCAAAACACCGGTGGTACTACAAAGAAGTTCACTTTTGAAGACAACATCGGCGACACCCTCGAGTACTCAAAGCTCGTTGATAACGGCGGCGGTATCTACAGCGAAGCGACTCGCATGCTGAGCTGGCCAGAAATCGACCTCAAGGCTGGTGAAAAGCAAGTGCGTACCTTCACCGTGCAGATCCTTTCAACCATCCCCGCAACCCCACAGGGTATCAGTGATGCAAGTTCCTACGACTGTAAGATCGAGAATGCATTCTACACCTCATCAGTCATCATTCCTGTCACATGCCCAACACCTAAGGTTATTGAGCAAGTCGTGCCAGAGCTTCCAAAGACTGGCCCAACCGAAAACATGCTCTTTGCAGGTATTGTGCTCGCCGTCGTCAGCTTCTTCTACTTCCGCGCACGTCAACTTGGTACAGAAGTACGACTTATCCGTCGTGATGTGAATGGAGGAACAATTTAATGGGTGCGGAACAATTCCATGGAGACGCTCCTGAGACAAAGAGCCCTGAAAAAGAGCTCAGTCCAGAGCAGCTCGAAAGCTACCTCAAGGCCGAAGCGTCGGTTGAGCGAGCGCTTGAACAAAGTAACGTAGAAAACGGCGAGAAGCCGAATCAGAAGCGCGCCACGAAGCCCTGAAAGAGGCTGTGAGCGTCGAAAAAGGCAGCGCGGAAAAGAAGCGCAAAGAATCTTCTGCATCCCCTGCCAAGCGTCGTCACGGCGTTGTCAGTAAGAAAGAGCGCAACGCAAGCTACAAACATCACATGAAGCAGCTTCAGAGCGAGCTTAGCCCTGCGCAGCGCACATTTAGTAAGTTTATTCACAACCCTGTCGTCGAGAAGACAAGCGAAGCAGTCGGAAGCACCGTTGCGCGACCAAATGCAATCCTCGCAGGTGCAGTCGTCGCCTTCTTCCTTGTACTTGCCGTATATCTTGTATCAAAGTTCTACGGCTATACCCTCTCAGGCTTCGAAACCATCGGTGCCTTCATCGTTGGATGGATCTTGGGTATGCTCTATGACTTCTTTAAAGTCATGGTGACCGGCAAGAAAGCCTAACCCATTGCGTAGTATATTCAAAAGCCCCTCGAGTGAGGGGCTTTTTAGTGGTGTTGCGTAGGTTTTATCGCAGCTTCACCGATACGCCGTCGTCAGACGCATTCGCCGAGGTGTCGCGAATATGAAGCTTCTCTGGCTCTATAGGAGCAACAGGCTGCACCGGTGCAGGTGCTGGGGCTGGGGCTGACGTCGACAAGGCTGGCTTCGAAGGGCTATTCACTTTCGGAAGAGGCTTTGGTGCCTCAGGCTTCACTGGTTGTGGCGCAGCGACAACCGGCTGGGGTGCACTTGGGCTAAGTTGGGCGGTTGGACCAAAGGCCGGGTTTGGCGCCGGTGCTGCGGCAGCTGGTTTTTGCTGGCTCACGATTTGCTGACGCTTTGAAAGCCACTCATCGAGGAACGATGGCTGCTTAGGTGCTGATAGTCCCGCACCCTGCGGCACAACAGGAGCCTGTCCAGGTGCAACTGGCGTCGCCGATGAGTTTGGACCCACTCCAGCTGGACCACCCGCCCTAAAGGCCGCCATACGCTCTTCTTGCGCCTTCTTGAGGGCTGCCATCTTCTGCTTCTTTACTTCATCGCCAATGGCCATGCGCTTAAAGAACTCTTGCTCAACTTGTGCACGCGGCTTACCAAACTTAGTTGCAGAAAGCTTCTTAAGTGCATCTCGCAGTTGTGGGTTCGCCTGCCCAAGTGGTGGCAGTAGCGACATACTGAATGCCGCCGACGGAACATCCTGAATCATCACCGATGCGACCGTCTGGAAGTTTGGCATACGGGTCAGGTCTTCGACATCAAAGGTTGGAGTGAATTTCTTAACCAAAATCTCGGCGTCGGTAATACCAATACGTCCGCTAATGACCGTACCGATGTTACCAAGAATTGCTTCACGAATTTGATCGGTCAACTGGGTCATAAACTGGTTCGCCAAGATAAGGCTAAGGCGATACTTACGAGCTTCCGACAGAATGGTCGCAAAGCTATCGGTCGCGAAGTTCTGGAACTCGTCCACGTAGAGGCTAAAGTCTTGGCGCTCTGATTCTGGCATATCCGCACGACCCATGGCTGCGGCGTTGAACTTCATCACGAAGATCATGCCAAGGAGTTGCGAGTTCAACTCACCTACTCGGCCCTTTGAGAGGTTCACGAGTAGGATCTTTTTGTTATCCATAATCTCGCGTAGATTAAAGCCACTCTTGGTTTGACCAATAATATTACGCATCATGTCGTTTGCCAGGAAGGCACCGAACTTACTCGCAAACCATCCGAGCATTTCACCCTTCGAGCTTTCAGTGGTTTGCGCCATTTCCTTATTCCAGAAGTCGAGCACGGTTTGGGTGGTGACGTGCTTAATCTTCTCGTCGGCAAAGGCCTGATCAATGAATACCTGCTGAACGTCGAGGAACGACGAACCGTTCGGGTCGGCCATCACGGTCAATGCGGCGTTACGGAACCACGACTCGAAGCGTGGACCAATGATACCGGTGTGTCCTGGGTCGTACAGCTTATAGAGCATGGCGATAGTTTCTTGAATAATAAAGTCGCGTTGGTCTTGGTTTTCGAACTCAAACAAGTTGAGGCCCACTGGCATCTCCATGTCACCCGGCGCAAAGTAAATCACGTCTTCAACACGTTCTTTTGGCACCATGCCAAGAAGTTCTTCGGCCGAGTCACCGTGTGGGTCGATAAACGCGAAGCCACGACCGTCCATCATGTCTTGGTAGGCAAGGTTCTCAAGCAGCTTCGACTTACCCGTACCGGTCTGTCCAATAATGTAGCTGTGGCGACGGCGATCTTTCGTACCAAGGCGAATCGGCTTTTTAGTGCCACGGAACTCGTTGTACCCAAGCAAGAACCCTTCTTCCATGATCTGCGTTGGGCCATCCACCTGCTTTGCAGACTGGCGCTGCACCTGCGAGGTTGGAATCGAGTTTTGGTTTGGCAGGTGGAAGATGGTCGCGAGCTCAACGGTGTTAAGGACGTTTTGATTCACCTCTTGTGGGAAAAACCTAAAGATATAGGCCGTCACGAATTCTTCGATATTCTTTGATACCGCAAACTTAAAACCGTTATTCTGAGTTGAATCAAACAGCGAAAACGCCGCAACGACGTTATTCATAAGTGCCTGCGAACGAGCTGACGTGTTTGATGACGCAACCACACGAATAAGGGTTTCGTACGCCGGGTATCTCGTCTTGTCATCAATTGCTTCAACGGTAGCTTGCTCGATAGAACTGAGCTGCTTATCTTCAACCTTCACTTCGTGGGACTCAGGCGGCTTCCAGAGTGCTTCAAGAATTCCGGTCATGATGGTAGCGGTGCCACCCTTCTTGCCCTTATTCTTACGAATATTCTCGGCGACTGACTGCCCTGCCTTAGCCCAACCCTCTTGTGCGGGGCGAATAAGGATTTGAATACCCACGCCGTCTTCACGCGTTGCGCCAGAAAGTGCATTAAGGAGTGCGCGTGAGGCATCGCGCTTTGACTCTTGGTAGGTTGCGATTGGATACGCAAAGTCTTTCTTTAATGTAAACTCACCACCTATTGTGCCGCTCATACGACCCGCGGGATTAAAGATGTTACGCTCACTCACCTCTTCAAGGCGTGCCGATGGATACGCCGCGGCGACAGCTTGTTGAATGACATCAATAAGCGAAACAGGAACGACTGCATAATAATGTACCAGGCCTTCGTGGGCGACAATCTCGAATGAAATGTGGCGCTGTCCATAAATGCGGCTTTTGAAGCCCTTGGTCGCGGTGCTGGCAATAATGTTATACATCACCTGTGCTTGGCTCAGCACCTCTTCGGTCAGGTCGCGTTCGTCACGGCCATTGCCTTCGATGTCAGAACTAATAGGCGGAATATGAATATAAAGCGGGACCATTTTAAGGCCACGTTCATAGTTCTTCGCTTCGCGAACCACCTTACGGTACTGCATGAATACAAAGCCACCCACGACTGCGATTGCAATCAGGACAATGGCTACCGTAATGATGACTCCCAACACGCTCCCTCTTCTCTTTTAGTTATATCGGCCTATTCGCTGGCGCCGACGACCTTGCCGTATCGTTTCTGCAGATAATCTCGCTGTAGCTCGTTCACCTTCTGGGTTCTCGCATGCGGATCATCCCTTGTCTGCTCGATAATCTCTTTTGCCTTATCGACCCATTCTTTTTCGATAAGGTCTTCGTCGGCGGCCACTAGTGGCGTAGCCATAGAAGGCGCCGAGGTGTCCTGCGGAGGCGCCTGCACTGGCGGCGCTACCGGCACAGGAGTCGCCATGGCTGCAGCAGCTGCGGCGTCACTTGCGCGCGCACCCGCTTCAGCTGCCTGTTCAAAGCGCTCCTGACCTCGTTCTAATCCAGTCTCGAGCGGCGGCAAAGACGGGACATTTTCGGGCCCAATTACCGGTGCGACGGACGCTTGTTCAACACCCGGTACATTTACACGAGAATTCTCTGGTTGCATATCTGAAAGTATAGCACAAGAAGGTGAGTGAAAAACATAACACTTATGTTTTTCCGAAGCTTCGCAGTGCAATGTCGCGCCCTAGCGCGAGATAGCACAAATGAGCCACGCCGATCCCCTACTTCATCCGCTTACTAACGTACAAACAAGCCACAACTTCAAAAATAATCACAAGAATAAATTCATAAATACCGATCGATTGCACCGACTGGAGTCCAATCAGCATCACCGGTGCAGCCGCGAGCACCGTACTAAAGTAGTATGCACGCCGAAATTCCATCTTAAGAAGCGGTTTGCGAAGCGTCATCCCCGAGGACACCATGACGATCAAGCGATTGATACCAAACAAAAAAAAGCTTATCACGCCCACAAAGGTCAGATAAGCTGTTACAAAAATCACGAGAAGACCGAAAGGCCCGGCTGTTGCTGGCGAGGTGAAAGTCAGCATAAGGCTTAGCACGACAAGGCTTGCTAAGGAAATTGTTGCGATTAAACGTGGTAACATCCCTGTTACTATAGCATACCGCTTAAGATTTAAACGCCCCTTTCCAGCTGGGGGCAATAAGTTCTTTGGAGTCTAGGCGGTGACTCTATGCGATTCAGGTTACAGCAAACGCCGCTGGAATAATTAGGGCGTGTGAACCGGTGAATCAGAGTACCGCCGTAGACTATCTGACCGCTCCGGGAAACCCGGGGCATCTATCGTTTGCTCATAGCCTATTTTCCCGTTCTCACGTCAAGTGTCATACCAACCTATCACTTCTGTTATCACTATCCGAAAGAGGGATTCGTGCGGTGTAGATTTGGGATTTACTTGACGTGAGAAGGTACTCACAGGACAAACGCTTTATGTCGATCGCGGAGCATTGTCTGCGAACGCCTTTGGCGGAGCATCGGTGATGTCTTCTACTAATGAAAGTGCAAAAAGTGTAAACAAGGAGATGTTTGTTTTTGTGCTACTGGGCTGATCGAAAGGTGCGTTGCTCTTCAAGAGAGTAATATTGATCAGGCCCAAATTCGTTAGGAAACGTCACCGACTTTTCCGTCAAAAAAGTTGGTCTTTTTTCTACTCGTATTGAGTTACCAAATTGTTAAGGTGTTTTTGTGGTGGCTTTTTTGAATGTGTTTGTGTTTCTAAAAGCTTGTCCTAACTCTAGCATAAGCAGGACATTTGGTCAATACTCCCTGAATACATTTTTATTGTATTTCGTACAACTACAATCTACAACGAAGTTATTTTAAGGTGTTAATAGTATATTGTTGATTTATATACATCATTGTAAATTTGTAGCCCTCTCGCCTCTCGCAGCGCCGCAATAAGCATGTAGCAAACCTTACAGCACACAAAAAACGCCCTTTCGGGCGCTTCATCTCAGGTTTCTGGCGCGCCACCTAAGGACATACGCCTTCAGCCGCAGCAGTATTGCTGCTTGTGGCATATGCCAGGCTGCCGTTATTCTCGGTGCCGACGCAAAATGTATCGTTCGCCGCATTTCTTGTGTAGGTAATTGTCGACCTAGTGGTAACTGTCATATAGTTGAGGCTCGAAAATGTTGCGCTTGTTGGATATGAGCCGTTTTCTGATTTGTACCTATGTAAACGAACTGCAATTGTTTGTGCGTCGGTTTTCGCCGTTTGTAGTTCAGAGTTTGTGCGCACAACGCCGTACGTCACGACCGTGATAGACGCGAGGATCGCAACAACCGCAATAACGACCAGCATTTCAATGATCGTAAAGCCATTTTTCTCATCCCCATTACACGTACATGTCATTGCCAAAAGTGTAGCACAAGCACAATATATAGCGTTATATGTGTTCAGCAAAAACATAGGAAATTGCGTAGTATTTTTTACCAAAAGATTCTTACAAAAAAGTATTGACGTAAGCACTATGCCGTCATATTATAGGGGTAGTTCCTGAGTAAAAAAATTATGCAGGGGCTCAAAAACAAAAATCACCGCAAAACTCCACGAAATCGGCCATTCCTCGCAGGTGGCCGATTTATTTTGGCTTTATTTCCCGCTTTCTAAGCGGGTTTTTCTGTACTCAGGCGCATCGCATCGTAATGTGAGGCGTAGGTCCAGCGAAACACTTGCGCCATTGCCCCCTGCCCCATCAATCGATACACGATTTCATCATTTACCCGTGGCTCGCGCAGCACGAAGAGTCGATTATCTTGAATGGTCTCATTACTTTCACTGAACGAAGGTTCGCCCCGTTCGTAGTGCGGCACTAAAAAGCGTCCGTCGCGATAAAAAAAAGGGAGTTGAAAATTCGACTCCCCATCTCGTACAAATCCGGGATATGCAGGGGTGTCGTACTCCAGTACATATCCCCTCCCAAGGTGGTGCTCGGTCATATCTTTCTCTGTAAATATAAATAATGTCTGTGGTGGAGCTGCCGGGTACTGCCCCCGGGTCCAAAAGGTAACCTGATATTCGTCTACAAGCATATCCTTACTTGGATAATTTAGGACTCGTGCCGCCTAGAAGTAAGGCGAAAATAGCCGCGAAAGTCCCGCTGTAAAGTGTCCCGACCCCTCGCAGCTGCCCGCGGGATCAGTAAGACACGTAGTATATAACACCGTCTCCCCTACGTATCCTTGGGAAGATCGATGGCTACCAAATAATTAGGCAGCGAGCGCAAAGGCAGCTTGCTTAGGCGCGAATGCGCTAGCGAAGAATGCCTTTACTGATGCAAGTTTGTTTGCAATTAAATAAACACCTAACGGGTGTAAAACGACTTGCTGAATATCCTGTTAAAATCCTCTCGTCGAAGCTATATCAGCCCCACGCGACATCTGTTATTTTACCACAAAAGTTCATAATTTTCTACTGCTTGAACGCCTATCATGAAGTACATGGGCGGTGTATCACGAAATAAGATTGCAAAAGTGCACGCAGGGGCACTGGTTGGCTACTTAGGCGAAGCTATAGAGGTCGAGACCGATATCAAGTCGGGCTTACCGAGTCTTCAAATTGTCGGCATGGGCAATAAAGCCATCGACGAAGCCCGCCAAAGGGTTCGAAGCGCCATTACCAACTCAATGCTCGAATTCCCTGCCCAAAAAATTACCGTCAATCTTGCACCGGCCGAGCTCCCAAAAGACGGCACCCACCTCGACCTCCCTATTGCGCTAAGCATCCTGGTTGCGAGTGGCCAGCTGAAACATACAGAGGTGAAAGATGCTCTTTTCGCAGGTGAACTCGCACTCGACGGGTCGCTTCGGCCGATTCGCGGCGCCATACTGCTCGCCGAACTTGCCAGATCCCTGGGGCTTAAGCGCCTCTTTCTGCCCGTTCAGAACGTAGCCCAAGCGTTATTGGTAGATGGAATAGATATCATTGGGGTAACAAACCTACAAGAACTCTACATGGGCTTACGTGGGCTCGCGCCCTTCCCGGCGCGACCGCCCATAACGCCCGCCGTCATGCCACCCCCGTTACATGCAGCTTTTGATTCCATTGTCGGCCACGAGCAAGCAAAGCGCGCCCTTGTCATCGCAGCTGCGGGTCGACACAACATCTTATTCTCGGGTTCGCCCGGTGCAGGTAAAACCCTTCTCGCGAAAAGTCTTCAAAGCATCCTTCCCCCGCTCTCACCAACGGAAACTCTTGAGGTAACAAAGCTTCACAGCCTCGCCACAGGAGATATAGAGGCCGTCCAGCGCACGCCACCCTTTCGCGCACCTCACCATAGCACTACCCTGTCGTCACTTATAGGGGGCGGCCTAAAGCCGCGACCCGGCGATATAAGCCTGGCACACAGGGGTGTGTTATTTCTTGATGAGCTTCCCGAATATCCCCGCACACTCCTTGAAGCGCTCCGCCAACCTCTTGAGGAGCGCACCATCCACCTATCTCGTCTTTACGGACGCATCACCTGGCCTGCGGACATCCTGCTTATTGCAACTATGAACCCCTGCCCCTGCGGGTTTCTGGGCGATTCACATACGCATTGCACCTGCACACGCACGCAAATTGATGCCTATAGCAAAAAACTTTCTGGCCCGCTGATGGACCGCATCGATTTGCGTCTCACAATTTCCAAGGTTGACCACGAACACTTTTTTGATGCAAATACGTTGAATAATAGTCAACACTTTAAAGTGTTAAAGCTTATATCTACTGCTCGAGAGGCTCAGAAAAAACGATACAAACGTAGCGACATTTACAATGCTTATGCTTCGATTGAGGACATAAAACACCTATTCAACGTGTCCGCTGAGGCCAAAAAATACGCCAGCCAGGCGAGCAAAAAATTATCACTCACTTCGCGCAGTTATATACGGATTCTGAGAGTCGCTCGCACAATCGCCGACCTAGAAGAAAGTAGCTTCATCGAGATTGCTCACATTTCAGAAGCGCTCCAGTTTCGTTAATCTTCTGGAGCAACGTGAAATACGGTCGTGTCGCGAACGCTCGCGCCGTGCTTTGCGTAAAATGCATGCGCCGCCTGTTTAGTGTCGCCAGAGGTAAACTCAAGCTCAACCCCGTGCTCGTGGCACCAATTCATCATCTCTTGCCATAGGGCATCTGCAACGCCTCTACCTTGGACCCCTGTATCCACTACAAAGTCCTGAAGGTATCCGAGCTTCTGCATGCCAGCACCCATCACAATGCTCATCGTCGCGGTACCAACAATACGTGCATCGAGCCGGGCAACCAATTGATCGTGATAGGATGATTCGATAATCGCCTCAAGAACCTCTTGAGGTATCGGCGCGCCGTCAAACCGCGCACCGAGCATCGACATGAGGCGGCCGATATCGCCGGCATCCCCATCGCTATACTCGGTTAAACGCTCTACGACAAGTTGCTCATTCATGCTTCTATAATACCAAAGCCTCACTCCCGAAGCACCTCTCTTAAGCCCCTTGCCTTTCCCTGTTAAATTTGGTAAAATAACTCTTGAGTAAAAGCTCGAACCGGCCGAACTAAAGAAGATTCGGCTGATTTTAGGTAAAGGGCCCGTGCACTTCTCCCCTCTTCCACGGAAGAACAGGGAACAAAAAATGCGAGAATCGGGTCTAAAAAGGAGAGGTTATTAACCAAAAAATTCGTATCAACGAGCAGATTCGTGCAAATGAACTACGCGTTATCGGAGAGTCAGGCGAGCAGCTCGGCATCATGAGTCGCCAAGAAGCACTCAAGGCCGCAGAAGAAGCCGAACTCGATTTGGTTGAAATCTCACCCAATGCCGACCCACCTGTTGTCAAAATCATCGACTGGGGTAAATACCAGTATCAGAAGGAAAAGGAAGCTCAGAAGAGCCGCCGCAACAGTAAGCAAAGCGAACTCAAGCAAATGCGTTTTGGGCTCAAGATCGGACAGGGCGACCTGGACATCAAGCTCCGCAAAGTACGCGAGTTCCTGAGCGAGGGACACAAAGTCCGTATCCAAATCTTCTACCGCGGTCGCGAGATGGCGCACAAAGAATTGGGTTACGACATGATTAACAAAATCGGAACACTACTTGAAGAAGAAGCCGTGTTCGAGCACACGCCAACAATGGCGGGACGCAACCTAAGCGTTGTCGTTCGCAAGAAATAAGGAGAATACTAATGCCAAAGCTCAAGACCCACAAGGGAACTGCGAAGCGCGTAAAGATTACCAAGACTGGTAAAGTTACACGCCAACGCGCCTTCGGTGCCCACCTTCTTGCTAAGAAAAGCAAGAGCCGCAAGCGCCGTATTAACACAACCGCTACCGTAACCGGTGGTACCGCTAAGAACATTAAGCGAGCTCTGGGCGTCTAAGAGGACTTTCGTCCCGCCTACGACTATAAGGAGAACATAAGACTATGCGCGTAAAGAAAAGCGTCCAAGCACGCAACCGCCACAAAAAAATCTTGGCCCAAGCCAAGGGTATGCAACACAACCGTACACGTAGCTTCCGCCTTGCTAAGCAAGCCGTAACA
>Ga0209935_1003155_pt1 | contig 17713 bp, 31 predicted proteins | sample ThiBio_1000_plan_2_FD_183958 | JGI IMG/M metagenome (GOLD analysis project Ga0209935, IMG submission 183958) | Wastewater bioreactor microbial communities from Cape Town, South Africa - Thiocy_cont_1000_plan (SPAdes) | ecosystem: Engineered > Bioreactor > Thiocyanate-remediating >... | reverse complement strand
ATCTATCTATCTATCTATCTATCTATCTATCGTGATCTATCTATCTATCTATCTATCTATCTATCTATCTATCTATCTATCTATCTATCTATCTATCTATCGTGATCTATCTATCTATCTATCTATCTATCTATCTATCTATCAATCTATCTATCGTGATCTATCTATCTATCTATCTATCGTGATCTATCTATCTATCGTGATCTATCTATCGTGATCTATCTATCGATCTATCTATCTATCGTGATCTATCTATCGTGATCTATCTATCTATCTATCTATCTATCTATCTATCTATCTATCGTGATCTATCTATCTATCTATCTATCGTGATCTATCTATCGTGGTCTTTCTATCTATCTATCGTGAATTCGAAGCTGATCAATGGGTTTGTTTGCAGTGAGGTCGACCCGCTCGTGTTCAACATGCTCAACGAAGACCCTGGCAACGTTGCATACGGAGAGATTGGTGGACTTGGCGAGCAACTTCGTGAGCTGCGTGAGGTATCCCTCGTCGCGTCTCGTGCTCCGCTCGTGCTGATGGCGTCAATGCTGACTCATGCTGCTCGATGCCGAACCAGGTCATTGAGCTGCCATTGACGAATCCCGAGTTGTTCATCCGAGTCGGCATCAAGCCGCCCAAGGGAGTGCTGCTGTATGGCCCGCCCGGCACCGGTAAGACGCTGCTCGCTCGCGCCATGGCTTCGAACATCGAGGCCAACTTCCTCAAGGTCGTCTCGAGTGCCATCGTCGACAAGTACATTGGCGAGAGCGCCCGCTTGATTCGCGAGATGTTCGGCTACGCTCGCACGCACGAGCCGTGCATCATCTTCATGGACGAGATCGACGCCATTGGTGGCCGTCGCTTCAGCGAGGGCACGTCGGCCGATCGCGAGATCCAGCGCACGTTGATGGAGCTGCTGAACCAGATGGATGGCTTCGATCAGCTCGGCAAGGTCAAGATCATCATGGCCACCAACCGTCCCGACACACTCGATCCCGCTCTCTTGCGTCCCGGTCGTCTCGATCGAAAGATCGAGATCGGGCTGCCGAATGAGGCTGGTCGTGTCGAAGTGCTCAAGATTCACGCATCCAAGATCAAACACGCTGAGGACATTGGTATGTACCTGCTTCGTTGTTATGCCTTATTGCTAGCTACTCTACTCGTGTTCGATACTAACGCCTCGTCTTCGTCGGCCTTTCGATCGGTCTAGATCTCGAGGCAGTAGCCAAGCTAGCAGACGGCTTCAACGGCGCAGATCTGCGCAACGTATGCACCGAAGCCGGCATGTTTGCCATTCGAGACTTGAAGAAGGTCGTGACTCAGGAACACTTTATGAATGCTGTACGCAAGATCGCCGAGACCAAGAAGCTCGAGCAGAAGCTCGACTACGCCAAGGTCTAAGCTTGATGTGACGATCGTCGAGACAATGCCGTCGGTCGGTATCTTTGCTACTGTTACTATCTGTCTGTCTCTCTCTGTTGTCACGCTTGAGATCGCATTCGAGGCATTCTCGTCAATACTTGAAACAAATCAAGGCACATCTCTCAATCAATACTTAATTAAGTAGGTAGCTTACTTGCTTGATAGATAGATAGATGGGATATCATGAATGAGTGTCGTGATTCATTGAGGTCTTGATTGATTGATAACGCGGTAGCTAGCCAGACTCACTTGTTGTTGGATCGAATGTGACCAAAGAACTCGGCTCGTGTTCTTGTGTCCTCTCGAAAGACACCAAAGACACATGAGGTCGTCGTGGAAGCTCCTTGCTTCTGTGCTCCTCGCATTGTCATACACATGTGTACACACTGGAATGTTGCGCGATTGAATTGTTGAATTAGGTTGTTAGTAAGGCACATTATTGGATTGGATTAGAGTGGTGGCAACTGACGAACCTCGATGACGACAGCCACTCCGAGAGGATCGATAGCGACCATGATAGCATCAGCAATCTCCTTGGTCAAGCGCTCCTGAATCTGCAAGCGTCTGGCAAACATCTCGGCGATGCGTGCGAGCTTCGAGAGGCCCAGCACCTTCTTGTTGGGTATGTAGCCAATGTGGCACTTGCCAAAGAACGGTATCAAGTGATGCTCGCATAGCGAGTAGATATCAATGTCCTTGACGATCACCATGTCGTCGTGATCGCAATCGAAGATCGCATCGTTCACGAGTTCTATGAGAGAGAGATTGTGAGTGAGCGAGTGTATGGTTGGAATGTTGATGAGATAGATGCATCGATAGGGAGTGGCGATTCTCGATTGATATCTCGTGATATCTAGATATCGAGACATCATAATATCTGACTTGATATCTCGATTGACATCATAATATCTCGCATGATATCTCATCTGACATCATGATATCTCGCATGATATCTCATATCATATCCCCAGATGTGTGTGTGTCTCTCTTATCTCTACGCACCATCGAGATTTTGACGATATCCACTCGTAAAGAACTTGAAGGCGCGTGCCATACGCATGGGCGTCTTGAGCAGACCCTGTCGTGATGGATCCTCCCCGACTTCGGTGAGAAGCACCTCGACGGCGTTGGCCATACGCTGCAACGATGCATCGTCGGTTGTTGCTACTTCATCGACCGCCTCACCATCGATGCCACGCTTTGGAGTCGTCGAGATGGTCGTCGAACTTGGCTCAGCCATTCTCAATGTGAGAGTCTCTCTGGGTGATAGTGGTACACTTGTGTGGACTGCTGCTGCTACGTAGTGAACTACTGCTCGATTGGTTCACGAATCTAGGATGATCTCGAGCTATCTATCAAGCGTTCCAATGGATCGCGATGAGAGAGATCGAGATGGCGCGAGAGATGTGAGAGATAGCAGGCAAGCAAGAGACTGACGTCAGCACGTCCTTGCTGATTGCTCTTAATGATCTCACGAATGGATCGCTGACTATCTGACTATCTGACTATCTGACTCGCTACCTCACTGGTTCAGTCACTGATTGACTGATTGAATCCAGTTCACAATCGATTCATCGCGTATCCAATCGCTATCCTTTCTATCAATACACCAACAACAACAACAACAACAAACACAAACACAAACACGCGCACAATCTCATTCGACGATATCATCAGTATGATCATCGCCATCATGAGTTGGAACCCTATTCATCAAACTGATCGGCATTCGCTCCATGTTGCTGGAACGTGCGTTCGACCTGCGGCCACATGATCTGCAGATGCTCTCGTGTGATCTCCTGTCGACAGATCGGACAATACACGATACCGAACGCTCGCTTCTCGTGGTCTCGTAACAAGACTCCTGGCGCCGAGTATCCCCTTGAATCGATCAATCGTTGACGGCCTTGTAGCTTGCTCTTGACGAACCATTCAGCGATGCAGGTTCGATGGAAGAAGTGATGGCATTGCGTCTTCATCAGCTCCTATCTCAATCAATCAATCCACGAGGCCGATCATTCGATCGATCGATCCAGTAATCCATCGAGTCGAGTTGAGTTGAGTCAATGCCAGTCGATTCGAATCACGATAGCAGCAACAACAATCACTCGTACATCCTCAGCTCCTGCGGTAAAGTCCTCCATGCATACACTACATTGCTCGGCTGGAATGTTGAACTCGGTCAAGAGATCCATCGCATACTGAGATCCCATACTCCAATCGTCAGTCATCGCTACCGATGCAAGGATCTCTTGATCGTGCCACGGCTGAGCTCTCGTGGAACGAACCTGAACGAGATCATACAGCATCGGTAGCTTCATCGATGCGCTCTCGTGAGCCTTTTGTTCCAAGCGACCGAGCATCGTGCGCATGGTAGTGTCATCCAATCCCTTGGTATTGTCGAACGCCATCTCTGGAGGCGACACGGGATACTGCATTGGTTCGGCATTGGTTGATCGGTTGCTCGAACGAGACAACTCCACCTCCAATCCAATGGTTGTGCTCGTACGTCTCGAGGAAGAACAATGTGCAGATCAGCCAACACGAACTGCTTGGTCGGATCATCGGCCGTCAATGGCACGAGCTTGACACACACGCGAGTGCCCTGTAAGCCCTCTGAACTCGCTAAAGCCTCTGACCATGTCTCTCCTGAGGTCGTTGTCACTGTGACTTCATCTGGATATGTCGCCTGAATCACGAGATAGCGTGTGCGCGTGAGAGATTCGTTGGTACTCAGCAACTCCTCCTACAACGAATGATATCGTACAAGTAATAGCTCGAGCTCGTCTATCACCGAACATGAGGTACTGTGGAATGTTTCGAACGAGTATCAGTCATTGTATGTCGATTTGTGAGTCGAGTAGAGGCGATACCTTGATCGTAACATTGAACGCGACTTTGTTGTACATGCGAGCAAGCAACGAAACAAATGATGCAGGTAATGGCATTCAAGAACAGCAATCACGCTATCTATCAATCCATCGATCTATCAAGCAATCTATCAATCAATCTATCAATCAATCTATCTATCAAGCAGAACAAACCCAACCACAATCATGGCACTCGATCGTTGTAGAGAATCAATCAATCTATTATTGAACTGATTATTGTACGACGGAGAGACAGTTAGGATTGCTGCTGCTGCGATTGTTGCGATTGTTGTTGCTGCTGCTGTTGTTGCTGTGCATGATAAAGCGCAATCAATGCAGGGCCGAGCGACAGCAATACTGGATAGATGGGGTGGTATTGCTGCTCGCCTCGACGATCGACCTGAGCCGCATACTCGTCGAGACTACGCTTGACCTCTTGCCAAACGTCCTCGGGTTGCTTCTCGTCGAGCCAGCGGCTGTATCGATTCAGCGTCCACTTGAGCCGAATGTGCGGCAGCAACAAGTCCGGTGGACCGCGTGCAATCAAGTGATGCCACACATCGACCGGATGCAAGACGCGCAACCAATCCTCGCATGTGTTGCCAGCCATCGACGAGACGGTGGCAGAGATCTTGGCGGCGCCAGGTGACAAGGTGATCTGGCTTGTCTCGTGAAAGATGAATGGGCGCATTGCACGGAGGGCTTGATACGGTTTGCCGAGGCTCTGTGTGAATGTGTGCGGATATGGCGTGAGCATCGAAGAGGAGAAGGTGGTAGCAATGATGACGCGAGCTAGTTGTGACGTACGTGGAGCTGATAGAGAGGATTGACTGCAAGCTCGAGTTGAGCCATGTCACTTGCGAGTTGCAACCTTCCAATGTCTGACATGGGTCGAATCAATGCTGCTTGTCGCACAAAGAACGACACGATACGACTGGCCAGTGTCTTGAGTAAATCCGATATCATGGGGCAAGACGTGAAGATGGCCAGTGTGTTGCGTTGAAAGAGATTGAGCTGATACTGCAACAAGGCAATGCAGCGACTAGAAGCCAGCTCGCCTTCCATTTGTTGTCTATTCCGAGTCGATTCGCACGAGACCAAAACATGCGTCAGTATCGCGGAACGAGTCTGCGAGATTCATAGAGTGGTTGAGTGGCGACATACTTGCCAAAGTCCTCTTGATGAATCGTAAACAGAATTCGTTCCATGGCCTCGGTGATACGCGCAAACAATGGTGCAATGATCGACCTGCCCGTGTTCTCGAGTGCTGACAACGAAACTTGCAAGTTGTCTTGAACCACTTGAGGAACATCTCGAATGGCTTGACGCAGCACAAAGTTCAATTGATGGATAGCATTGAACAAGAGTGCATTCTTGACTTGGTTGCTGCTGCTACGTTCAGCAATCGTCAATGCATCGGGTTCCTTGCTTACCTATGATTTGTATCAGAGAGAGAGAGACAGAGAGAGAGAGAGAGAGAGAGAGAGAGATGAGTAATGGACTCGTTGATATTTGGAATGATGGGGAAAGAACGTACGAGAGCATCACACTTGATGGCAAACAGCTGTACAGCCTTGGAGACAATCTTGGACACGGCGATGCTCAGTGGAATGCCACCTTGCGCAGCCTGCTCAAACTCTTGTACGATCACTCGCGTAAGACCCTCGACTTCTTCTGTGGAAGGCGGTACACGGGATGACGCAGGAAAGAGGCTGTTGATTGGTTCGAGCAGTCGAACTTGGGCACGTTGTAGATAGGCCGATTCGAACTTGGCCGACGATCGCAACAAGAGCTCCTCCTCGTCGGTACTACAAGATGGCACGTAAGCATCGATCGTTGGTTGATTGTAAGGCTGTTGAGACACAACGTACAAGCGATCATCGGCCGAGGCTCCTTGTTTGATCTCATAGTGCGTCTGTAATCGACGCCAAAACTCCAACAAGATTCGTGCAACTTTGGGATACTCGGATACAAAGGTTTGCTCGATGAATTTCGAGGCTACGATGCGTTATCATACCCGTATGAGTCGAAGAGCCAGAGCAAGGGAGGGAGCACGCGGGAGGAGTGCAAGAACGTACCTGCTGCTGCTGCATTGAGTTGTGTCGTAAGATCGTTGGTGAGTCGAATCCAGAACGAACGTGTGAGTGAGACACCGCCATTGGACTCGATCAGCAACTCGAGCAAACACATGTGCGACTTGGGATCGCGCATCTTTGATAAGACTCGTTGTAGATGCCATATCTTTCAGATTTTGGAATGAAGAACAAGTTGCTGTTGTCAGAATAATGACTCTTCCTCTCCTGTGACGAGGAAGAGGAGTAGGAGGAACGTACTTGAACACATGATTGATGAAGGTTATCAGCAGTGAGCTTCTCCATTCGACTCCACAACGCAGCACGCCATGCAGCACTACCGACTTTGGAAGACATATCACCCGATTGCTCGAGTGCTGAAAAGTCGAGTACACTCTTGATCGCTTGGATGCTCTGAATACACCAATGTTAGAGATATGAGGGAGTGGGGAGTAAGAGAGTAAGTTGTACCTTTGAATGAATCATCTCGACAATAGTAGCGACCTTGGTATTCAAGGTTTGCATGTTGTAGAAGACCTGCAACGCATTGGCGACCTCATTTTGGTTCTATTCAATGCATGGACACGCATGGTCGAATCAGTTGGTTACGGTTGTTGAAATGGACCGTTGCGACACTCGAACTCGAACCTGTGTCTCCATGCCCTGCAACAACATTCGACTCGCTCCATTGACGACCTCCTCCTCGGCCTGCACGATCCACGCAGCCTCCTTGTCGACCACCTCGATTCCGACCATGTCAACCTCCTCTCGTAATTCGGCTGCCAGCGATTCGGTTCGTGAGGCTTGGTTCAAATGAACTTGAATTGGTACGCATCGATACCGTACCTAGCTCATGCAAACACTGGGCAGCCTTTGGAAGTTGCTTGGTTTGATGGTGTAGATGACGTCGCAGCTTGCCTGTCAAGGTCAAGAAGCGTAGAATCTTTCGTAACACATCGCTTACTTGATGCAGTCTGTTGGTTTCAGAGCGAGTTAGACCAACAATCAACTGGAGAGTAAGAGAGAGAGTGAGAGAGAGAGTGAAGATGGCGAACCTCTGCAGCTTGATGGTCAAGGCTTTGAACTCGACATATGGTGCCTGTAGTTCTTCCTTGACTCTAGATTACAGTCATTGAAGAATTAGGACAACAAACCATTGGTTATCAATCGCTATCCTATGATAATCTATCATAATCTATCATAATCTATCATAATCTATCATATCCTATCATAATCTATCATATCCTATCATATTCTATCATATTCTATCATATTCTATCTTATTCTATCATATTCTATCATATTCTATCATATTCTATCATATTCTATCATAATCTATCATAATCTATCATAATCTATCATATCCTATCATATTCTATCATAATCTATCATAATCTATCATAATCTATCATATTCTATCATATTCTATCATATTCTATCATAATCTATCATATTCTATCATATTCTATCATATTCTATCATATTCTATCATATTCTATCATATTCTATCATATTCTATCATAATCTATCATATTGGCATCGTGAATCGATCAACATACCGCTGAATGGAGAGGTGCAGCTGCTGGATGCGCTGGTGGATGTTGACCAGCATTCCCTCGAGCTCGTTGATGACCTTGACCTGCTCGAGCAGCTCGTCGTGCTGCGAACCGACTTGCAGCTTGATCTCTTGATCCAACGACTCGACGGCGGTCAGCAGACGTGCTCGAGTACCGTCGACAAAGTCGTTGTTTGCAGCGAGCGATGAATCGACCAGCAGGCGTTGGTCGTTGGTGGAGAGCACGCTGGTCACGTAGCGCGTCTCGTCGAATCTATCGCGAATGAAGACGTTCAGCTCGGCTGTGAACGTGAGCAGGCGCTGTTAGTGGGGACTGGCACGACTGTTTTCGAGTGAGAGGTGAGGTAGCGAGAGGTACCATCGTGAGCGAGTCGTTCTAAGACGGCGTTGGGGGTTGTGGTGCTCGACGACGATGATGTGGCGCTGGCGCTCGACATCGACGCGGCCATCTCTCCGTACGGCCTACCAACTCACCCTGATACTGAAGAGAGAGGTGTGTCGATATCCTCCCTTTGTGATATCTTATACACGTGTTGGGATGTGGGTACACGCACGCACGCACGCACGCACACACACACGCAGACGAGCAGCAGCAGCAGCGACACGAGCGAGGCAACGAAACAAATGGCGCCTCAACTTTTCGCTTGTTTCGCTTGTTTCGCTTGTTCTCGTGGCTAGCTGTGTGTGTGTGCTTAGTGTGCTTAGTGTGTGTGTGTGTGTGTGTGTGTGTGTGTGTGTGTGTGTGTGTGTGTGTGTGTAGTGTGTGTTGTGTGTGTGTGTGTGTGTGTGTGTGTGTGTGTGTGTGTGTGTGTGTGTGTGTGTGTGTGTGTGTGTGTGTGTGAGTGAGTGAGTGAGTGAGTGAGTGAGTGAGTGAGATGGATGTCACTCAGCAATCGTCAACAAACAAACAGATCCATTCGATCTATTCTCTCAATATTTGTGAGGCTATCTATCTATCAAAGGCCAACAAATCGATCAAGTAGATAGACATTGAGAGTGAGAGAGTGAGTGAGTGAGCGATCGCTTGTGCCTCAACGACCATCATCTAAACCTGACCACCACCAATCGCTTGAAGGAACGATTGCACTCTCATCGCATTCCATCGTCTCTCTGCCTCATCCATCACCAACTGATCCACCAGCTCTCTCAACTCCTCGTGTCTCATTCCTGCAAGATCCGAAGCTCGCCTCTCCCTCTCGGGAACCACTCGGCCTCCGCGGATCTGGCCCGAAGGATTGGGAGGACGACCTGACGACATCTCGCATGCCATCACTCCGAGCGAGAACATATCCGCCGCTGCTCCCTTCGCCAGCTCTTGGTCCGCCATCTCGGGAGCCATGTAAACTGGAGTACCGTACACTCCGACTGTCGCTGCTTGCGTCGCTCGTTGGATCGATTGGATCACGTGAGCCTCACCGATCTTGGCCGTGCCTGATCGATCGATCAACACGTTCCGAGGCTTGAGATCGAGGTGCAACACTGGCGGATCGCGCGAGTGCAAGTATGCCAGTGCTCGACTCACATCGAGCAAGATCGACACCATTCGATCGAGCGACATTGGCGCTCCTTGTCGAGGAACCACGCCTCCAGGAAAGATCTCGTCGTGCAACGATCGATCCATCAGCTCCATCATCAAGAATCGAGGTGAGTTGTTCGACTCTCGATCGACCGCCACTCCGAGGAACATCACAATGTTCGGATGTCGCAGCGACGAGTTGATCGAGCACTCCTTGATGAAATCTCGAAGCACTTGTTGCCGATCGCTCGTGCTGAGAGCTCCTCCCATGGCTCGGAGCGCTGCTTCATCGGAGGCCATGAAGAACAATCGCTTGACTGCGATCTTGAGGCCGTTGTTGGTCCATGTCGCTCGCTTGACCTCTCCGAGAGAGCCTGCGCCGAGTGTCGGCGATGACTCGTCGATGCTCAACTCATCGAGTGGAACTCGCCACTCTGAGAGTGCCGAATCATCATCAGCATTGTTGCCATCTGCTTCACATCCAATCCAATCGTCAATCCAATCAATTCGAATCGCAATATGGTTCTCATTCTCGTCATCGTACCTGATGCTCCTCCTCGACGACTACCAGCATCATCAGAGATCAAGAAGCTCACTGACGACTCGTTGTCGATGCCGATCTCGGAGAGAAGTTGCCAATCTTGATCGAGAGATTGACCTGAGAACATGATTCTCACTCGATCGATGGTGACTCGTTGCATCGTTGCAATCGATGCCTTGAGATGTCCAACTGAGTCTGTGGCGAGATTGGCATGCAGTTCGAGTGTTGCGGTGCTCTGGCCTGGTTGTCGAGCAAATACTCTTATCATTGATCCAGCTGTAATGTATATGCACCATTCTCCTCGTCAGCGCTCCATTCCAATCCATTCCAATCATGGCAATGTGATCAAGCAATTATCGAGCAACAACACGGTCTCAATAACAAGACTGAGGTGGGCTGGATGCAGACGAGAGGAGAACCACACCTTGTTGAGATGCTTCATCTCTGGCTGATTCGGCTGCTTTTCGAAGATCTCTCTCGAGCTGGAGTTCTTGTTGCAACGATTGCACTTGTTGGTCTTCGTGTGATGGTGTGGGGTGTACTGCTGCATCAGGCAGGCTGGAGGATGAAGATGTAGCTTGAGCCTCTGCTACTGGTGGTGGTTGAGGTTGAGCACCAGATTGATTGCGGTTTCGTTGAGCACATTGCTTAATCTTGGCAAGTAGTCGCTGAGAAATATCGTTGTGCTACATTGGTTGATGTGATCAAATGTGAGAGAGTGTTGGTTGATTGATTCAATCATTGATATCGACAATATTCGTCATTGATTGATCGATTGAGAGAATGCAGTACCGTAAGGTTGATATTGGTGATGGAGGTATTGGTTCGAAGCGCATCGCTGATATATTGTGCTCCTTCTGTTCCAATATTGTTGTACTGCATTGGTTGATGATCAGTCAATCAATGGTTAATGTGAGCGCATTATTTCATTGAGAGAGAGAGAGAGAGAGAGGATGAGAGAGAATGAAGTACCTGAAGGTTGATATTGGTGATGGAGGTATTGGTTCGAAGAGCATCGCTGATGTATCGAGCCCCTGCATCTCCCATATTGTTCTCCTTCATTGATTGATGATCAGTCAATCAATGGTTAATGTGAGCGCATTATTTCATTGAGAGTGAGAGAGAGAGAGAGTGAGAGAGAGAGAGAGAGAGAGAGAGAGAGAGAGAGAATGAAGTACCTGAAGAGTGATATTGGTGATGGAGGTATTGGTTTGAAGAGCATCGCTGATGTGTCGTGCTCCTTCTGCTCCAATATTGTTGAACTGCATTGGTTGATGGTCAGTCAATCAAACGGAAACGTGAGCGTGTTGGTTGATATTCAATCAATGATATCGAACAATATCGTCAGAGAGAGAGAGAGAGAGAGAGAGAGAGAGAGAGAGTGAGTGCAGTACTTCAAGGTCGATATTGGTGATGGAGGTATTGGTTCGAAGAGCATCGCCAATGTATCGTGCTCCTTCATCTCCAATCTTGTTACTCTGCATTGGTTGATGATCGATCAATCAAGGCAAATGTGAGCGTGTTGGTTGATATTCAATCAATGATATCGAACAATATTCGTCATTGATTGATTGATTGATTGAGAGAGAGAGAGAGAGAGAGAGAGAGAGAGAGAATGCAGTACCGAAAGGTTGATATTGGTGATGGAGGTATTGGTTCGAAGACCATCGCTGATGTATCGAGCTCCTTCTGCTCCAATGTTGTTGCTCTGCATAATGGTTGATGATCAATCGATCAAATAGAAATGACCGTTAGTTGTTTGATTCAATCAACCATTCTTCACGAGATAGAGAGAGAATCAAGTACGTCAAGGTTGACATTGGTGACGGAGGTATTAGTTTGAAGAGCATCGCTGATGCGTCGTGCTCCTTTTGGTCCAATATTGTTGGCCTGTATTGTTGATTATCAACGTGTTGGTTGATTCAATTAATTAGTCATGTCTTCCAAAGGCGAGAGAGAGAGAGAGAGAGAGCAGTACCGTTAGGTAGACATGAGTGACGGAGGTATTAGTTCGAAGAGCATCGCTGATGTATCGAGCTCCTTCTGCTCCAATATTGTTGCTCTGCATAATGGTTGATGATCAGTCAATCAACCTGTTGGTTAATACGATCATTGATGTCTTCGAACATTTGCCATTGATGAGGACTGAGTGAGTGAGTGAGTGAAGTACCGAAAGGTTGACTCTGGTGATGGAGGTATTGGTTCGAAGAGCATCACCGATGTATCGAGCTCCTTCTGCTCCAATGTTGTTGCTCTATATTGGTTCAATCAATCATTGATATCGAACAATATTCGTCATTGACTGATTGAATGAGAGAGAATGAAGTACCTCAAGGAAGATTGAGGTGATGGAGGTATTGGTTTGAAGAGCATCACTGATGAGTCGAGCTCCTTCTGCTCCAATGTTGTTGCTCTGCATAATGGTTGATGATCAATAGAATCAGAGTAGAACCAATGGCAATCTCATCAATATCTCGATCGTATCAAGTTCATGACAACGCAAGAGAGCTTCTCGGCCATCGAACCAACACGATATCGAGAGAGAGAGAGAGAGAGAGAGAGAGTGTGAACGCGAACGTACGCTGAGGTTCAACGAGGTTTGCGGGAAGGTGTTGTTGCGTATCTGCTCAAGCAACTGTGCCGAGCACGCTTGTTGCGCGGGAGGCGTACCGAAGAATGGAACAACGAACTTCATCCACTCGCCAAAGTTCGCCATGGTGATTGACGGTCCGCTCGCTCACACGAGAACGCGCAAGATAGAACACGACAATCGACGCCACTGGCCGAACGATTCCAAGAGAACGAGACTCTCGGCACTCACCGAACACACTGGCGACACTCACAAGCCACTCACTCACCACAAGGCGAGAAGAGGCGAGAAGAGGCGATGGGCGTTCGTGGGAGCCGCAGCAGAGACGCGAGCGCCAGGCAGCAACCAAACGAACAACCGACGAGGAGGCAGAGCGAGGCCAACCAATCTTCGCGTCTTCGCATCTTCGCGTCTTCGCGTCTTCGCCTCGATCTCCGTGCTGCTTCTGTTCTTTCCTGCGCCCTCCCTCATGACCCACCTCCTCCAACAACAACAACAACAACAATGGCGCTCCCTTGAAGAGCACCATGATGACGATGACAACGACGACAACAACGAAGACACCAACAGCAACAATGACAACGACGACGAAGCTTTCTCTCTCGGTCCTGGATCGAACGTGTACAAGATCTCTCGTGCACTGCGCAAGGCCGAAGCCGATATCTTCAATCGGCTTCGTTCGATCGAGCACGATGCGGCGTTCGTGAGCGAGCAGCTCGAGCCCATGTTCGCGTCGTTCGCGTTCGTTGCCAATCTTCGATGCGGCTTGTGGTATCGACGCTCGTTCGCGCACTCGTGTTGCTTCAAGTCGACCGACGGACACCAAAACCACTATCGATTCTCGATTCGACGACTGAACCTCAACGTGGCGCACCTGGCTGCCGAGCACGGCGGATGTGTCATCATCGACTCGACGCGCAAGGGCAAGGCCTTCCCCGACAGCTTCAATCGCACGATACCGATCTGGGCGTGTGTGATCAATCGCGCCGTCGCTCAGATTCGCTCGTCAGACATTCGTTGTCGAGGTTCTCAGTCGTCTGGAAGCCCGGAGGAGGAGTTCGACACCAGTCTGCATTTACCCATCGGTATCCACGCTGGCGAGAGAGCCGAGGTATCTCCATTCGATTCGATTCGATCAAGCCAAAAGACATTGCGCTCATGACCGCACATGAACTGAACGATCGAGTTGGTCTTGATGGCAATGATGCAGATTGAGGAACGTCTGCCTGGATTCGTGCAGACATTGATGTCGAGCGGTATCGATCTCCACGCTCTGGCTCACAAGCTCCACAAGCCACTGCGAACGCTGTGGCTCAATCAAGACTCGCAGCTGTGGCATCTGCCCGACGAGCTCGACTTCTTTCCATTGGTGTGTGCATCGGTCTCGAGCACCGAGATGCCGTTCCCCGAGTATGTGCAAGGAGCAGGTGACGATCACGAGAGCTGGGCCATGGGCCTGAGTGCCGAGCTATTCTGGCGCCATCGCGACGAGATCATGGCATCGCCGAGAATTGCCTCCGAGACCGTGCAGCGTATCGTAGCGCACAATCGCGCCCGGCACGCTTCGTTGATGACCGATGCCCAATCCGATAGCTCGCTGACAATGACAACATTCGAGCTGGGCAACACCAATGTATCGATCGTCACGGCGCCAAATCGACTGAAGCCATCATGTCTCGAGCAGCTACTCGATCAATATGCCGCGGTGCTCGATGTATCGGGCCACGATGTGGCAACCCCTGACCTTCGTTCGAGCTTTTTGCATCTACGAGTGCAAGACGCCAAGCGCGATCGGTACTCGCTGCAGAAGGTGCTCGATCGAGCAGTTGCGTTCGTGCACGAGCATGTGAGCCAGCAGCGTCGAGTGGCGGTGTTCTCATCGCCTGAGCCACACGCAGCCACGTGCGTTGCTCTCGGACTCATGGTGCGGTGGTTCGAGCCAGATGGTGCGTTGGTCTCATCATGCTCTGATGTTGCTCACGTGGCTCACTCATCGCTTGAACTGCTGGCTGGCTGGCGTGTCTCAGGCACATTGCGATCATTGGCGCGAGACTCGAAGGCCGTCACCAAGGACGTGATCCAGCAGTTTGAGAGCTTTGTTATCAGTCGCGCGACATTCACGCCGCCGCCTCGATTGATGATCAAGATGGTGACACGGCACTTTATGACGGCACCCGAGATGCAACCACGGGTGTTGCGTGAATGGTGGCAAGCACAACAATCACAAGCAATCACGAAATGAACTCATAGGATTCTGTATGAGTGTGGGGGGACTCTGGTATTGAGGTGCGGTTGCGCACAACCGGAGAGATGAGTTTCGCTTGTTTCGCTACTTTCGCCGGTTTCGCTGGTTTCGCTTGTTTCGCTTGTTTCGCTACTTTCGCCTGTCTTTCGCTGCTGTTCCTCCGCACCACCAAGCACTGAGGGAGATCGAGAGAGATCGGATCACCTACGTGGCGCATATCATATTAGTCTCTCTGCCTGCCCTCTCTCACCTCTCTACCACTGCCCTCTTGTGTATGATCGCGGTAGTGTGTGTGTGTGTGTGTGTACTAGTGGCCGTGTAGCAGCTGTATCGTGATTGATAGATAGACCAACTTCTCTCTGTTCATAAGCGACCTATCCACCAATCAATCGAGTCATCTCCGTCTATCCATCTATCCATCGAGCGAATGGGTATCGAGACGGAACTCTTTGTCGATCCGGTCGACGAGGAGCTCATCTGCAGCATCTGCTCCGAGGTGCTCGACGATCCGATCCAAACGCCATGCAGCCACGTGTTCTGCAACGAGTGCGTCACGCCATGGATCACGTCGCAGCACTCGTGTCCCTCGTGTCGCACGACGTTGATTCTCGCCGACATCAAGCCCGTGTTGCCGCTCGTTCGCAATCTCATCATGCGCAGTCGTGTGCGTTGTGAGTACCACACACGCGGCTGCCAAGAGACGATGGCGCTCGATAATCTCGCCACGCACACGGCCAAGTGTCCCAAGCGACCGCTCTCGTGCACCAACGCCGGCTGCCAAGAGACCGTGTCGGCCGACGAGCTCGCCAATCATGTGCGTCGCTCGTGCGTCCATCGATCGACGCTGTTCTGCGACGTACAAGCCGGCTGTGGCTTGTTTCTCGAGGGCCTCGCGGCACACGCTCAAGCCACCGAGTGTATCGAGCATCTGCTATCGCTGCATCAATCACAGTCGCGTCAGATCGCCGAGCTCACCGACGAGAATCAAGCACTCAAGCGACAACTCGAGGAGCTCCAATTGCTTCATCAACAACATCAACGAATGCAGAAACAACAACAGCAACAACAACAGCAGCAACAACCTCTACCACGACAGAGTATGGACCAGAGTGCTGCCTCGATCGATAGCCCGTTTTCATCGAGGTTGCACCAGCAACAAGCCGACTACAACGAGCATCAATACCCACCGCAACATCCACAACATCCTTATGCATCGGGTCGAGTACCACCGCCACATCTCTCGACACTCTTGTCAGGTGGTATCGTCACGACACCCTCGAGCACGAGCTTGTCGTCCTCGGCCTTCCCGCCCATCTCGACCTCGACCTCGAGCTCGTTGAGCGCCAGCAGCGGCGTCACGATTGCTCCCGTTCCTAACTGCCCCAATCGCTCGAATCCGTTCCATACCTGCTCGCCGTACTGCGCCACTCGATACGGTAGCACGAGTCCTTCGTCGACGAGCTCGGCGAGTGTTGCACAGACTGTTGCTGGTTGCCCGAACACGAGCAATCCGTACCATACGTGCTCGGACTACTGCACTCAACGCTGGGGAACTGGAGCACCTGCTCGAAAGGGAGGTCTCTTTAACTGGTTCTAAGTAGTAGGAACCCACACCCACACCCACACTGACACCGACACCCCGAGGGATTACTCGCGGTGCTTCACACTGTTGTGTATGTAGATTTGAAGCAATCTATCTATCAATCAATGTATCCATTTCGCCATTCATTCAAATCATCAAGATAAATCTTCTACTACATCTTATGAACTGTAAATCAATCATTCAATCAATCAATTCATCAACCAAGTGAAGGGGTTCAATGAGTATTCCAGCGTGGCCTATCCACGTCATGAGATATTCGGTTGGTATTTCTTCCAGCGTGGCCAAGAACGTTCCTCCACCAAACCAAGAGAACAATCCCGTACTCTGATCGCTTTTCGTTTTCATCATCACCACAGAACCAACCCCTACTCGGATCACTTTTACTTTCGTTCATCATACACCATTCTCTCACTGCCTCCCTCCCACACGCACCTCACACACACACTCGCAAAGCCACTCGGTTATCGCTGATATTGGAGATCGCCGATATCATTCAACAACCAACATGGCCTCCACTTCGACCTCCACTTCGAACTCCAACAAGCGTAAACTCGAGTATGTGACCGAGGAAGGAGATATACTCGAGATCATGCCCTTGGGCGCCGGCAACGAGGTCGGACGCTCGTGCATCCTGCTCAAGTTCAAGTCCAAGACCATCATGGTGAGTACTCGACTCCTCTCCCGTTATCGTTATCGTTATCGTTATCGTTATCGGTATCGTTATCTATCTATCTATCTATCTATCTATCTATCTATCTATCTATCAATCTATCTATCAATCTATCTATCTATCTATCTATCTATCGTGATCTATCGTAATCTATCTATCTATCAATCTATCAATCTATCTATCTATCTATCTATCTATCTATCTATCTATCGTGATCTATCTATCTATCTATCTATCGTGATCTATCTATCTATCTATCTATCAATCTATCTATCAATCTATCTATCTATCTATCTATCTATCTATCTATCTATCTATCTATCTATCTATCTATCTATCTATCTATCTATCGTGATCTATCGTAATCTATCTATCTATCAATCTATCAATCTATCTATCGTGATCTATCTATCTATCTATCTATCGTGATCTATCTATCTATCTATCTATCGTGATCTATCTATCTATCTATCTATCTATCTATCTATCTATCTATCGTGATCTATCTATCTATCTATCGTGATCTATCTATCTATCTATCGTGATCTATCTATCTATCTATCTATCTATCTATCTATCTATCTATCTATCTATCTATCTATCTA